>VOFI01003787.1_pt1 | contig 25290 bp, 43 predicted proteins | sample 5384131 | NCBI WGS metagenome assembly VOFI01 (sample SAMN12384728, study PRJNA508395) | human gut metagenome | isolation source: healthy gut H | host: Homo sapiens | reverse complement strand
TATTGACAAATCAGAATGTCATAAGGCGTTTTAGTATGCGCTTTTTTACGAACCATCAGCCGGCCACACTGGGAACACCGGACAAGACCGGCAAAAATATTCTGAATCGGTCTGTCATCACGCACCGGAGCGGAGCAGCTCCCTTTTGGCTGGTTGGCACGCTGGAAAAGGTCCGCGCTGATCCGGGGCGGCCAAACTGCATCGGCAAGAATATAATCTGACGAGTGCGGGCGAGAACGAGAAATTTTCCCATCTTTGACCGTACGAACCGTTTTCCGATGTCCCCAGCGAACTTTTCCGATATTTGCCGGATTAGATATAATTCCTTTTAGCGTGGACGGCGTAAACGGGCGTCCGCTTCTTGATAAAATTCCCATTTCGGCCATATGAGTACATGCTTTTTGATAACCGTATTGTTTATTGCCGCATAGATCATACATCAGATCGAGCACGGGGGATTCGGTTGGATCGGGAGCAAGAGAGAAGTGCTTACCATCAGGAGCGATAACGCGACGCCATCCGTAGGGCGGTATATTTCCGACATAATATCCGTCAGAGCTGCTTCGTTCTCTGCCACGCTGCATCCTGCGCTTAATTGTTGCGTATTCTCTGCGACTCATAAACAGACTAAATTCAAAGTATTCGTTATCGTACTCGTTTGCCGGATCATACGTCTTGTTAGGAGTAACGATCTTTGTGTTTGCCATCACTTGAGACATCACCGGGCGGGAATCAATACTGTCGCCGGAGACGACTTCGCGATAAATTGCCCCGATCGGAAGCAACAGCGTTTTGGCAAGCTCCAGCAAAGTGGTGATATGGCGCTCGAGCACATCGATTCCCAACGCTTCGAGATCAGCATCCTTCCTTGATTTACGAGCATAAATAAAATAAGACATTGCATCACACTCCTATGTAATTATATGTAAAAAGGTATAAAAATAACAGCTATCAAAAACAAATGTTCTGATTGCGATAGCTGACCGAAGATGATACAATATTTTTTTGGTTGGAATGCTGTAGCATCTCCGGAGATGTTATAGTTAAGCCGTCCTATCTCTGCTGTGCGGAGAGGGCGTGTTGACCGCTCCTGTTGACGCAGGGGCGGTTTTTCTATCTATCTTCCAGTTTCTTTTGCTCGCGTTCGATCTGCTTAATGCTTTTAGTTGGGGTGGGGAGATCCTCTGGCATCGTTCCCCCTAATCGTGAAATAGTATCACGAACTTCTTTACCGACGTTATAGTGCGTCTGGTTGGCATTTTCTTTCCCTTGTATATTATCACGTTTAATTTTAGCCTCTGTTTGTGTGGCGCGAAATAAATTAGCGGCAAGTTCTTCATATCCCATATGGTCAAGGATTTTTTGAGATGGTTTCAATCCCTTATGGTGATGGATAGCCTTTGCATCCATACCACCGTATAAACCACGATACCCATAATTTTGAAAGATAGCGTAATCAAGGTTTGTTTCAACTCCTGCATTTTTTGCGGCTTCTACTAATAATTTATTATGCTCTGCCATTTCACGTCTGATAGCTAATCTCTTTTGGTCTTCATTTAATTCGTTAAAATTATCTATTAATTCTTGTTGTCTTGTCTTTACGGCGAAGTATGTCTGACCGAGAGCAATCACCTTTTTCCGGGAATCGCCATTCTGTACAATTAAATAACATGCATAGCGGGAGAGTGCGTAATCTGTAATTTCTTTTGTTGCAGATTTAGGCATATCTATCGTTTTGTTGACTTCAACAAAATGATGAAAGACATCATTTCCGCTATTTTCACAAGCGGTTACAGCTCTATCAATAACTCTAGAAAAGTTGCGCCACTCAGTATATTCTAGAGCACGCTGAAGTTCTCTTGCGTACCAAAACTCCTCTCCATATTCATTGATATGTTTAATGGATTCAAATAAAGATTCGGTATAGCTGTTCTGTTCATCCTCGGTAAGAGCCTTACTAAGAACACGATCATGTAATTCAGTTAATTTGTTTTCAAAATCATCCATTTATCACACCCTCTTTCTAACTATTTGGAAAATCTAGATAGTTGACATTTATGGTACATTTGCTATATTTGTCATAGAATCGCCATAAAATTTAACTTCATATCTCCTTTTAGAGCACCTGCAAAGATGCTCTTATTGTCATGCAGTTTTCAAGGTTTATATCTGAAAAGCATTTCTGCAATTTACTCAAAAAATCTTCATTTTAACCTTGACTTTTAATAGTTAGACTTTCTTTTGTCCCCTGTTCCTTTAACACCACTTTATATAATCGCCGTAGCGGTTATACCTTATTTATGCGCAGACATTTCGATTTTCTGTACATCTATTTTCTCAAAATCACGCTCCTTTATATGCCTAATCGCATGGTTAATTGCCTTTAACCGTTTGCTTTCACATAAATTTGCGTTTATAAAAATAGTGAATGAATTATCTTCATTCTCGGTTATTACTTCATTAACGGTCATTCCGTCCATGAAAAAAATTTGATAATCAAAACTCATTATTATCACGTTCCTTTTTCTTTAATGCCATAAGCATATCATATGTTGTTTTCAAATCTTCCGGAGTAGCATCTTTTGCAGCATCGAATAGTACACGCAAATCTTTGTTTTCAAATAGTTTTTGTGCCATCTCAGCGGTTTCTTCGTTTAAATAATACTTCTCGCCGCCTCTTTTCTTCGCCAGTAATATCGATTGACAATGGAGAAAAATCTTTTCTTCTTCAGTACGAATATCCGCTATTGACACAAAAATACATTTTTTTTGTAATAATTTTGCATTTTACAGTTATTCTTCCATTGTTGGCCAGTCGGAAATAAAAACCGTAAAATCTTACGCAAACAATGAAATAAAGAAAGGAGAGTGTCAATGTCAATTTATAAAAATGTAAAAAATGCATGTTCTGAAGCCGGAATAACTATTGACAGCTCTCGAGGCAAAATTAGATGGGATGTTAATACCCCGGGGGTTGATAAAGTTAAGGCTGTTGCTGAAGAACTCAAGAAACCTATTGAGTTCTTCCTAGAGTAGTGTAACACTTTGAACCAGAAGAGGAGGTGAAGGTAATAATGAGAATAAAAATAATTTTTCACATAACAAGGATGGACGATGTTAGTGATGTTTTGAAGAAAGCAGAAGAATTAAAGAAAGAGAACCCCCATACAGAAATTAGTATAGAGGTTCTAGTATAGAAAGATTATTTCTTTCTGATTTCGATGGCTTTTAACCCAGTTGTAGAAATTGTGTAGCTTGTACTAGAACTATACAGGTAAATCTCTGAGTGAATCCTAAAATGCTGAGATGCAATTTCATCGCCCGAATATGTTCTTATTCCGGATGAACAAAGAAATGGATGTAAAGGTAAATAAAGAAAGACGCCGAAGAAGAAATGAACTGCATCTTCTTAGAACTGCTCGAAGGATGGTGCCTGAAATACGATCAGGATTATACAAACGCAGTTGTACTTACAAAACAAGATCAGATCACATCGTGGGGAAGCATAGGCAATCACGAAGATTTTGACGTTTACAGAACAAAAAAGCGCCCATAAGAGGCGGCAGCCTCTAGGACGCATAACTAAACAACCAAGATTATTGCAACAGAAAGGATGAGAAAAGTGAAGAAGTTTAAACTAACAAGCGAATTTATTGTAGATATTTCCGGCGTGAAACTGTTTCGCATTAAAGCGTTAATTGAGTTTGGCAATGTAAAAGCCGGGGATTTGGGAGGATACATAGAAAAAGAAAAAAACCTGAGTCATATGGGCGATGCATGGGTTTCCGACGATGCACGGATCTCCGGCAATGCACAGGTTTTCGGCGATGCAGAGGTTTTCGGCAATGCACAGGTTTCCGGCGATGCACAGGTTTTCGGCGATGCACAGGTTTTCGGCGATGCACAGGTTTTCGGCGATGCATGGGTTTTCGGCAATGCATGGGTTTTCGGCAATGCATGGGTTTTCGGCAATGCACGGGTTTCCGGCAATGCACGGGTTTCCGGCAATGCACGGGTTTCCGGCGATGCACAGGTTTCCGGCGATGCACGGGTTTCCGGCAATGCACGGGTTTCCGGCAATGCACGGGTTTTCGGCGATGCACAGGTTTCCGGCAATGCACGGGTTTTCGGCAATGCATGGGTTTCCGGCGATGCACAGGTTTTCGGCGATACACAGGTTTTCGGCGATGCACGGGTTTTCGGCAATGCATGGGTTTCCGGCAATGCACGGGTTTTCGGCGATGCACAGGTTTCCGGCAATGCACGGGTTTCCGGCAATGCACGGGTTTCCGGCGATGCACAGGTTTTCGGCGATGCACGGGTTTCCGGCGATAAGGATTATGCATATGCTCACGGTTTCGGATCTTGTAATCGCACAACCACATTCTTCCGGCTTAAAGATGGAGATGTAGGCGTACGCTGTGGATGTTTCTACGGAACGCTTGCGCAGTTCAGAGATAAGGTCTGCGAAACGCATGGAGAGACAAAGAAAGCACAAGAATATTTAATGTTAGCGGACTTGATGGAGATCAGATTCAAAAACTAAAAAACATTTTAACGAAAGGAATTTGTAAAGATGATTAAATGCAGTAAAGGCAATGTGGAAATAAAAGGAAATTTAATATTATTAGAAGCAGAAACAGTCATGATATTAAGAGGAATAAGAAACATCCTCGAAGAAGAGTACGGAAAAAAACACGCAGAAAAGTCAATGCAAAAAATAGTTAAAACATCCACAATGACGCAAGAAGAAATAGAAGAGGAAATAAAAAAATCAGCACAAGAAATAGCGAGAGAAGCAGCGAAACACCTCATGAAATGAAAGAAGAAGTTATTTTGTGGATCATCCGCTGGGGAGATCCGTACGCATTAGAGTGCAAGACAATGACCAGATCGGAAGTCGAAGCGTATGCGCGCGAAAAGCAAAAAAAGCGCGGCGGTACATATGTAATCAATTAAAAAAAGCGCATCACAGCAACTGATGCGCTTAAAAGATGGCGTTCCCGCCTCTTGTTAGGACAAATATATTGTATCAAATAAGAGGCGGGAAGTCAAGCGATACACGCGGGGACTCCCGCTTTTAAACCTCGATAAAGATATTAAAGTTAGGACAGATAAAAGATGGCAACACGGAGAAAAACGTACAAATTACGGGGGCGGAGACGTCTACGACGTAGAGGAATATCCAGACGGAAGATATGGAGCAAAAGGAAAGGCACGGCAAAAGAAAGAAACCGACGCCGGAACAGATGGCGGCAGTCAACCAAGCCAACCGAGCGAAGATATGCAGACGATTACTGATCGAATATTTTGATGCAGGAGACTACTTTGTAACATACACCTACAAAGTCGAGCAAAGACCGAAAGACATGACAGTGGCACTAAAAGACTTACAAAAAGCACTCCGAAAGCTCCGTCCGAAATATAAAAAGGCAAACACTCCGTTTTACTGGATCAGAAACATAGAGCGGGGCACAAAGGGTGCATGGCACATCCATCTAGTCATTAAAAAAACATCAGGGGCGGCAGAATGGATCGAAGATGCATGGGAACACGGAGCAATCTATATTACGCAGATCAAAAAAAGCCGGTTTTACGATGAGGATTTTACAAAACTGGCAAACTATATGACAAAAAACGAAAAAACAAGAGAAAAACGATCGGACGGAAGCAAAGGAAAACCGCGACTAAAAGAAGCAAGCTACAACCATGCGAAAAATATGCCGTTACCCGAACCGAAATCCCAAAAACTTGTACGCTGGCAAAAAGAAGTAAAACCCAAAAAAGGCTATTACATCGCAAACAGTTACGAGGGGATCAACCCGGCTACGGGGATGAGATACCGCAGATACACACTGATCAGAATCCACAGGAGAATTTAAAATGAAAACAGTAAATATCTACATAGAAACCACCATAAAATCCCCCATTGTAAAAGATGGGAAATACGCATCCGCCCTAGTATTTACTAGGTCAAACGGAGAAGAAGCGTACCGGATCATTAGCGGCGAAGAGTGCGAATCTACTTACAACAGATTGACGCTGATCGCAATCATAAAATCATTACAAAAATTAAAAGAGCAGTGTCATGTTGTAATTCACACTGATAACGCTTATATCAAAAATATTTCAGAACAAGGAGCGCCGGAGAAGTGGCGGCGATCCGAGTGGAAAAAAGCCACAGGCGCGGAAGTCCAAAATAAAGAATTGTGGCAAATGTATCTTGAGGAAGCGGAGAAACACGAAACGGAATTTCGCTTTTGCGACAGCAATGATTATCAGGGATTGCTAAGAGAAGAACTAACATAAGGAGGACACCATGAGAATTACAAAAGAAGCAAGATGCGCGAAAAACGCAAGGGAATACATCGGCAACCGCCCAAGACTCGTTGAAGGAAAGATATATACGTTGATTTTCCGGCAGCAGCCGGAAAGAAGCGAAAAACACACTGCCATCAAGAAACGGATGCGCTTTTTAAAAGCGTTTCCACACCACGCACTTTTTGAAAACCCTTACGGGATCAAAAGATCGTTTACTTGGTGGGAAGTGGAAAAATTACTGAAAGGAGAGCAGATATGATACAAGATATTGCAATCGAACAGTTAGACATACACCCGCAGAACGTGCGGAAGGTATACACCGACATTGACGAGCTGGCGGAAAGCATAAAGCTCGTGGCGTAATGCAAAATTTGACTGTAGTACCAAACCCGGACAAAAAAGACCACTATCTTGTAGTGATCGGAAACCGAAGACTGACGGCAGCGAGAAAAGCGGGATTGAAAACAATGCCCTGTTCCGTTGTGGAAATGACGGAAAAAGAGCAAATATCAACGATGTTGTTGGAAAACATGCAGCGCAGCGATCTATCAGTAAGCGAGCAAGCACAAGGATTCCAGCTCATGTTGGATTTGGGAGAAACAGAAACAACAATCGCGGAAAAGACCGGATTTAGCAGAAGTACAGTACGACATAGGTTAAATCTTGCAAAACTGGATCAAGAAACACTTACGAGGCGCGAAAAAAATAAGGACTTCCAACTCACATTAACGGACCTTTACGAGCTGGAGAAGGTACAAGACATCAAAAAAAGGAATGAAATCCTTAAGACTGCAGTATCGTCACGCGAAATCGCATGGAAAGCAAAACAGGCCGTGAAAGAAGAAAAAATAAAGAAAAACGCTCAAATAGTGTTTGAAATACTGGAAGAAAAAGGAGTAAAAGCCGCGCCGAAAAGAGCGAAAGAAGAAAGATGGACCGGAAAATGGAAAGAGATAACAAATATTGATCTATCACAGTGGGAGGATCAAACAAAAATCGATCTGCAAGACACAAAAGATCAGCTCTATTATTATCAATACTACGATAGGATCTATGTAGTAAAAAAGTAATACAAAAAGAGCGGGAAAAAACGGAACAGGAAAAGAAAACGGAGAAAATCAAGGAAAACAAAAGAAAAATAACGGAAATCCTGAAAAGGATGAGAAGGGAAAGGAACGATTTTATTAAAGAACTTGTGTCGGGAAAAATCACAATACCGAAAGAAGTTGATGTAAAAGAAACAGGCTGGAAGATCATGATAAACCGGATAACGGACGGCGGAAGCGTAGCACACATGAACGCGGTGTATGGATTTTACGGGATCGAAAACGCGTACGAAGCGAAAGAAGAGGAAAAAGAACGGATCGAAAAAGAATTTGCAGAAATAAGCCAAGAAAAGCAAATGCTGATCCTCTTGACCCGGACGGCAGAGCCGTACGAAGCAACTGACTATTACGGACACTACGAAAAAGGGATGAAATGCCTAAGAGACTTCTATAGATTACTTCAGCAGATGGGGTTCTCATTTCGATCACTGGAAGAACTAAAGATCCTAAACGGGACTCATGAGTTATACACACAGGAGACGGAAGATGAGCATTGACTATTCGGACATGGCTTTCCCGAAGCCGGGAAAGAAGAAAAAACGGAAAATCCACAAAAAAAGCATTTTAAACAGTCAAAAGGGCATCTGCTACTTATGCGCCCGGTTAAACGGCGACTATTCCGTAAAGCAGACGGAAGAGCATCATATCCTGTTCGGGGCAGGACAAAGAGCAATATCCGAAGAAAACGGGTTAAAAGTAGACCTATGCATTGAACATCACCGGACGGGGCAGCAGGCAGTACACAACAGCCGAGAAATGAGGGAGCTGCTCTGTAAAATCGCACAAACGGAATTTGAAAAGACCCACACCCGAAAAGAATGGGAACAGATCGCAAGAAAGAATTACCTTTAGTACCTCCGCCGTATGGCGATGATACATAAAATGTCACGCGCAACCAGTAAATACAGGTTTCCCCGCCGTTTTATGCGGCGGGAGAAAGGAGGAAAACGTGAGAATTTTAAAAATTAAAACAAAAACAGGCATCAAGACCGTTTATGATGTGACTGATTGGGGATGGAGTGCCGAAACAGGCGATCTTTACTATAGATCGGGAAAAGAATTGCATCACAAACGCTGTATAAGTGTCGAAGAAATTATAGTATAAAAGGATAGAAAAAAGGATCAATCAAAAACCTGCTACAAACAGTAATTACTGTTTGAAAGTGGGATTTTGACATCTCGAAAAAAAGGATAAAAAGAGGAAAAACAATGGCGAAAAGAAACGATTACATAACAGGACGGGAAGACGGGTTATTAATGGCGCTCGAAATCGTCAAAAATGAGGGTGTCGAAGCACTTGAAAAAGAAATCAAATTCAGGAATGTCACCGGAATCCGTACCGCCTTAGCAAAAAAAGACATTAACAGGGCGACAATCAAGATCAAAGAACAGACAGTAGACACAGTAACAATCCTTTCCGTGGCAACCTTACATGACGAGTTCGGCTTCGGAACACAAAGATGCGACCGATTTATTAAGAGGTTTAACAAAAAGGCGGAATGCATCATGGATGACAACATGAATTGCATGGACGGAACGATTATTCCCAAAAAACGATTTTTGAATCGGAATCCGCCGTATTTTGAGCTACTAAATCAAGCGCAGATATTATGGTAAGGTGGGGATGAAATTGAGTTTGCAACACTGAAGTTAAGCGGACGGAATACGAAGAAGATACATGGGATGTACCTGGAATGGACGTATTTTGACGAACTCATAAGAGTGTCACGCCATCAAATTGTATCATACGGGGATGCAATTATTTTTTGATTATCATTTAGAAGATGAACGGATTGTTTTTAAATAAATGCAAAAGAAATGGTGAACATGACATTTTCTGATGCGGAGATAGCGTATTGCAGTTTACATGATACGGTAAAAACATTCCGATACATGTGGGATGGTATGATGCAAGGCAAAAGCGTAGACGAAGGGTGGATTCAAAATATAGGCAACAAAAAAAAATATCGAGCACCGGATCCATCCGACACAGAAACCGATAGATCTGTATAGGTGAAGAGAGTACATCAAACCGGGATGGAATGTGCTTGATAAAGGAACCGGCCAGTAATCGGCAATATTTTTGATCGCGTACCATGAAGCAGGAATCAGGTATGTCGGATTTGAAATAAACGAAAGAAAATGTATCAAAAGAAAAGCAAGAAAAAGACTTAAGGAAGTAGAAAACCAGTTAAGTATTTTTGATTTGGGAGTGAAACGATAAAGGTTTTTGATCGAAAGGAGAGTAGGAATGAAAAGATTGACAGAAGCAGGATATACATATCATTCGTGCGATTTCATGGAAGATGGGGTATATGAATTAGCAAATCGGTTGGCTGAGTACGAGGATACAGGGCTCACCCCGTTTTTTGAACAAATTCGCAAATTGAAAGAACGAAGCACAGAAAAAGAAGCCGATTGAACACATAACAAAATTTGCACCCATGTACGAATGTCCTTCTTGCGGATCAATAGATGTATACGGGCAAGAATACTGTGATGATTGCGGACAAAGATTAGATTGGAGTGGATTTAATGGCAACGATATGTAAAAAAGTATGCGATAGATGTGGAAAACAGATTCATTATATCGGATGGACCTCTAAGTTAAAAAAGATTGGTATATTAAGCATTTTAAATGGGAATCAAGCGGATATGATTATTCATACTGTGATTATGAATTGTGCAGGAGTGCACAAAGGAACTGAATGATTTTCTTAGAAAGAGGTGAATCGATGGAAGATGAAACAAAAAGCACAGTAACGATCATTGAAGAGGTGTGCGAGGACATATGCGTAGCTAGATACTACTGTGAGTACAGAAACACAATAGACAGCTACGGCGAGTGTGATATGCAACGAGAGAGCGGTAAATGTCCGTTAGATCGGTTGAATTAAGTTGATTTTAATGGAGAGGTAAAAATGGAAAGCGATGCGGGAAAAGACGGATCACGGAAACGAATGTACAAAAAGTGTTACGACGTAGAGAAACTGAAAAAAAATATGTGAACGAGAGATTGAAGAAGCGACATTTCAAGAAGATGCGCCTATTTATATAGGTAATATGGAGGTGGATGGGTATGTGCGGGCGAGTAGGGTAAAAGATATCATTCGTTCACACATGAATGAAAAAGAAAAAGTAACAAGCGCGGAAATAATATCGCGTAAGACTGACGGGAAACCATATTATGGGATCAAGTACAAAAAAGTGGGTGAAGATCATTACACAGTGGGGTATAGCTCGTATTATTTAGACTATGTTATTGATTGGCTTAATAATTGCTTTGAATTTTGCGGAGAGTCTAAGATAGTTGTTAATGTCGGTAAGGACACAAATGTCCCTAGCAATGATGGTTGGATTCCGGTAGAAGAGAGATTGCCGGAAGATTGTGAAGAAATAGTGTTGGTACAAGTAAGCGGAAAACCAGCAGATAACATATTATTTGATAACGCTTTTGAATTTGCACTTTACGAAAAAGAAGAAGGGTGGATGTTAGATAACTATCCAGAATGGAAAAATCCGGATGTGATCGCATGGCAGTCACTTCCAAAGCCGTACAGACAACCTAAGAAAGAGAAGTCGTCATGCAAGGAACACATTATGAGCAGATTTATGAAAGTAGAGTAGGAGATGATACATTGATCAACACAAATGAACCAAGTGCTGCCGCGCTGATCCGAGCGCAGGGGCAGCAGTTAAGAAAGGAAACCGTACTGGAATACTGGAGAAGGACGAGAGGTAATAATAATGCAGAAATGGGAAGAAATCGAACAGAAAAAAGAATACCTCAAGGGATACATAAAAGCAAAGAATAGAGAAGCGTTGATAAAAGACCAAATACAACAACTAAGACTTGACACGATGTTTCCGGCGTTGCAAGGCGATGGGATGCCACGGGGCAGCAGTCAAAAGGATCTATCAGATTACACGGCAAAGATCGAAAGCCTCATGGAGGAGTTAAAAAAAGAATGGGTTGAAAGCGTGATCCGGCACGAACGCATCAGAAAAGCAATAAACAAAATGAATGATGAACAAGAAAAAGAAGCGCTTACAAGATACTATTTACTTAGAGAAAACAATAAAGCGATACAACGAAAAATGGGAGTAAGTAAGGCGAAACTATACAGAATATATGATAGTGCACTGGAAAACTTTGAAATTTTATAGAAATTTTATAAAATGAGACTCCGTGAGACTCGAAAATGTGATATAGTATAAACTGAATTAAAAGACAAAGAGGGAAATAATCCCCTCAAAACCACGCGCAGGGACGCCCGAAAGGGCGTCTTTTCTTGTATCGCGAATCCGGGTGGGATATAATAAGAGAAAAGCGCGTGGAGGGATTTTATGAAAATCGAAAACAAAGAAATACTACTATATAGCATGAATAAGGCGTACGAAGAGTTGAAATGCGCAATGATAGAATACAATACGAACGAAAAAGAAGTGTATTTTCGACTCGGGAGTTGTCTACACTGGATAATGGACTGCTATGAACGAGTGAAAGAAATAGTACCGGAAGAACAAAAAAATATTATTTCTTTCGCTGGCAGCGGCGAATAACGCACAAAAGCACTTGAAAGAGTTTGAAAAGATGAGCGTGATTACGGGGAATGGATATCCGAAACAATACCCAAAACGATACGGAGTAAAATATACATGGAAATCGCTCGAAGAAGTACCGCTAAATTCGAGAACCGAAAAGAAACTGTATCAAGAGAAGCTGCTCGGGAGAAATATTATGAAAACATTAACGGAAGCAAAAAGGCAAATCGAGGATTATCTTGAAAGAGAGTGATGACATGTTTTGCAATTACGATCAATACAAAGATAAAGAGGTAGTTAAAAAGCATGAGCAACTTTTAAAACAACTAGGGGAAAAAGACAGAGTATTTTCGCTGGAATGGAACGAAGAAAACATTACACTGATGGAATGCTGTGACTATTGTTTCGGGCATGATTTAACCAAAGAAGAGTGCAAAGAATTATCGGAAGTATTCCGAGAGTTAGCAGAAGAGCTGGAGAAATAAAGAACAGCGGAAACAAATAAAAGAATCGAAGAAAAGTAAACAGAGAAATATAAAGCGGAGAGACAAAGAAAAGGATGAAGTTATAAGCAACAGAGTGTTGCCGCACACGTTTGATTGGAAAAATATAAGACGCAGTAAATAGGAAATAAGGGGGGCATACCACCCCTATACACGGGCATGGACGTACTTCACGCCGTCACTGTGAAAAAAAACACACGCTAAAAGAAAGGAAGCTAATATGGCAGATTACAGAGGGGCAAATTATTTACGAAGACGCTTACAGATAAAGAGCGAACGAGTGAAAATGCGTTACAAATACTATGAAATGAAGAACAGGGTGAAGGATTTTCAGATATCGACACCGCCAGAATTGAGAAACGTACAGTCGGTTCTCGGATGGTGTGGGAAAGCAGTGGATAACCTTGCAGACAGGATTGTATTCAGAGAATTCACAAATGATAATTTTGACATCGGAGAAATTTTTTTGATGAACAACCCGGATACATTTTTTGACAGCGCCGTACTGTCAGCACTTATTTCTTCATGTTGTTTTGTTTATATATCAGTAGACAAAACAGGATTTCCGAAATTGCAAGTAATAGACGGCGCGAATGCAACAGGAATCATAGACGATAGCACAGGTCTGCTGGTGGAAGGTTATGCCGTACTCGAACGAGACAAAAACAAAAACCCGAAAACAGAAGCATATTTTACAAAGGCGACACATGGATATACAGAAAAGGAGACGAGACGCCGGAGAGAATTAAAAACAACGCACCACACCCGCTTCTTGTCCCGATCGTATTCCGGCCGGACGCGGTAAGACCGTTTGGCCATAGCAGGATCAGTCGAGCGTGTATGGATATTGTCAACAGTGCAATGAGGACAGTAAAACGGTCAGAAATCGCGGCAGAGTTTTACTCGTTCCCACAAAAATATGTAGTTGGAACTGACCCCGATCTAGAACCGATTAACAAATGGAAGGCTACAATGTCGAGCTTGTTGGAGTTTACGAAAGACGAGGGCGGCGACAAACCACAGCTAGGGCAATTTGCGCAGCAAAGCATGTCACCTCACAACGATCAGCTAAAAATGTTCGCCGGATTATTTGCCGGAGAGACAGGTCTAACGCTGGACGATCTAGGGTTTGTAACAGACAATCCAAGCAGTGCGGAAGCAATCAAGGCAAGTCACGAAAATCTTAGACTAATCGCAAGGAAAGCGCAGAGGACGTTTGGCACAGGTTTTTTAAACGCGGGGTACATCGCGGCGTGCTTGAGGGATAACTACCCGTACGAGCGGAGGCAGTTTTATTTAACAAAACCAAAATGGGAACCGGTCTTTGAACCGGATGCGGCCGCGTTGAGTAGTTATGGAGACGGAGCTATAAAAATCAATCAGGCAATCCCGGGATATATTACGCAGGATAAAATGAGAGATTTCACAGGGATATAGGGGAGATAAATGGAAGATATCGCACCGGAGTTACTGGAAAAAATAAAAAAAGATTTTGAAAAGAAACTTGAAAAAAGTGAGACGATCAAAGCGTTTCGGGAAAAGGTTAAGAAAAAAACAGCGACATATAAAGATGCAAATGATTTCGCGATCGAAGCGGGGGAACTGCTGACGGATGCATTTCAAAGCAACCTATCAAAAGAAATATTACCGGATGGCAAAATGTATTACAATATCGCTGACAGGATAATAAGGGAACGACTGGAACATAATTATGATATTACAGCAGAGGCAGCAGTAGAAGTTCAAAAGATATTAAACGAAAAAGCAGGAATCGGAATCAAAGCCATAAAACCGGAAATGAACGAAGATAGGGTTCGAGGAATTATTAATATTGTATCAGGAGGAAAATACGAGGATGTCGCGTACATACTAGGAGAAGCGGTCGTAAACTTTACGCAATCTGTAATAGATGCAGCGGTAAAAGAAAATGCAGATTTTCACTTAAAAGCAGGGTTAAGACCCAAAATTAGAAGAACATCAACGGGAAAATGTTGCGAATGGTGCGACAGACTTACGGGGATATATGATTACGAAGCTGTATCAGACACCGGAAACGATGTGTTCAGGCGGCACAAGCATTGTAGGTGTACCGTAGAGTATGACGCTGGAGACGGAAAAGTAACAAATGTACACACAAAGAAAACGACAGACAAGAAAAAGATGTAAACAGAAGAATAGAGAATACGAAAGAGTGGTCTAACAAGCAAAAAAGTGATAAGATAAAAGAAACGCCAAAGGAAAAAGAAAAAAGGATCAAAGAGGAAAACGGACTCGATCTTGCTTCAAGAATATCAGGACACCCCAAAATGTTAAGCGCGTATACACCGAGAGGTTTATACTACGCACTAAAGAATGCGGGATATGAGATAAAACCTTTAAAAGGGGAAAAATTACAGAGATATTCCATTTGAAGAGGGTGGAGGATACAGGGTAAACTTTGGGGGAGATGGATTGTTAATGTATCACCCGGGAGAAAGAAGTCATCACGGAGGCGAATACTATAAAATTTCTACGGGAGAAGGAGGTGTGAAAAGATATGATATCAACGGAAAAGAAAAAGAAGATTAACGAAAGATGCAAGGCGTTAGAAAAAGAATTTGAAAGAAGATACAAGAAAGAAACAGAAGTGCGAGGGAAAAAGTGCTTTGCTGTAAGAGAGGACGAGTTTTTTATTGTATCGGGGCTGAGTTGGGCAAACGCGATCGTATTAGAACACGCATTCTCAAAAACAGAAGTGGAAAAAAACATGTTTGAGGATGGAAAGCTGTTCTACATGGAAGAAATGAATGAAAAAGAAATGTTTGAAAAAATGATAGAAGAGATCGAAGGGTGAGGCGAAATGGCAAAAGACGATTATTTTGTAATTGTATACAAGATACTATCGTACTTGTATGTAAAATTGAAATCGGGGGAAGATGTAAATCCAAACATGATTACTCACGACAATCAACTACTGCAGATCAACCGGAAATACTGGGATTATATCATGAGAAATTTAATTGAAGACAGATATATAACATGCGAAACAGAAAAAGTGTGGGGCAAAGAATTGATTTATGATTTAAAAACGGCAGAGATCACACCGGAAGGGATTGCGTATGTGTGCAACAACTCCTTAATAGAGAAAGCGAAAGAATTTTTGAAAGACATAAAAGAAATAACTCCATTTATTTAAGCGCGCGAAAAGCGCGTTTTTTAATGCAATTTAAAAAATATCCCTTCAGGCAATGGGGTGATATTGCCCATGAAAGATATAGTTAAAAGACAGGAGGAAAGTTATGACGGAAACGAGACTGGGACGTCAGACGCCTACTCAATCCGTAACGATTCCTTACTCAAAAACACGAGGACAAGAAGCTGCGGAACTGTACGCGAAGACGGGGAACGAGCTGCTTGAATGGCAACAGTTGCTACAATGCGACATTATGGCCGTAAACGATGATGGTTTATGGATGCATCAAAAATATGGCTATTCAGTGCCGAGACGAAACGGAAAGTCGGAAAATGTGTTAGCGCGCTGCCTATGGGGACTGAAAAACGGCGAAAGAATTCTATACACGGCACACAGAGCAACAACATCACACGCAGTGTGGGAGCGGCTGGATCGAATGTGCGAAAAAGCAGGAATCAAGATATCATCATCATTTAAGGCGTTCGGAAAAGAACACTTATACACAAGTGATGGAGGTGTGGTGGAATTCCGAACAAGAACATCATCGGGCGGACTTGGCGAAGGGTACGACGTGTTAATTATAGATGAGGCACAAGAATACACGGAAGCACAGGAGACGTCTTTGAAATATATCGTATCAGACAGCGAGAACCCGCAAACAATCATGCTTGGAACGCCGCCAACGGCGGTATCGGCCGGAACAGTTTTTACAAAATATAGGGAGACAGTACTTGCCGGCCGGGGATTTGACTCTGGATGGGCGGAATGGTCGGTTGAAAACTTGACATCCGCGAACGATGTTGAGGCGTGGTACGAAACAAACCCGTCGTTAGGAACAATACTGACAGAAAGGAAGATCCGGGCAGAAATTACAACGGATGATATAGATTTTAACATCCAAAGACTGGGACTGTGGTTAAAATATAATCAAAAATCGGCGATTAGTAAAACAGAGTGGGAATCACTGGCGATCGCATCAAAACCAAAATTAAAAGGAGAACTTTTTGTTGGGGTTAAATATGGACATGACGGACAGCATGTTGCGATGTCGGTAGCATCAAAAACGAATGAAGGAAAAATTTTCGTTGAGGCACTCGACTGCAGAACAATCCGCGAAGGGAACGACTGGATACTATCATACATTGCGGAAATGAAACCCAAAACGGTAGTTGTAGACGGAGCGAACGGGCAGCATATACTCGAAAAAGACATGAAAGATGCAAAAATGAAAGCACCAACCCTACCAACTGTAAAAGAAATTATAGGAGCAAACGCGACTTTTGAACAAGGACTGTTTAAAGGAAATATCTGTCATTCCGACCAAGCATCGTTAACACAGTCTGTAAGCAACAGCGAAAAAAGGGCGATAGGATCAAACGGAGGATTCGGATACAGATCATTAAAAGAAGGGGTTGAAATCGCGCTGCTTGACAGTGTGATCCTTGCATACTGGAAATGCACAGAAACAAAGGAACGAAAAAAACAGATAGCAAGATATTAAAAAGACGCTGGAAACAGCACTTTTTTAATATACAAAAATACCAAAACCACCGGGTTAAGCGGGGAAAGGAGAACAAAAAATGAGTGATTTTGAAGCTATTGAAACGCGAGAACAGTTCGAGGAGGCTGTGAAAGATCGGCTGGAACAGGAAAGAGAAACGGTAAGAAGGGAATTTAGCGGATGCTTATCACCAGAAGCTGTGGAAGAGAAGTACAAAGAGTACTTATCACCGAAAGAAGCAGAAGAGAAGTACAAAGGGTATTTATCCCCGGAAGATGCGGCGAACAAAGACGCCACGATCGCAAAGTACGAAAAAGAATCGAAAAGGGTAAAAGTGGCAATGGAAAACGGAATTCCCTACGAACTTGCAGGGAAGTTGTCAGGGGAAACAGAAGACGAAATGAAGAAAGACGCGGAAGCTTTTTCTAAATTTTTGAAGGGAAAAACCACATACCCGAACTTTACACGAGACACAGACAATAAAGACGACTCGATCAGAGAAGCAACGAAAAAAATGTTAAACAATTTGAAAGGAGAATAAGAACATGGCAACAGGAAGAGAAAATTTATTTGACGCGGTACTTGTAAAAGATCTAATGAACAAAGTGAAGGGAAAATCATCTTTAGCGGTTTTGTCGGGACAGACGCCGATCCCATTCAACGGACTGAAAGAATTTATTTTTTCAATGGACAATGAGATCGATATTGTAGCAGAAAACGGGAAAAAGTCAGAGGGCGGCATTACTGTAGATCCGGTAAAAATCGTGCCAATCAAATTTGAGTACGGAGCGAGAGTTTCAGACGAATTTTTGTACGCGACAGAAGAAGAACAGCTTGATATTTTAACAGCGTTTAACAATGGTTTTGCGGCAAAAGTAGCGAAAGGTTTTGATCTGGCAGCGTTTCACGGCATTAACCCACGGACAGGCGGAGCATCAACAGTTGTAGGCACGAATCACTTTGACAGTAAAGTAACACAAAAAGTCAAATATACAAAAGGAACGCCGGATACAAATTTAGATGCGGCGATTGCAATGGTGCAGGGATCGGACGGAGACGTTACAGGGATAGCGCTGTCAAATGTATTCGGGGCAGACATGGCAACGGTAAAGGAAAACGGAGTCAGACAGTACCCAGAATTTAGGTTTGGAGCATCGCCGGAATCTCTCGGAGGAATGAAAACAAGTGTAAACAAGACTGTATACAACGACACTGTGAAAGATCACGCAATCGTGGGCGATTTTTCCAACGCTTTCAAGTGGGGGTTCTCGAAAGAAATTCCTTTGGAGATCATCAAATATGGCGATCCGGACAACACGGGAAAAGATTTAAAAGGTTACAACCAGGTTTACATCCGCGCAGAAGTCTATCTCGGATGGGGAATTCTTGTGCCGGAATATTTCGCAAGGGTGGTAGACGAAACTTGATATACAGAAACAAACGGACAGGGAATGTGATCGAAACACAGTGCGAACTGAAGGGCGGAGACTGGGAGGCGGAAAAGCCGCCCAGATCCGCCCCTAAAAAGAGAAAGACGGTGAAAAAAAGATGAATAACTTTGCTAAGATTGAAGATGTTGAAAAACTGTGGAGATCGCTGACGGAAGACGAAAAAGAGCGCGCAAAAAACTTACTGCCAATAGTAGAGGATAGCTTGAGAATGGAAGCCGATAAGGTAGGGAAAAACCTTGATCGAATGATAGAAGAAAAACCATATTTAGAAAATGTTGCAAAGTCTGTAGTTGTAGATGTGGTAGCGCGCACACTTATGACGTCAACGGACACAGAGCCGATGACGCAGCGGTCGGAATCGGCTCTGGGCTATTCTGTTTCGGGGACATACTTAGTACCGGGAGGAGGCTTATTTATTAAAAAAAGCGAGTTGGCAAGGCTCGGACTGAAACGACAAAGAATAGGGGTGATTGATCTATATGACGATGATAAAAGGGATCACAGTAACGCTCTATGAAAAAGAAAAAATAAACGAAGACGCCTTCGGAAAGCCGATCTACAAAGAAACGCCGATAAAAGTCAAAAATGTACTTGTAGCCCCCACGAACACATCAGAAATTTTGGATACGCTGAACTTAACAGGGAAAAAGGCAGTCTACACGATCGCAATACCCAAAGGGGATGAACACGTGTGGGAAGACAACAAAGTAGAATTTTTCGGAGAAACTTGGAAAGTGATAGGATTTCCGCAGCAGGGAATCGAACAAAATATACCGCTGGAATGGAATCAAAAGTGGATGGTAGAGCGATATGGGTAAGAAAGTAAAAATTGTCTTGAACAGAAAAGGAATCACAGCACTATTGCGATCGGAAGAGATGCGCGCAAACATACAAAAACACGCGGAACAAATTGCCGGAGCATCCGGCGGAACAGTCGAGACATATGTAGCGCAAACAAGGGCGGTTGCGGAAGTAACAGGAGACGACGGAAACAACAGCTTATTAAAGGCGGTGGGAAAATGATCGAAGAAATTGTAAGAGAACACCTAAAAACGATTTTGGACGTACCGGTGTTAATGGAAGAAGAAAACAAGGAAAAGAAATATATCTTGCTTGAAAAGACTGGAGGAAGCGAAGTGGATCATATTAAACATGCAACACTGGCGGTCCAGTCTTTTTCTGACACGCTCTATTCCACGGCAAAATTAAACGAAGAAATGAAGGAAGCGATGAAGCGAATCACGGAAAGAGATGGCGTTTGCAGGTGCGAACTAAACAGTGACTACAATTACACGGATACAAAAAGAAAAAAATACAGATATCAAGCGGTATTTAACATAGCGTACTACTGAAAGGAGAAAGAAAAATGACAAATGTGAACAATGTAAGTGCAGGAAAACCCAAAATAGGAGGAGCAGTCTTCGTAGCGCCGATTGGAACAGAGCTGCCGGAAGATGTAACGACACAACTTAACGCGGCTTTTAAGGGACTTGGATATTGCTCTGACGATGGGATAACAAACACAAACAGCCCGGAAACTGAAGAGCAAAAGGCATGGGGCGGAGATACAGTGCTGAACATGCAGGCAAGCAAAGCAGATACGTTTAAATTAAAGCTCTTGGAAGTGCTGAATGTAGATGTGTTAAAAACAGTGTACGGGGAAAACAACGTAACGGGAACGATAGAAGACGGAATAACAATTAAAGCAAACAACAGTGAGACGGAACAAGTATCTTGGGTATTTGACATGATACTAAAAGGAGCAGTGAAAAGAATTGTAATTCCGCAGGCAAGCATCTCGGAGTTAGGGGATATTGTATACAAAGACAACGAGGCGACGGGATATGAATTAACAATCGCAGCAGTCGCGGACAAGGAAGGGAACACACACTACGAATATATTAAAAAAGCGGGATAAGAGGTGATGAAAAATGATTAAAGGAACAACGAAAAGCGGGTTTAATTACACTATACAAGAAGGTGCATTAGACGATTACGAACTGCTTGAAGAATTACGAGAAATAGACAAAGGGAACACAAGTCTGATAGTAGACGTAATAGAAAAGATCATAGGCTCAGAACAAAAAGAGCAGTTAAAAAAACATGTAAGAGACGAAACGGGAAGAGTATCGATAAAACGAATGTTTGATGAAATCGGGGAGATTTTAAGAGGAAACCAAGAGGGAAAAAACTCTTGATCCTCGTTTGTATGCTAAACACAGACGAGGAGGCGCTCGTATGCGATTTTGCGGAAACGTATCGGATTTATAACTATAAAGAGATACCGTGTAAAATGGCGGCGATATATGCAAAAGGTTTAAAAGAAAACGCGAGAATAAAAATGAAATTGGCAGGCGTTAAAGTTACGCTGGAAGATATGCTATTGGCATCTATCGCAGATCATACAAAATTGCTGACATGGATGCAAACAGAAGATGCGCGTAAAGGAAAAAACAGACCCAAAACGATATTACCGAGACTACTTGGCGAAGAAGAACGAAAAATCATATCGTTTGAAACTGGGGAAGAGTTTGAGAAAGAATGGAAACGGCTGACAGAAAAAGGGGTGAAATAGTGGGAAAGACAGAACTTGCGAAGGCGTATGTGCAAATTATACCGTCCGCAAAAGGGATAGGCGGAATGCTGCAAAACGAAGTAGGCGGAGAAACGGATGCGGCAGGAAAATCGCTCGGAGGCAGAATCGGCGGAGCGATCAAAGTCGCTGTAATCGCGGCGGGGATCGGAAAAGCCATTTCTGCGTCAATCAGCGAAGGTGCAGAACTAGAGCAAAGCATAGGCGGAATTGAAACACTATTTAAAGACAGTGCAGAGAAAGTAAAACAAAACGCTGCGAACGCCTACAAGACGGCTGGGATGAGCGCAAACGAATACATGCAGTTAACAACAAGCTTCTCCGCGAGTCTGTTACAAAGTTTAGGAAATGATACAGCTAAAGCGGCAGATGTGGCAGATATGGCAATGACAGACATGTCCGATAACATGAACAAAATGGGATCGAACATGGAGGATATCAAAAACGCATATCAAGGCTTTGCAAAGCAAAACTACACAATGCTGGACAACCTAAAACTAGGATACGGCGGCACAAAAACGGAAATGGAGCGGCTGCTTGCGGATGCGGAAAAAATTACAGGAGTAAAGTATGATATCAATAATTTATCAGACGTATACTCGGCGATTCATGTAATACAAGGAGAGCTTGGAATTACAGGAACAACGGCGAAAGAAGCGGAAACAACACTGTCGGGGTCTTTGGCATCCATGAAAGCGGCGTTTAACAATCTACTTGGAAATATCGCTATCGGAGAGGATATCACGGACGAATTAAAACAGGTAGGAGAAACGGTCGCTACATTTTTGACGGGTAACTTAATACCGATGATCGGAAATGTGCTGGCGTCAATTCCTGATTTGCTCGGAAAGGATTTTGCGGCGGCAGGGCTGAACATGATCGCAGAAAACAGCGATCAAATATTAGAATCAGGAGTTTCGTTTGTGACGTCGCTTGTAACAGGAATTATAACAGCGCTTCCGTACCTTGCGGAGGCGGCGCTGAACTTGGTAGCATCTTTTGCAAATGCGATTTTAACGATGGATTGGCTGCTTGTTGCACAAAATCTGATAACGGGATTAAAAACGGGATTGGAGACAGCGGCGGTTGAAACACTGGGAACAGATACAAATATAGTAGACACGATCATGACGGGAATATCGGAGAAATTACCGGAATTCTTAAACAAAGGCGTCGAGATGGTGACGAAAATTGCGAACGGAATACTAGAATCGCTCCCACAATTAATTACGATGGCAGGCGAAGCAATAGTAAGTTTTGTTAGCGGAATGCAGTCGATGCTTCCGACGATAATGCAAAAGGGAGCGGAGCTTATTTTAAATCTTGTCAACGGTATTATAACGAATTTGCCGCAGATTGCATCAGCGGCAGGAAGTGCAATTATACAATATGTAGCAGCAATAGGGAGAAACCTGCCGTCTGTATTACAAAGCGGAATCGAAATCATCGGGAAATTGGCTGCGGGATTAATACAGGCAATACCGAAATTGATCGCACAAATACCAACGATCATAACGAACATAAAAAATGAGTTTTTATCCGTGGACTGGGGAAAAATCGGGTTAAATATCATAAAAGGAATCGCGAACGGATTAGCAAATGCAGCAGGCGCATTGTGGGACGCGGTAAAAAGTGCGCTGGGAGACTTTAAAGACAACATATTAGGCTTCTTCGGGATTCATTCGCCTTCGCGCTGGGGAGAATACGTAGGTAATATGATCGATCAAGGAATTGCAAACGGAATTTCGGGCGATGCGAAATTAGTAACAGACTCCGCGAACCTTGTAAAAAAAGCTGCATATGACCCATTGACAACAGATCTATCATATACGACAAACATCGGAAAAACAGGGAACGAAAACGGGAGACGCGGCATCGAAGAAAGACTGGATGCACTAGAAGAAGTGCTGATTACTATAGCAGGGAAAAAAGCAAGAAGTTACAATGCTTTTAGACAGACGAGAATTAGGCAGAGCTTTGTTGGAAGTATAAAGGTAAAGCAAAAATGATACGATATATCAATTCAGAAGGAAAAGAATATAAATTTTACGATGCAAGAGTGAGAGCAACAAGCGGAAATTTTCACAAGCACGCTTGGACGCCGGAAACGAGCAAAAGAAAAATAGGAGAAACTGTACAAGGTTTTGAGAAAGACGCGGCGGAGTACGAAATCACTTTTACGGTTAGAGGAGCGTTGGAAGATCGAAAAACATTTTTGGATGAAATGCAGGATGCGTTCGAAACAGATGTTTTACTAGAGAGACCGGGAAGAATTTATTTTGGGGATTATTACATAGATAACACATATCCAAAACCCTCATTTTACAGACGCAAATTTTACACTTGTAATTTATGGGCCGGTTGCAAACCCTCAAGTCATCATCGGAGATAAAAGCTATTTGGTCAACATTGTTTTAGAGCAAGGAGAGCGGCTGGAGATAGACAGCCGCACGAGGACCATTACGAAAGTGTCAAAAAACGGCGAACAAGTCAACGCGTTTCACAACCGGGAAAAAGGAAAGACATTTTTCAAGAAAGATCCCGCCCGGCCGGCAAAAAGTTGCATGGTCGGGTAAATTCGACTGGGATCTCGTAATTTACGAGGAAAGGAGCGAACCAAGATGGAGCGGGTGGAAGCAGCGCTAAATGGGAGCGCGCAGAATTTACCGGAAATCGGAGAAAATCGCTATCAAGGAAAACTAAACGCGCCGGCAACGAAAGCGAAAGAAGTGGTTTACCCGGTAATGATTACCGCAACTGGGGATAATGGTGGAGTAACGGAAGAAACTCGGGACTTGATTGTGCGAAATGCAGATCTATTTCCGCTAGAATTTACCATTGCCCGAAAAAACGGAGAAGAGCTGGGATTTTTAGATCAGAGCGTTGCGATCGACATGGATCTTGGAGATGCGGACGACTTTGAAATCTGCTTGCCGCAGGAAGAGTGGACAAAAGAGCGGTACTGGTACGGAAATCGCATTTTTGTACCGAGAACAGAATACGGCGGAATCCTAAACAGTCTTGAAGTGATGACCAAAACGCAAGAAATTGTGTGGTGCGGCACAACGTGGAGAGGACTGCTAAAGCGAAAAATCATAGAACCGCCGGAGGGAAAGGACCACCTGACAGTAAGCGGAGATTTGAACGATATCTTGAGAGATCTTATCAAAGACCGATTCGACGGTCTTTTTTTTGTGCCGGAAGAAAAGGCAGGGATCACCGTCACAGGTTGGCAGATCGACCGATACGTCACGTTATATGATGCAGTCGATAAAATGTTAAGCGCTCAAGGATATCGCCTGCAGATCAGCTACGTTGAGCCGGAAAACCTTGATTATGGATACGTTTCCGTCAGAGCCGTACAGATCAAAAACTATTCGGAAACGCTGGAATACTCGCAAGATGGAGAGGTGCAGTTTACCGTAAAAGATTACAGAGGTGGCGTGAATCACTTAATCTGTGCCGGAAAAGGACAAAACGAAGAAAGGATCATTCTGCATTTATACGTCCAAAAGGACGGGAGCATCGGAAAGACTCCGTATTACACTGGACTTGAAGAAAATGAAGCGGTTTATGAGTTTTCGAGCGCAGACAAAGAAAAGCTGGAAGAGGATGGAGCAAAGCGTCTAAAAGAGCTGCAAAACTATAAAAGCATCGACGTAAACGTAGAAGGGATCGACTTGGAAATCGGCGACATCGTCGGCGGATATGAAGAAATTACAGGAACGAGACTACAAAAGCCGATCGTTAGAAAATCATAAAAACAAAAAACGGAAAAACAACAACAGAATATAAAGTAAAAGGAGATGACTAGATGGGAGAGTGAAAGGAATTACAATCAATACCGACCCAGCGGCGGAGGCACATATTTACGCGGAAGACGACGCAGCGATTTATCAGAGCATTGTCGGATCAGATGGGGTCATGATGATCGGCCAGCAATGTGAAAGTCAGGTGATCAGTAACAACAAAGTACGAGTAAAAGACGGAGTTATCGTAGTAGGCGGACATTTTGCCCGCATCCCGTACGGAGATTATATTGACTGTGAGATTGTCAACGGGCAATCCGGAAGAAACCGAAACGACATCATCATAGCA
>VOFI01001903.1_pt1 | contig 25298 bp, 31 predicted proteins | sample 5384131 | NCBI WGS metagenome assembly VOFI01 (sample SAMN12384728, study PRJNA508395) | human gut metagenome | isolation source: healthy gut H | host: Homo sapiens | reverse complement strand
CTCCCACGACATCTCACGCCAATATCTGGAAGCCGGGCAATCTCCCCAACAAAGCGAAGCCTCGAGATTGAAATACAAGACGGACGAGGTACTGCAACGGATGTACAGCGCATACGATATCACTCAGCACCTACCTCGACTGCCGGCTCGGATTACACTACCGCTACGTTGCCGGACTGAAAGCTCCGGCAAGAGGTAAGCGCAGAATGAGACTCCGCCCTGGTTCGGTACTATCTTCCACCGTTCGCCGAGTTGGTATACCAGGACCTCACAGCCAACGGAAGGAGATACGCCGGGAAGACCTGGAGCAGTTGCTCCGCAACGACGTAAGGTTGCAGGCATGAACACCGCCTTCAGGAAGGATTTTTTCATGTGCCTGCCGGCGGAGCAACCCAGATACAACGGCACAGCTTATCCACTCAAAGTAATCGCATCCTATCTACGGCAATTGCTCCGCAACGACCTGCAGTACGCCCCTTTTCCGTATGGAAGGCATGGAACAAAAAGTAACGGAAACCCTGGAGATAGACACTCCTTCCGGAATACTTCCGCTGAATATCGGCGGAACGATGAACCGTATGGACAGCAAAGGCGATACCCTGCGCATCGTGGATTACAAGACGGGCGGCACTCCCAAGACTCCCGAAAGCATAGAGCAGTTGTTTACCCCTGCCGACAATCGTCCGAACTACATCTTCCAAACTTTCCTGTATGCTGCCATTATGTGCCGCAAGCAAGGCCTGAAGGTAGCCCATCCCTGCTGTACATCCACCGTGCGGCATCCGAGGATTATTCGCCCGTTATCGAGATGGGCGCACCGCGCCAGCCCAAAGTGCCGGTCAACAATTTTGCGTTTCATGAAGATGAGTTTCGCGAACGGCTATCGGCGCTCCTGCAGGAGATATACAATCCCGAAGAGCCTTTTACCCAAACGGAAGATGCGAAGAAATGCGAATACTGTGATTTTAAAAGACTGTGCAAGATAAATAGAGGTACAATAAAACAATAGGGCAATTAAAGTAATAAAATCTGAGAATCATATTGCAGCCAATATCACTTTAGCACCCTATTGTTTTATTGTACTCTTTTATTTCTTCAACGGGATGGAGAAATAGAATGTCGAACCCTCTCCTTTCTTGGATGTAAACCACAACTTGCCGCCACTCTTCACTGCAAAATCCTGACACAACAGCAATCCCAATCCGGAACCTTCTTCATTATTTGTGCCGAACGTACTGAAATGCGTATCTGTATGCAGCAGTTTCTTCTGTCCTTCTTCATCGATGCCGCAACCGCTGTCTTTTACACTGACTACCACTGTATCTCCTTGCTCTTCCATCTTCACCAACACTTCCGAATTTTCGTTGCTGAATTTAATGGCATTGCTCAGCAGATTGCGAATAATGGTTTCAGCATATCAATATCGGTACAGACAGGCAACTTCTCCGGCTTTTTCTTCACGGATGGTAATTTTCTTCAAGCCGGCCACCATATTGAACACATCAATCACGCTGTCTACCACTTCCACGGCATCCACATCCTGGATAGACAACATTCAGGTTGCCAATCTGGCTTTTGTCCACTTCAACAGGTTATCCAGCAATGAAAACACATCTTCCGTTGTCCGGTTTGCCATTGTCAGCAGTTCGTACATCCTGACCGCCAAATCTTCTCAACGGGCAGATTGAGCATCAGCATGTTCAGCACCATCTTGATAGAGCCATCGGAGAACGCAGATCATGGCAATCACAGAATACAACTTGTCGCGCCCGGCAATGATGCGCTGCAACTCTTCCGTCTTATTCAGAATAATACGCTTGGCCGCCACCAATGAAACCTGATGGGTGACACGGATTATCAGCTCTTCCTTATTGAAAGGTTTGGAAATAAAGTCACTGGCACCCGCCTGAAACCCTTTCACTATATCCGTTGTAACTAATGCTGTCAAAAAGATGATTGGAATATCGCTTTGTATCGGGATTGGATTTGAGACGTTTGCGCCACTTCAAAAGCCGCTTAAATCGGGCATCATACATCCAGCAGCACCAAATCCGGATGTTCTTTATCCACTTGTTCAAGGCCTGCCGTCCGTTGTTTGCCGTAGCAATCGCAAACTTCTCATTTGTCAGGAGTACTTTCAACAACAATACGTTGGACATCACATCATCTACGATGAGGATTTTGTACTCAGAAGGATTTATTTCCATGTTCATCTTTGTATTATATTTTTTCCCGTTATTGGTACCATATTTATTCAGGAACGATACTTGCCGAAATATTCAATCATGTGGAGCAAGCCTTCCTCCAACTCTATTACAGGCTGCCAGTCCAGTTTATGTTTGGCTAACGTAATGTCCGGTTTCCGTTGTCTCGGATCATCGTGCGGCAGTGGTTTGAATATCAGTTTTGATTTGGAACCTGTCAGCCTAATAACCTTCTCTGCCAGTTCAAGGATGGAGAACTCGTTGGGATTGCCCAAATTTACCGGGCCGATAAACCCTTCTTCCGTATTCATCATACGCACCATCCCCTCTATCAAGTCGTCCACATACTGGAAACTGCGGGTCTGAACACCCGAACCGTAAATCGTGATGTCCTTGTCCTGCAGTGCCTGGACCACAAAGTTGGAAACCACCCGCCCGTCGTCGGGCAGCATGCGCGGACCGTATGTATTGAAAATACGTATAATCTTTATGCGTATTCCGTTCTGACGGTAATAATCCATAAAAGCGTCTCTGCGCAACGCTTGCCTTCATCATAACAAGAACGGATACCGATTGGTTTACATTTCCCCAATAACTTTCCACTTGGGGATGTATGACAGGATCGCCGTAGATTTCGCTGGTAGACGCCTGCATGATTTTTGCACCCGTCTTTTTGGCCAGCCCCAGCATATTGATGGCTCCCAATACCGAGGTTTTAATCGTTTTATGGCATCGTGCTGATAATGTACCGGAGATGCGGGACAAGCCAGGTTATAAATCTCATCGACTTCCGCCTCGTAGGGCAATTCCACATCGTGAAGCACAAACTGAAAACGGGGATTTCCTTTCAGGTGGGCTATGTTCTCTTCCGAACCGGTGAAGAGATTGTCCAGGCATATTACTTCGTGTCCGTCCTTAATCAGCCGGGTACACAGATGAGAACCTATAAAGCCGGCACCACCGCTAACCAAAATTTTTTCATGCAGCACTTATTTCTGTGTCCGAAGACCATGCAACTTGTTTGTTCTGTTTATGTGCTGACAAATGTAGGCGATTTGGCTAAAATATGCAAGTTTGCAGGAGAATTTATTTCAACTATCAAGGCATATATTCCGGCTTGTTGTCAGGAATACTGAAATCTTTATTGGCAAACAAGTCTGCCAGACCCGAAATTTGCTTCAGACGAAGCAGCTCGTCCCGGTCCATTCTATGTTTTTCATAATCCACTGGTCGGACATACCGGCACGGTCCAGTTCGGCAACGATGTTGCACATCAACTCGATGTTATGCGCCCCGCGCGCACGGTTATGACGGATAGTGGACGCCATGCGGTTGGACAGCTCCTTATCAATTACAACAACCGGCAACAAAGCCGTTCTCACGCTGATAAATCCGCTTGGAAGTTTTCAATACCTGATAGCGGTGGTAGCCGTCTACCAATATATAGTTGTCTTTTTCTTGGTCGTAATAGCACACGCAAGGCATTGTAAATCCGTCTTCCCAGATGGACAGTTCCAGCAATTTCATTTCGGGCGGTGCCACTACATTGGGGTTATAATCATTGGCCTGTATCTTTTTCTGCGGAATTGCTTTTTACATTATATACCGGACTTTATCTACGCTCATTAACATCATATTTTTGAATTGTTCCATTATCTTGTCTCTTTTTTATATCTCCTCTTTGGTCAGGGCAAACCCCATGTACTTGCACGCGTGGTCGTTCTTTAAGATACAGATGCACATGCGCTTGTAGGTAGGGATTTCCCTGAATTCCGTTATATCGATATCATCCAGATAATCCCATGCGCACCGGCTTCTTGTTTGTCTTGTAATTGGTATGATTCATCACTTCGATGGGAATGCCTGCATCTTGCAGCTTCTTTATGGTATTCTCGCCCAGGCATCCCCCCCTTTTGTACGCCAGAATTCAATGCTGACGGTAAGCTTTTTCAATAGTTCCTCCGGGTCTCTTCCGGCAAGGTGGAAAGCAGGAACTGCATAAAGCCTTTCCACGTATACCCTTCGGGTATCCGCACGCTCTGCCACCCCATGGCATGAGTTCCGCCATAGATTCCCGTAAAGTTCACCCCGTTGACACGTCCTATCATCTTCCCCCAGGTATTGGGGTCTATCACTTTATACAATGCAAAGGCTCTCCTGCGCCTCGCACAGAAACGGACTTGCCACACGCTGGCGCTCTATATTGACACCCGCTTTATAATACAAATCGTACAGATGGTTATAATCGAAGCCGAACTTACCGTTGGCAGTCCATATGTCCGTCGTTTTCCAGTCGTAGATGGGATAAGCGTTGAATATGTCATTGCCTATCTTGGAAGTCCACCTGTGTTATGGTACATCTGGTATTTACGGTTCAGATGAATACTGCGCCAGCGGTTGAAAACTTTCCTGCGTGCGGATGCCAATAAGGAAACAGGTGCGCACCGCATCTTCCGCTGGTGCAGCCATTTGGCAAAGTGCATCTGGAATTCGTAATCCCACATTTTCTCCGTATAGAAAGGGAACGCTTCTTTCGTATAAGAGCCCTGCGGCATCTGACGCACCCAAAGCTCCTTCATACTCGTCCCAGGGACGCCAATAGCTCTGATACATGGATGTGCAGGTGGTGACCTTGAAAGGGACACATACCCGATAGACTTCCAGAATATCCTTATTAGCTTCCAATATACGGTCTACATAATCTATGGTTACGGTGTGTACTGTATCTCATAATCCATATGAAACACACACAATTTTCGCTTTAAATTATTACGCCGGATGTAATCTATGCACAAGTTCAGCAATACGCCACTGTCCTTTCCTCCGGAAAACGACACGCATATTGTATCGAACTCTTTAAAAATCAGATCTAAACGTTCCTGCGCAAGTTCGTATACATTTTAGAAACAGCCATAGTTATCTGTCTTTTTTCATTTTTCACGTAGCGAGTCCAGACTTTCTCCTCCGAAAAACCTAATTCCTTAAAAAGAGAACAATGCTCCATGAAAGTAACCGATGTCAATTCCTTACCCGCAGTTGCATTCGATATAACCTTCTCCAATAATAGCTTCAGCGTGCTTTCATTATTGTCCTCTACATAGTAGTTGTTAATGATACACTCTTTCTTCTTTTCTTCTACGGGTATAAAACCTATAACTTTCCTCTTTTCTACTGCCACAAACCAAACAAAATCTTCCGATGTACCGAAACGGGTAGTTGTAATTCTGCTTTAAGACATCGGGATTCATCACCAATGGCGCTACAAGCTCACTATAGCCGCCTGTCTGTTCCCTTTAATTGTATAATTTGTATCATTCAGTATTATCGGTTTTATGTTTTGATTGTAAATTGTTCAAAGATAAATATTAAACTTTATGCCTTAAGTAATTTTTAAGCAGTTTTAAGAATAAAGATTCAAATTGTCGTAATTTATTATTTTTATACAGAATTTGTAATTCACTGATAATCAATAGACATAAAAGTGGCGTTATTCAGTATACGACTGAGCCTATTTAAGTATACGACCGAAATAGGATGAGTATACGACTGAAAGGCATTCAGTATACAGCCGAATGTTTCAGCATTTTAAACTATAAACTATTTTCAATAAAACAGTTGTGTATCAGAAAAGGATTAAACAATCTTATTTCACCCATATTCTTGCATTTTTTAACGATTAAGGTATTATTAATTAAATAAAATTTATACATTTTAAGCTTTTAAAAAGTAGCCTGAAATTCTTTTTAATCTATTCCATTTTCCATAATATTGAATACATAAGTAAACAACAAAACAATTATAAACAGTAAAATTATGATGCTAAACACAAAGAAAGACCGCTTATAGCTGCGGCCCTATTACACGAATACGTCGGTAAAGCTGGTTACAGTTAATGATCATCGAATCCTATAGAACCGATTAGAATAATCAGTGGGAACCATGATAGTGATGTTTATGATATTTTAATCCCAAATGCAGAATCAGAGGGATTCATCAACGCAGAAGCCCATGGTGTGGACAAAGCCGTCATAGAAATCGGCTCCTTGGCTGCCGATATGCCAACGACCTTGACTCTTAAATTAAAACTTAGCGGTGAAATTTCAACCTCATTGGTTAAAGTGGGAACTATGACAATCACCTTCCCGAACTTCATACAATTTGAGAAAGAGAACGGACTGAATGGACAGACCCTTACCATGACTGATGTACAGATAGAACCCTATTCCGGATTTACAAAAGAACTGAAAATCAACAAATACGTATTTGGAAAGGAATACGGTGAAGGAAACAGAGTTGACGAAGAGAATGGCGACAGAATCCTTAAAATCGAAAACCAAGAGATAAAGATAGAGATGCAAGGCATAAACGTAACAACTCCCTCCGGCAACGGCTCTTTAAATATCACTCCTACCATTACCCTTGCAGAAATGGCTGTAAGCGAAGTTTATGGCACCATCCAGCCTGACATCGACGTGAAGCCTACCGAAGTGGAACTGAACAATCTGCCCGACTTCCTGCAAGACGATGAAATAAGACTGGACATCACCAATCCTGTTTTCTCATTCAATGCCAACAACCCACTGAACACGGATGTAGAAATGGATGGTATCCTGACCGGATATAAGGACGGCCAAGTAACTAAGACCGTTAAAATAGGAAGCGGTAACGGTGGTGCATCCATCACATTAAAACCCAGCGGAGACAAGCAACAGACAATTTCAATAGTACGTGATGAGCAAACGGGGGTTGAGGCAAATGCAACCAAAGTTGTCGTACCCAATCTGAATGATATTATCGAAACGATACCCGACCACATCAACGTTGAGCTAAAGCCGGCCGTAAAGACAGAACAGTATTACACCGTCAATTTAGGACAGGACACACGCTGAACAGCGCATACGACATCGACATCCCCCTGAGCTTCGGCAGCAACCTGAAAATCGTGTATGAAGAAACACTCGATAACTTCGACCTCGACCTTGAAAGATGTAGACATCAAAGCCGTTCTTTCCATAAATGCCGTCAAACCATTCCTTTGGCAATGGAAATCAAGAACGACAACGTAAGCGCACTGGATGCCAACGGAAACGTGATAAAAGACATCGACGTAAACTGTAGAGGGAACCATCACGGAAAGCAAAGACGGCAAGACCGAAAGTTTCGCGCGCTCAACGTCAACTTGAACGGAAACAGCGGAAAGCGCGCCATCAGCAAGCTGGACGGCCTGAAGCTGAAGATAACAAAGCTGTGCCCGGACAAATACCGATATTCAGTTGCTAAGCACACAATGGATGCAGCAAAGACATGAAACTCAAAATTCCCAACAGCATCAAAGTAGATTTGAACTAAGGAGGTATTTCATGCGATACAGACAAAAGATTCAACAATCATATATAACGAAACGAATGAAAACAAATGTTTTAGCGATTATACTGTCGGAGCCGTAGCGACACTTGCAATCGGCGATGCGATGGCACAGACACAAACAGCCGTTCAACCTATTTTCTGGGGAGGAAGTACCCTACCGTCACGAACTAAACCCCGCCTTTATGGGCGAACGCGGCTACGTCAGTTTTTCAGCAGGGCAATCTTTACAATCGGCGCACAATCCACAGGCGGCGTAGGCGACTTTATCAAAAAGCCAACGGCGACCTCACCACCCCTTCATGAACGAGGAAGTGAGCAGCGCCGAGGGTCCCTGAAAGGATTGCCCAAAAGGCTGAAAGTAGGTGTCAACGTAGACAGATCGATTCTTTCCTTAGGCTTCCACGCCTGGGGCAGTTTTTAACACTCGGCATCTCCGTAAAGTCCATACCAACGTTTCATGCCCGATGAACTTTTCAAGTTCATGAAAAACGGGTAGCCAGCGGAAACGGGAAGCAGCTACAACGTGAAGAACGTGAACATCGTATCTACCAACTATGCGGAATTGCTTTCGGTCACTCACGCAGAAATCAACGAACGCCTCACGGTAGGCGCCAAAGTAAAAGCGCTCGTGGGACTGGCAAAAGCAACCATGCACATCGATGAACTGAACATTCTCGCCTCTCAGGACCAATGGACCATCACCCGAAAAATGCCGAGCTTTACATGTCTGCCAGGCCTCATCGTGCCCACCAAAGGCGAAACCGGCAGCTATCAGGAAGACGACTATATCCTGGATACCAACGGAGACAGAACGATACTGAAAGACGGAACCGACGGACAGATTTCATACGATGACATCGATTTCGATACGGACAACCTCGGCCCCACAGGTTCGGTATGGCTATTGATTTGGGAGCGACCTACAAAACTGAATGACGAATGGACATTCTCCGCCTCCTTGCTCGACCTCGGTTTCATTTCATGGAAAAAACACCACCAAAGGAACAATGAACAAAGACTTCACGTTCAACGGTTTTAGCGACATCTCCGTGAAAGACGACGGAACCGATAATAACAAGAAACTGGACACCCAAGTGGACGGGTGGTAGATGACTGGCAGATCTGGCAAAGTTTGATAAGGGGAAGGATTAAAGCGTACCACCGCCCTTGCAGCCACCCTGCCTGGGCGCTCAATATGCACCCTGCCCGCTTACGACCGTCTGAGCTTCGGCTTCTCTCCCACCGCACCCGCATGCAAGGCAAGCACTCATGGACGGAAGCACGCGTTTCGGCAAATGTTGCTCCCCTCTCCTGGTTTGAAGCATCGGTAAAGCTACGCCTTATCCAACTTTGGCTCCGATGCCGGCATCATGCTAATTTCCACCCGCGCGGCTTTCAACTTCTTCATCGGTGCAGATGTTCCCATGTGTAAATACGAACCGGCCTACTACGCTCCTATCAGCCGTGCAGCCGTCAACGTAAAATATGGGTATCAACTTTACTTTCGGACCGAAGCACAAGCGTAAATACAAAACGGTAGAAACCCAATCACTCTGAATTTATCAACCAAAACAAGAAGAATATGAAAAGATATATTGTTCAGCTGCTGTTTGCCATGCTGCCATTGGCAGCATGGGCAGTGGTGAGGAAAGTCACCAAGCCGGTGCTGACTCTGGAAAACGATACGCTGACCCTGGACTTTAAGTTTAATATGGAAGCCGTAAAAGTCAACAGTACCCAGTCTTACGCCTTTACTCCGGTATTGTTTGCGGGAAAGAACTGCAAGACCTTGCCGCCTGTTGTCGTCACCGGTAAAAACAAGTTCAAGATGCGCCACAAAGACCGTAAGCTTGCCAGGAAAGGCGATTACAATGCGCCTTATACCATTATTAAAGGCAAGTCTGCCGACCGCCGGAACCTCGTGAACTATACCGTATGCCTCCCTACGAGAGAATGGATGAGCCAGGCGGATATGTGGATATTGCGGGAAGGCAGGAAGAGACTGTCTTGCTGGATTGCAATTCAGGTAATCGAACCGGTAGTTGTAGTAGAAAGGCCATTGCCGCAGAAGGTTCCATCTGCGAACTTCCTGCATGAGCATGGTATCCTACCTCACCCCGACAGAAAAGCCGTTGAAAGTGCGCTCTGAACAAAACACCCTGTATATAGAATATGCAGCGGGCGGAACGGAATTCAAAGCCGATTCAAAAAACAACTCCGCTGAGCTTCAAAAGCTGAAGAAACCCTGAACCCGCTGGACCGAAGGCGACTTGATTTTCAAAGCCATCAACATATGCGGCTATGCTTCCTGCCCGACGGCTCTGCCAGACCAACCGCGTAGCCACAAAACGCGCCGACTCTTTGCTCCCTCTATCTCAGAGTTATCGCCGGACAGCATACTGAACGTAACATCAGCCGGTGAACTGGGTTAACAGCAATCAGGAGATGCTTGAGGAGAGACAAAACTGACTAATGCGAACAAAGCATTGGAAATAATCAATAAATTACACCAACCCCGATGTACGTGAAGCCAGACTGAAATCAGGACTGGGGCAGCGCTTCCTCTCGTGCCATGATGAACCAGATATCTCCACCTGCCGTCGTCTGTCTATCTCGCCATAGATTACGAGAAATACGCGAAATGCATAACTCAATACAACGTTAATTTACAATCCCAAGATGCTGAATCTACGGGAAATGTACGGCGTAGCCAGAACTCCGGCCAGGTACGAGAAAGAATACAGGGGAAGTGCCTTGCAGAAATAGCCGCCACCAATTATCCGAATGTGTGGCAAATATCAACGCTGCCTCTGCCAACATCGTTTACGGTGACTTTGACCGCGCGCAGCAATACATAGAAAAGGTAAGACGATCCTCGTGCATGGAACAACCTGGGCGTGCTGGCATGGCTGTCGGGCGACAGTGAATGTAAAGAATGGTTCACCAAGCGACCGCCGTTCGGAAGAGCACAGGAAAACTTGAATGAAGATGAAGTAACATACACATCTTTGCATAAAAGATAAAAGAGGTTGCAATAACGGGACAGTTCCTATATTGCAACTCTTTTTAATATATCCTATATCCACGGCAACTGCTATTGTGCCTTTCTTGCAACAGACAGCATTTGCGTGCATAACACCATACTACGCAATGGGCAGCCAAAGGTACGATAAACGCCATCTCATTGTTGTATAATCCATAACCACAAGCCCCATCAACAACGGACCTACCCACCCCGCCTACCCGGAGACATCATCAGAAAAGGAAGCGCGCTTGGTATGGTTGCCCAACCCTCTCAAGAGAAAGAGCGAAAATAGTAGGAAACATAATGGCCTCAAAAGCATATCCGCAGAGTAGTGCAACCAAACACATACCCATCAACAGTAATACCACAGAGTAGTCACCACCGTTCCCGTGGCGCAAACCAGCAGCGGCATCTTCTCGCACATTACACGCCCCATAATCAACTGCCAGCAAAACGTCCCAGCATAATAATCCCAATCCGCCAGATAAGAAAGTACCAATGAGGGCTTCCACGGGCATTCATCACCCTGTTCCTATAGTAATGAAAACTAATGTCGGAGATTTCCCCCTATTTCGTAAGCAAACAGAGCCAGCAAACCAAAGATAAAGAGTTTATGCGACCACAGCCCTATTTCATGCCCGGCTTCATCCACCTCTACCCCATGCTCTATTTCAGGTAACCCAATCTTCGAAAAAACCAACGCTGCCAGCAGCACCACCCATCCCCATGCCTACAGGCAGGCCATTACCGCACTGCCGCTCCCATCTTCCGAAAACAAAAGCAGACCTGCGCCAGCACAGGAGCACCAAATACATCCCAAACCATTGAAGGACAATGCAAAAATTCGAACGGCTGGCTGCCGTTTCCTTCGCCCCCAATTCCGTTGCATAAGGATTGGCAGCCGTTTCAAAAGGAATGTCAATCCACAACCGACAACCAAAGGGCAAACAGAACATATTGAATGACAGATAGTATTGCCCGGGAATAAGCAGCAACGAACCGATACCGTGGCAGCAACCCGAAAACCACTCCCCTGCGATACTGCGAAACGGCTTATGAACAATCCCTTGCGGAACAGCCGACACGAAATAGCCATATACATCATCGCCTGGATAAAGAAGCCGAATGCGCCTTTTGTAATATCCAGCAGTTCCTGAAAATACTTATTCAGCATCAGAATGGCATGCAAATCTATAGGAAAAAGAAATGAAATCAATATACAAAAGGAACAAGGTATTGCTCCCCTACCAACGGTATCCGTTTTCTGTTTCTGTAATCTAATAATTTCAGACAATCTGTGTCTATCAGTAAATGCGGCCGCAAAGATAAGCAATAAAAAGGAACAGCCCCATCCATACCACGTATCTTCAACTAAAACACATGAAAGGATAACTGCCAATATCTGTTTTTGGATTCAAATACATCACCGTCAAATATCTGGTCTATGGCATCGTGCTTGTTTCCGCCGATATGAAGTGTTTGGCGAATTGCGTCAGACCGATATTATAGTAACAGCTCAACATCAGGTGATTTACAATCTTAACACCGCCGCCGGAATTGATGATACCGACCTCAGTGAACGCCAACCCATGGATGAGAGAGATCTTTGTCTATGACATCTCTACAGCTATATGGGCAAGCTTACGCCCAATTATCCTCATCTACCAGAAAGAAAGAGGGGCCCACCCCAGAGACAGGTCAAATTGTCTGATATGCCCATCTCCCATTTCAGCTCAATAGGGATGTCAATACTTTGCGTTTTTACATCGGTACTTGCACCGTTAGCAGTAGTAAGTTTCACCGCGCTGCATACAATAAGGAAAAGTCAAGAGCATCTCTTCCTTGTTTTTTGGTATGAAAACATTGGCAAATGAACCATGCAACAACCAAATAAACCGTACACAATAAAATTACTTTTTCATTAAACAAAAATAAAAACGACAGTCCAAATTCTCGTACAAACATTAACTCTTTTTTGCCCGCATACAAATTTATCCGTAATGAAACTCTATATATTGATACAGCGATTCTTAGGGAGAAAGTATGTACATTATTTCGTACTTTTCTTTATCCTTATCTCCATTGCAGCAATCATCGGAAGTTCGTATGAGGAAATGGCCGCATACAGGTTACCTCTATTCGAGTGACCTATGTATCCTCTTTCGTATTTTTAGTGGAGTACATAGCCCGTATCTTATCTGCACCGGCACTTTATCCCGGCAGAAAGGCTGTGAAAGCACGTCTGAAATACACATTCTCTTTCTATGGATTTGTAGATTTCGTAGCTGTGCTACCTTGTATCCTTACCTATATATATTGGGATACGGAAGTGGTGCATGTCATCATCCTGCCTTATATTTTTATCATTTTCAAACTGATACGGCACTCTCGTTCTTTCGGATTATCGGCCGGGCGCTCTCAGCCGTAAAGAGGAACTTGAAACTGCATATACTGCAAGTTTCATCACTATCTGCTTTTTCAGCCATCCTCATGTATTATATCGAAAGAGGTGCTCAGCCCGAAGTTTTTCAAAAATATCGGAGACGGAATATGGTGGGCTATCATCACGTTTGCCACCGTAGGTTACGGAGACATTTATCCGGTTACGCCTTTAGGGAAGTTGTTGGGATGTATCATCTGTCTGGTAGGCGTGGCTATGGTAGCCATTCCTACCGGTATCATCAGTTCTTCTTTTATCAACATTATACAAAAAAAAGAAAAAGGAAATTTCAAAATAACAACCTAACTGATTTTAAACTTATAATTATGATGAAAAAAGTGTTTTAACCGTTTTATTTGCGCTGTTTTGCACGATGAGTTTTTGCGCAATTGTCTTTCAATGTAAAGCCGGTCTTAACCTCAGCAGCTATATCGGCGACAACTCGGATCACTCCAAATTCAAACCAGGGAGTACGTCTTGGTGTCGGAATGGAATATCAGTTCACCGACATCATTTCCTTGCAACCCTCACTGTTTTCTCGCAGAAAGGTGCAAAGTATTCGGAAGGATACGAAGGTATCGTGGATGCTGATGCAGATGTAAAATCAACCAGCTTTATCTGGAACTCCCCATCAATGTACAATTCCGCTTCAACATTGCAAACAACACCAACTTAGTGGTTGCGACAGGACCATATCTTGCCTGTGGCGTAGGTGGAAAAGCTAAATTCGACGGCGAGGCCTCCATTGGTAATGTCGGTATAAATGCTAACGAGAAAATTGACACATTCGGTGATGACGGACTTGGATACAACCGATTTGATGCAGGATGGAACATCGGACTAGGTGTAGAATTCGGACAAATTCTGGTAGGGCTTGACACCCAACTCGGATTTTGCAAGATCATGGATGGAAATGCCCCACACAATGCGAATATAGGCATTACCGTAGGATACAAATTTTAAAACTACTCTCTTACATATTTTCCTGTATAAAAAAGAGTCTGCTGTTAAAAACGGCAGGCTCTTTGTCGTATATAATTATTAGCATCTTACCCAAACACTATTTTTTTAAAATTATAGAATACATTCATGCTCAATTCTCATTAAATGCCTTTTAATAACCATTCAAACGGCACTAAAATGAATAACAAAATTGCCGTTATTCTTGTATTAGCAGATGTAAAATACTCACTAAACGATTTGGAAAAGCATTACAAGACGTTTTGCGGTTTATATTTAGTTGCATTTTCAGTAGTCCTAAAAAGCAACTGAATCTGCACCTGACATACTTCTCAGAAACACTACATCTGCTTCACCTCAAACAAAAAAGCCCCTAATCCCGTTGAGAATCAGAGCTTTTCCTAATTTTGCTTTCTTGAGAAGGGTGCGTACGAGACTAACGGAGTTCATAATTACTTGTGACATTCAATAAGTTACAAAACTTCTCCCCCAAAGCCCCAATCTTGCACCTACATAGCTTCTATGTTTTTCCAATAGGAATTTAGCTTGTTCCAACAATATAAAGATAGGTGTTTTGAACAATACAACCATAAACCATGTGAAATATAATATATTTCAGAGAGCATTTTGGATTTATCATTTAATTCTAATTCTATTGAGAATTGTATTATCATTTAAATATATCATGACTCGGAAAGTTTTCCCATCTATCATTTATATCTCCATCATCCATTGTATGCGTCCTTCCATCTGTGTGGCAGCATTTGTAACAGCTCCTCATAAGTTACCTTCTGCATATATGACATTCTTACTACGTCATTCAGGTATCTACATAAGGTTACTTTATGCGCCTATGCATGTAGTCAATAACGAACAGATGCACTCATGTTAACCGTCGCCTAGTAATCACTGTAGAGCAGGTAGTACTTTCTGTCCAATATGAGGGGGGATGACATTTTCTGCCAGATTGTTATCAATATGGATGTCCGTCCTGCAGATACCTCATCATGTTCTCTCAGCGGGTATAAGCATAGAACTACCGCCTTTCCTGTCAGATAGTTCGGACTGACAATAATGTTATAACACCAATATCAACGTTTTATTATCCTCTGATAGTATTGGATGCTCTTTATCGAAGATATCCGAAATAAGTTGTTGCATAATATCTTTCTTCTCTAAAGGCTCTCCATCTGTCTTTGTTATCACAATTTTTGTTTGTTCTTCTGTTGTTACCATTAATTTCAGCAAGTAGTTTACATTATTCCCGCCTATTACGGCTATTTCAACCTGTCTGGTAAAGTTGAAATTTCGAGAAACGGTATCTTGTCCGTCCCTAAAGATGTTAATGTATGTTTTAGATTGACGTTTGAAACTATCTAACACTTGCTTGACAGATTCGCTATTTACCTGATATTTATCTTTAAACTTGCATTCAAAAAATTCTCCATCTAATGCACATTCAATACTTTCGAAAGTGTATGTATTACTAGGCTTTGTATATAGTTCTGTTATACTCTTTCTACCCCATTCTTGCGCATCATCACATAGAATAAGCAAGAAAGAGAATTGTGGATCTGCAAAAGCAGGTGCAAGCCGAACAGAGGGAGCAGACAAAAATGGAGAACCGCCACAACAGCGAGATAATCAGAATAGACCGGAGTTACCAACAAAAAATCAGGGAATACGACAATAGGCTGAAACAGATAGACACCTATTTCCCTATCGTAACGGAACTGCTGCCCATAGCCGAACAATGCCGGGAAGTGGGGTTTACCGAGGAACTGACAAGGCGAATCGTCAGCCTGCAGCCCGTAGGGTTCAAAGGCAGGCTCTATTCGAAAGAACACAAGGAGAAGTTCAGGACAGACCACTCAACGGCTACCGTAGAGAGAAATCCACAAGAGAAAGGTAAGTTCCAGCTGTGTATTGACGGTATGCCGATACTTGAATGGTTCAGGATGAAATTCAAAGAGCTCAAAGAAAAGCTGGGTGTAAGCCACACCCAAAAAGAAGAGAACAGACCGAAAAGAGGATTGAGGATATAACAAAACGTAATAGAAAATAAGAATGGGTTTTGGTTTCATTTATTCAGCTTGTTTTTCATATTTTTGTATTGGATTGAGTATGCTCTTTCCAAAAAAGACATATTAGACTTTTTAGAAGCGTTATGCTTATCTTGTAGATGAAAACGTAGGAAATTTTCAAAGAGTACAAGGGATAGCATAGTGGTTCTCACGCTATAGCGTGGGCGGCTATATCCATATCTGTACTCAAGGTATTTTTCCTACGACCTTTTCTAAGATATATGATTCAATTTTGATGTGGAGCTATTAAGCAGCAAGCATAAAGGTATTTGCATCAATCTGGATATGGAGAAAAAATTAGAAAGTATCTTTCTCGTATATATATGGCAAATGTCATGATCGGCTGCTCGGAAGTGGAGGTACAATATAAAGATATTGTAGAGAAGCCCGATTATTTCAGGGATGCAAAAGACTTTTTCCATTATCAAATATCTACAAAAAGCAAAGGCATGGGAACATGAACAAGAGGTCAGATTGTTTATTTTAAATCCTTCTCCCGCATATATGGCATTATTGCCAGGGCAAAATGACGATAAAGGTCCAATTGATTGGAAAGAAGTAAGAGCATTCCCCGAAATTGGAGGAGAGTGTTTCAGAATCCGTTTATCTGGGAATCAATATGGATGTCGAAGAAAAATCAAAAATAATCCGTGTTGCCCGAAAGCTGAATCCCGACATTAAGATTTTCCAAATGGAGATTGATGCAAATGCTTTTAGGTTAAACACCAAACTAATAGAGTAAATACGATGGCCAAGAAACAAACAAAAATAACAAAGGAGGAGACCTTAGAAACCATACTTTTCAACTGCCGCAACAGTTTGAGAGGACGTGCTGCCATGACCGACAAGCGCGATTTATTGCTGACTCTTGTGTTCTTGAAATTCATAGGGGAACGGTTCAAGCAGCAAAAGATAAAATCAGGCACGAGATTGTGGAGGTTCAAGGCATTCACGACGAGGCTTTTGTTGAAATGCAGCTGTCCCCGTCCCAATCAGTATATGCAGGACGGCGTGTTCTTCCTGACAGATGAGACGTTCTGGGACAAGCTTATTCTTACGGCTCCTACCGGTATGGCCATCGCTTTCGATACAGCCATAAAGACGTTGGACGACAATGAGCCTAAACTGAAAAATGCCCTGCCGCAGCAGATTTTCACGAAAACGGCCCTTGAACCGGGGGTTTTGAAAAGCGTGGTGGACGAGATTAACAAGATAGATCCCAAGAAGTTCACCGATCACGACCTTATAGGACGTGTATATGAATATTTTGCAGGCTTTCTCGATCAATGCCGACAAGGAGGAAGGTGAGTTCTACACGCCGCATTCTATCGTAGAACTTATCGCCTCACTTATTGAGCCGTTCGACGGTACGGTCTATGACCCTTGCTGTGGGTCAGGCGGTATGTTCGTGCAGGCAACCAAGTTCATTGAAGCACATGGCGGTAACACCAAAGCGGTCAACGTGTATGGGCAGGAATCCGAACCGGCGACCTATCGTCTGGCAAAGATGAATCTGGCTATTCGCGGTATATCCTACCATTTGGGAGAGACAAAGCGGTATCTACCTTCTCCGACGACCAGCATAAAGACCTCAAATTCGACTACATCATGGCAAATCCGCCATTCAATTTGAAGAAATATGCCGAGTATGGAGAATTTGAGACGGACCCCCGCTGGAAAGGTTATGGCGTTCCGCCGGCCAGCAATGCCAACTACGCATGGATTCTCCATATCCTGAACAAACTGGATGTCAATCACGGAATTGCAGGATTCCTACTAGCCAATGGGGCATTGGACGACAGCGACACGCTCGAAATACGTAAACAGTTGATTGAAAACGACAAAATCGAGGCTATCATCGTTCTGCCGCGCAACATGTTCTATTCAACCGATATATCTGTTACGTTATGGATTCTGAACAACAACAAGAAAGGTGGCCCCTGGCATGGCAGACAACTGCGTAACCGAACGGGTGAGATTCTGTTTATTGACCTGCGTACATGGAATAGCAACATATACGAAAAGAAATATGTTCGCCTGACAGAAACAGAAATCAGCCGGGTTTGCCAAATCTATTTCAATTGGCAGACTGAAAATTTCGCCGAGTATGCCGAGCCTGAGTTATACTATGCCGCTCATCGTGACGAAATCCAACAGAAAGGATATTCGCTTGTACCCTCCAGATATATCGAGTTTATCGACCGCGATACGGAAATTGATTATAAATCGGCCCTCACCGAAATGAGCCATAAGTTTGATGAGCTTAAGAAAAGATGGGATGCTAATGAAGCCGAACTCGTGAATGCCTTCAAAATTTTTTGGGATATGGAAAAGAATAAGCAACAGACTGACATTATAACTGATAATTTCGTTTCCGACATCAGAACCATCATAGAACAAGGACGGAAACAAGCTTATGCCGCAACTGGTCAAATAGCCATTATGACTTATTGGAACATTGGACGGCGTATCGTGGAAGAAGAACAGCAGGGGGGCAAGCAGGGCGGCATACGGACAAAAGCTTATTCCGGCTCTTGCTGTCAGACTTGCTGCTGAATACGGAACCGGCTATGGTAAGCGTAACTTGGCATATTACCGAAAGTTCTATTTGAATTAAGGATGTAGAAATTTTGCACACGCGTGTGCAAAATCTTACCTGGTCACATGTCCGCAGGCTTCTTTCCGTCAGCAATACGCAAGCAGGGGAATGGTATCTTAAGACAGCGGCTGAAGATATGTGGAGCGTAGATGATCTTGACAGGAATATCTCCACCCAATATTATGAACGACGGCTTGCGGCTCAAAGAGAGAGTTCAACTCTGCCAGTACCTTATGCCGGTCAAACAGATCCGTTGGAATATATAAAGAATCCAATGGTGGCCGAATTTATGGGTTTCCGTCGGGACACCAGCTATTCCGAATCGGAACTGGAACAGGCATTAATCGACAATCTCGAAAAAGTTCATTATGGAACTCGGACGTGGATTCGCTTTTGTGGAAAGGCAACAGCATATTGTGACCGATACGGCTGATTTTTACATCGACCTTGTATTTTATAACTACAAGATGAAGCGGTTTGTCATCTTTGAACTAAAAACCCATAAGCTGACTCATCAGGACATCGGACAATTGGATATGTACATCCGTATGTACGATGATTTGGTTAAAGGAGATGATGACAATCACCATCGGTGTGTTACTCTGCACGGATACGGACAACACCATAGCAAAATATTCTGTATTGCATGACAGCGATCAGATTTTTTGCCGCCAAGTATATGACATACATGCCTACCGAGGAAGAACTGCGCCGGGAGATTGAGCAGCAGAAACGCTTCTTTATGGAACAGCACGAAAAAGAGGAGGAGTGATATGGAAAGTAACTGTGTAAAATGGGTTCGGCTCGGGGATTATATATCTCAAAGGCGAGAAAACAACTCTTCATTAAAATATGGTGTTGATCTTATCGAAGGAGTGAATAGCGATGGTGAATTCCAACCGACAAAGGCGATTACTGACAATATCAATCTAAAGCCATACAAGGTTGTTAGACATGGTGATATTGTTTATAACCCTTCAAGGTTAAATATAGGTTCATTAGCCTATAGAACGGGTGGAATGTGTATTGTATCTCACCTATATCAAGTGTTTTTTATATAAAAGAGAAGTACCAGTCCATATTATCTGCAGAGTTTTTAACCCTTTATCTCAGACGAAGTGAATTCTACAGATATGTAGATTATGATAATTTTGCCTCTCAAAGAGCGGAATATAATCTACGTAAATTAGGTGAATTACTTATTCCGCTACCATCGCCCGCCGAACAGCAGAAAGCAGTGAATGTATGGCGAGCATTCCGGGAAATCAAAGTGCAAAACGAGTGTAAGGCAGCCCCGCTTATGCAACTCTGTCAAAGCTATATTCAGGAATTAAAGCACAAATACCCGATGCAGGAAATCGGGCCATACATTCAAGAGTGTAATAAACGTAATGACAAAAATAAATATAGTACCTTACATTTAAAAGGGGTAACCAGTGATGGAATTTTTGATAGGACGAAAGCTAAAGTTCAAGATTTAGATTTTTTCAAACTATAAGGTCGTTAAGAAGAATGATTTTGCATATAATCCTTCTCGAATAAATATTGGATCAATAGCTTTATCTACAGAAGATGTATGTATAATATCTCCAATGTATATTGTTTTTCATGTAAATGAAGCTATTATTATGTCAGAATATATTGAGTTGTGGTTCAGAAGAAAAGAATTTCAACGAAGTACGTTATTTTTTGCATCAGGCTCTGTTCGTGATACATTCGGATATAAAGAGATGTGTAATGTTAAAATTCCTCTTCCCCCAATTGAAGTTCAGCAAGCAATTGTCAATATCTACAAGTGTGCCAATGAGGCCAAGAGGATAGCCGAAAGAAGCCGACCGGCTTTCGCGTGAAGTGTGCCCGGCATTGCTTCAACACGTCATACATTCTTAAATCGCAGCTATTATGGTAGGCAAAGGGAAATATTATGAAAGCCAGTTTGAGGAGGCTACCATCGAACTCCTCCGCGAGTCGCATTGGCAATATACGTTCGGCGATGACATTCACCGGAAATATACCGACCCGCTTATTGAAGAAGACCTGCGGACATTTCTTGCCGCTCAGTACAAAGACAAAAAACTAACCGCTTCCGAAATGGACGGCATTGTTGCCAATCTGCGGAACACTGGCGGCCAGAACGATTATTATGCCCAGCAAAACACTTTCCTGCTCTATCGGGACGGATATGATTTTACATACAGTGATGGCAGGGATAATCCGTTCCGCTTGCAATACATCGACTTTGAGCATCCCGACCATAATATTTTCCGTTGCGTCAACCAATTTGTCATGGAACAAGGCCGTGAGAACCGCCGGCCCGACATCCTGCTTTTCGTTAACGGCATACCGGTCTGCATCGTCGAGCTCAAAAATCCGACCAAGCAGAATGCCACCATACGCGATGCCCACACGCAGATTTGTACCCGCTATATGCGGGATATACCGGCCTTGCTGAAATATTGTGCGTTGGCGGTTATCAGCGACGGGGCGAAGAACGAATTGGGAACGACCTACACCCCATTCGAATTTTTCTACGAATGGAAGAAAATCGACAATGAAGACAAAGCCGGCAAGGGGCTTGATACGCTTCGGACCCTTGTTCGCGGAGCGCTTTCGCCGGAACGTATCTTGGAGATCCTGCGCGACTATGTCTATTTCCCCGATCCGACGAAAGAGGATGACACGACCGAAGTGGTGTGCCGCTATCCACAATTCTTTGCCACTCGTAAGTTACGAGACCATATCCTCTCCCATTTGCGCTCTGTTGGTGGCGATGGTAAAGGGTGGTACCTATTTCGGCGCCACCGGGTGTGGAAAGACCTATACCATGCTGTTCCTTGCTCGCCAGTTGGCACTGCGTTGCCGAGAGCAACTGGGTAGTCCGACAATCCTTATTATCGTTGATCGGGAAGATCTGGAGACTCAGAGCGGAAAACTGTTCTGCCGCTCGAAACGCTACCTTGAAGACGAGGCCGTAAAGGTATTTGAGACCCGCAAGGAACTTGCCGAAGAGATGGTATGCGCAAGACCGGCGGGGTCTATATTACCACGATCCAGAAATTTGCAGAGTCCACTGGATTGCTTACGGAGCGTTCCAATGTGATTTGTCTGAGCGACGAGGCGCACCGTTCTCAAAACAACCTCGGGTCGAAACTGTCGATACAGACAGAAGGCGACACCGGGAAAATAGGGGCAAAATTACATACGGATTTGCCAAATACCTGCGTGATGCCTTGCCTAACGCCACATATGTGGGCTTTACCGGAACACCCATCGACGAGACCATACATGTATTTGGAGATGTCGTAGATCAATACACGATGAAGGAGTCGGAAGATGACGGCATCACCGTACCTATCAAATACGATCCCCGACTGGCGCGTGTTTTCTTGAACAAGGAGCAAGCCGAGAAGGTTGAGGAATACTACCGGATCTGTGCGGACGAAGGGGCTACGCCTGAAGATATTGCCAAGAGCAAGGCCGCCATGTCGAGCATGGATGTAATTATCGGTGATGAAGATGTGTTGCGCCGAGTGGCCAAAAGATATTATCGACGACTACAAACGCCGGACAGAGACAACCGACCGTCTGCAAAAGGCGATGATTACCTGTGCCGACCGCACAATTGCGTTCCGGTTGTATAAAATCATGCGGGAGCTGCAACCCGACTGGTTCGAGAGAAAAAGGCTCTGAACGAACTTGTATTGACGGCAGATGAAAAGGCCAAACTCAATGACATCGCTTTTGTCAATATGGTAATGACCCGCGACAAGGACGATGAAAAGGAGCTATACAATCTGCTTGGAGACAAGGTTAGTATCGGAAATTTCTCGATACAGAGTTCAAGTCGGAGAAATCCAATTTCCATATCTCCATCAATGTAGATATGTGGATTACAGGATTTGATGTGCCTTTGCCTGACCATGCTTTACAACGACAAACCGCTGTCGAAACACACGTTGATACAGACCATATCGCGAGTGAACCGCCGATATGGAACCAAGGAATTTTGGCTTTATCATCGACTATATCGGTATTCGTGAGGAGATGAAGAAGGCTATGAAAAAATACGGCGGAGATGTCGGGCCACAAGAAGATTTGGAAGCAGCTCATGAAGTGTTGAAAAACGAGTTGCAATTGCTGCAAGAGAGATTGTCGGGTCTGGTGTTTGACCGTTTTTTCGGAAATAACGACCTTGCACGTCTTCAGTTCATTCAAGAAGCAGCCGAATATATCCTTGCCAACAGTGTGGAGCGAAAAGGAGAGGTCTCATTCCTCAAACTTTTCAAAGAACATGTCAAACGGTTGCGCTCGGCATACAGCATCTGCAATCCGGCCGGAATTCTGACTGATGAGGAGATTGCATGGAGCCAATGTTTCATGGGCATCTGTTCATACGTCAACAAAATGACCGCTACCGAGCATGATACGGAAAGCATGAACCGGCATGTGGAACAGATGGTCCAAGAGGCTATCCTCGCCAGTGGTGTGGAGAGGGTTATGAACGAAGGTGCTGAAGAAAACATTTTCAGCGACTCATTCACTAAAGAGGTGGAAAGAGATAAAGATGCCGTTCACCAAGTTTCAGATTCTCTGCAAACTCGTAGCCAAAGCCATCAGAGCATATAGTCGGACGAACAAGATACAGGCCGAACATTTCCAGAAAATGCTTGAAGAGACAATCGACGCTTATAATACGCGAGATAAGCTGACATTTACCAACGATGTGACACAGAATGTTGTAAATGATGTCTATGATATTGTCTCATATAAAATCAACGGCCTCTCTAACAAACTTCTGGATATCCTGAAAGAACTTAAAACAGATAGTGAAAAGTTCAAGGTATTGGGCATCACATTCGAGGAAAAAGGCATTCTTTGATGTCCTTGTTGAGGTGCGCGATAAACACGGTTTTGAGTATGCAGATGATCGTTGTATTGAGTTGGCCAAGAAAATCAAAAGCGCTGATAGATGACACTGCCATTTATGCCGATTGGCTAAACAACGACAACCTCAAAAGCAAACTCGCCAGCCAGCTTACTTTCCTTCTGTACAAAGAGGGTTACCCGCCCCAGTGGGATGAAGAAGTCTTCCAGAAAGTACTGGAGCAGGTGGAGAATTATAAGAAACATGAATAATATAAATGGAAGTTATTAAATATGAATATCAAGGAACTAACATATTATATCCAATCTGCAAATATCAATTTCTTAATTGGTTCAGGAGCTTCACGTCCATATCTTGCGACTTTGGGTTCTATAGAAAAATTATTACTCACTAGGTTAAATGATGATATGCATTCTCATCCTGAGCCTAAATATAAAATTGCAGAAGCATCTATATACAAAGCATTTTATGATTCTGTTATTGCACCCAATAGATTTTTCGGATACGGATCTGATTATTGTGAAACGAAAAGCAATTATCAAAAACTATCTGATTACATGGAATAACTTATTAAACAAAAGACATTCTCGCATTCTCAATAAACAATTAAATATATTTTACGACAAACATCGATTTAATGATTGAAGATGCTGCAAGTGGATTGGGTGTAGAGTTGAATGATGGTTTTAGAGGAAGTATTGATCCAATCTATGACGAAGCCAATTTTATGAAATCTATAATGCAGACAAGTATACATTTTCAGCATACTTCTGAAGTCCCAGTATTTAATTTGCTTAAAATACATGGTTCTATCAATTGGAGTGATCGGGATAATCATATAGTGCATGAACGTTTTTGGTACTGTTATGTAGATGATGAAATAAAAAAAATTGGGAGATGATAAATTTGTCAATCTGTTTATTGAGTCGGAAAAAAGAAAAACAGAAAAACATATGAACAAATTATAGAAGATGCAGAAGGACTTGAATTATCATATGATGCTTCCGAATATGATAATTTCATCACTGCGTATAAAAATTTATAATAATCAATCCGACAAAAAGAAAATTTGCAGAAACGGTACTTGATTATCATTTCTACGAATTAATGCGATTATATTCCAATGCGTTGGAAAAAGAGAATTCAGTCCTTTTTGTTGTAGGCTTTTCATTTGCTGATGAACATATTGCAACACTTTACAAGACGTTCGGCAGAAAATAATCCCAACTTTAAAAGTGATTATTTTTTGCGTATTGTGATGAAGAAGAGAAGTCATTAAAAAAAGAATATAGGCATTGATTCTACTTGTGTCAATAACAATATTCTTATCATTACGCCAACCAAAATAAGAGAATTGAATGTGGATGATGACTATAATGACATAGTCTGTGATATTGAGCATTTAGATATGAACGCAATTAATAAGATTTTCGAATATATCAATAAAACAATCCACGCAAGTTATGAATAACAAACATATAGGGATACATAACTCAGTATTTAGAGTTGGAGTAGTATATTCTGTAAATGGGCGTGAGGTCAAGATTCGTGTAGATCACAATAAAAAATTCTTCCCATCTGATTTACAAAGGAACACTGATAAAAAATGTTTCTGTAGGAAGCTATGTAAAAATTCTCAAAGGCTACACTCCGATTATTGGAAAAGTAAAAACAGAATATATTGATGAGAGTAAACAGGAAGATAAAGTATTGATTTCAGCGGAAGATTCCATA
>VOFI01003899.1_pt1 | contig 25306 bp, 51 predicted proteins | sample 5384131 | NCBI WGS metagenome assembly VOFI01 (sample SAMN12384728, study PRJNA508395) | human gut metagenome | isolation source: healthy gut H | host: Homo sapiens | reverse complement strand
AATGGCGGCTCAAAATTGGCGACAAAGAATATTCAGGGCGTGGGTTGACCGCTGAGGACACGGGCCTGAGCCGGAAGAGATAGGAGCACTTAAATCTCGTGAGAAAGGCCTTGTGGAGCTTTTTGAATGGTGTGTCCTGCGGTTTGCGCTGTAACATATACCCGCCTCCGCGAACTGGCCCAGGCGGATCGTGAGGGGCGGTGCGTGTGTTACCGTGCAGGCGTCTGATGCGACCGTCTATCAACTGCGCAACAAAAAGCACGCGCCCAGGGCGTTGGTGTCAGTCTCCGCCATATTGCCTGCGCTACGGACGTGGGCTGGCGGGGCCCTCCACCATCAGGGGCAAGATGACTGCCTGACCGCGATTCCAGTAAAACATGGTTTCTAACTCATTGAAGAAGCCGAGGCCGCACTACGGAGGGAGCAGGGAATGAAGGAGTATCGAGAGGGCGAGGAAGCACTCGACATCTGCCAAAAATATGAAGATCGGCTTAAAATGGCAGACTATTGCGGCGATACTGTGGCTTTTTGGACGTGGCGGAGTAATCAAAAAGGCATCCCGCCGCCGACGTTGCGGAGAGGTGAGGCACGGGAGATGGATAGATGTTCGCGGGGAAAGCAGCGGCGAACTGGAAGTGCTTTCTCTGTGTGTGCAAAACGAGAGTACAAAAATCTCCATGCTGCCCCAACTGCGGCGCTCGCTGGACAAGGAGGACGAGCATGAAGTTTCGGAATAAAACGGGCGAAGTCGCACTTACCATTGAACAGGCATTGGCGCAGTTTGCGATAGCAAAGAAGGTGCGACTATTGCGAGCTTCAGGGAACCGTGCAGCAATACGCAGGGACAAAGAGGCCGTGTCATGAATACGTAGAGCCAACCCTCACGAAGCCGCCCGACTGATGGGATACGAGGTGGTGGAGGATGACATGTTGGAGCCAACAAACATAAGGGTGAGGTGCTCAACACGGCCAACGCCGTAGAAGGTGTATGCTGCGACTGTGCTCACGGCGGACCTCGGCTGCTCTTGGGACGAGAACGAGAATTGCCAGCACAAGAAAGAGGGACGGCACTTGCTGGGTGCCATATACGAAGGAGGAGGCCAACATGGACAAGCCGAGAATTTGTGAGGTGCTGGGGGTCGAAGGGGAGAGCACTTCAAGATTAAAGGATACAAAGGCGAATATCACATCAATGGTTGCGGTAGCCCAAATGGGGGCGGCCAAACGAGTGATGATGTACTTACGAGGGCCATCAACCACCTGACCGCATCATCCGCAAGCCCCGCTGGACGGCAGCAGGGAGGTGGAGAGGGCGAAGGCTATCAAGGTACTGTTTCCATGTGCGATAGCAATTACAAGGCACCATTTGGAGCGTTTTGTGTCTGGCGCTTCGCTGACGTGATACAAATCTTCCCATCCATCCAGCCCGGCCAGTCCGTCACCCTGACAGAGATCATCGGAGGTGGACGGGGCTCATTGAGTATCCGTCGATCAAATCTGCCGCAGAGGATGTTGGTGTTCGCCCCTGCCAGATTTCTACCGCCTGCGTTACCGCCCACCGCTGCGCGGGACGGTATTGGATCAAAAAAGGAGGATATGGATGGGTGAGTTCCCGGAAAGGCTGAGAAGGCTTAGAGAGAGAAACAGACTGAGCAGATATAGGCTTTCTGAGCTGTGTGGGATATCGTCTGACCAAATCAGAAGATATGAACTTGGGAACAGAAAACCAGGAACAGACGCTCTGGAGGCGATAGCTGATTATTTTGAAGTGTCGACAGATTACTTACTTGGACGAACAGACTGTCCATGCGTAGTTAAACCTTTATCGTCTCATAAGAAATTTTAAAAATTCCTCCTTTTTTGAGGAATTGCCAGTTGAACTTGCGACAATGGAGCATGAGGGAGTGACATCCCCATGCTCCTTCTTTTCCTCTCCTTTCGGGCTGTGACCAACCACGGCCCAAAGGACAACCCACTCCCCGGCAGGGTATCTAGTGAGCAGATATTAAACGGAAAGGAGAGCCTCTCTTGTACGTTTCCTGCCGGGGGACTCCTTCACGTTAACCTGCTCCAGAGTTTCGCAATCGAAGCCGACACGGGAGCAGATAACGACTGAGCGGTGGCGGAATAAGTAGACGCAAGTGGTTCAGGCATGAGAGAACCCCGTAGAGTGTGCGCACACGAAGCGGAAAAGATGCCATGTGGTGCAAATCCTCACCCGAAGGCAAGTATCAGAGATGGCTGGAGTCGGATGGGCTCCTGCTGCTGGAGGGCTGGGCCCGGGATGGGCTGACCGATGAACAGCTTGCCGAAAAGATGGGGTGCGGTGTGCGCACTCTGTATGACTGGAAAGAACGATTTCCGCAGATTTCGCAGGCCTTAAAAAAGGCAAAGAGGTAGTTGATTACCAAGTTGAAAACGCCTTGTTGGTTGCCGCTCTAGACGGGAACACCACGGCCAAAATCTTTTGGCTGAAAACAGAAGACCGGACAAGTGGAGAGATAAACCGCCTGAACAGGTGGCTGGTGGGTCCGGTGCAGAGGATGACCCCATCACCAAGAGCTTGAAGGAGGAGGCGGAAAATGGCCTTCTCTGAGAAGCAGCAAGGCAGATCATGCGTTTCCCGTATACCAGCTATGACGCCCTCATCTGTGACGGCGCTGTCCGGTCTGGTAAGACCTCCATCATGTCCCTGTCTTTCTTCCTGTGGGCGATGGGAAATTTCAACAACTGCGCGTTTGCCTTCTGCGGGAAGTCCGTGGGTGCGGTGGAGCGGAACATCGTGGTGCCGCTGCTGTCCGTGGTCTACCTGAAAACGGAATTTCGATATCCGATACAACCGGGGCGATCATGTGATCGTTGCCCGACGGGGAACCGGGAGAACCGGGTTTATCTGTTCGGCGGAAAGGACGAGAGCTCGTACACCTTGGTGCAGGGCGTGACGCTGGCGGGGGTACTGCTGGACGAGGTGGCGTTGATGCCCAGGTCCTTTGTGGAACAGGCGCTGGCCCGGTGCTCTGTCAAGGGGAGCAAGATGTGGTTCAACTGCAATCCGGAGAACCCGCAACACTGGTTCCGCCAGGAATGGATTTTGCAGCCGGAGAAGCACAACGCTCTCCACCTGCATTTTCTGATGGACGACAACCCGTCTCTGGACGAGGAAACCAAGGCGCGGTATCGCTCCATGTACAGCGGCCTTTTTACGAGCGGTACATCCTGGGCCGCTGGGTCATGTCTGAGGGCCTGATCTATGACATGTTTGACCCGACGGAAAACGTGTATCGAGAGCGGCCTGCCGGGATGTATGACCGTTCTCAGCGCTATATCGCTTGTGACTACGGCACTACCAATCCGACGGTGTTTCTGGATATTTATGACGACGGAGAACACATCCGGGTAGACCGGGAATACCGCTGGGACAGCCGGAAGAGCGCCGGCAGAAAACAGATCAGGAGTATGCCGACGACTTCTTGGAGTTCATGGGCGGCACGGATGCCACGGTGCTGGTGGACCCGTCCGCAGCGTCCTTCATCGTGGCTCTGCGGCAGCAAGGTGTATACGTCCGGGAGGCGGACAATGATGTGCTGGATGGGATACGCAAAACCGGAGTCCTGCTGAACCGACGGGAAATCCTGATCCATGAGCGGTGCTCCGGCCTGATTGATGAGCTTGGGACTTACTTATGGGACAAAAAGGCGTCCCTGAGAGGTGAGGAGAAGCCGGTCAAGCAGCAGGACCACGGGCCGGACGCCCTGCGCTATTTTGTGAATGATTTACCCGATTGGAGGTTTGAAGGTGTCCAGACGGCATAAGACCCGCCCTGCGGGGAATCAACCGAATACAGAGGCGGTCAGCGTCCAGGACGCGTTCTCCAATCCCCTGTTCCGCCTGGGGTGGGGCAGTCAGTCCCCCTTGGAGGCCACAGAATACCCCTTAACCCGGATGACCGACAACTACGCCCTGCTCAATTCGCTTTACCGGGACAACTGGGTGGTGCAGAACGTGGTCGGCCTGATGGTGGATGACATGCTGCGTGAGTGGTACAAGCTAAAGGGCAGCTATACTCCGGAGGCCCTGGACGCCCTGAGCAAGGTGGAACGGGACACAAGACTGCGGGAACGGATCAACGAGGGCCTGCGCTGGGGGCGTTTGTATGGCGGCGCCGCGGGATCTCATTATGATCGATGGGCAGGACGACCTCTCAAGCCCCTGGACACGGATATGATCTACCCCGGCAGCTTCAAGGGCCTTTACATTTTGGACCGCTGGCAGGGCATCACGCCCAACATGGAGCTGGTCTTTGAGGGTGGTGACCCGGTCCCCGAAAGCTACTCCATCACCGACGCCCGAGGCCGCACGGTGGTCAATGTCCATCACTCCCGGGTGGTTCGGTTCACCGGCCGGGACCTGCCGTTTCTGGAGCGGGTGGCGGAGATGTACTGGGGCGAGTCCGAGGTGGAGGCCCTGTACAAGGACGTGGTGGCCCATGACAACGTGAGTGCAAACATGGCGGCGCTGACGTTCCAGGCCAATATCAACACCATGGAAGTCAAGGGGCTGGAGCAGTTGTTCTCGATCGGCTCCAGTCAAGCCCAGCGGCGGTTCTGGAATGTGATGCAGGCCCAGAGCGTGCTGCGGTCCAATTTTGGCACGCAGCTTGTGGAACAGGGCAATCAGATCAGGAATACGCAGTACACCTTCACTGGTCTGCAAGAGGTCTACGAGTCCATGTGCCTGAACCTGTGCGGTGCCTCTCATTACCCTGTGACAAAGCTGTTCGGGCGGTCTCCGGCAGGCATGAACGCCACCGGGGAGAGACGACCTGAAAAACTACTACGACTATGTGGGCAGCCAACGGGAGGCAAAGGTGAGGCCGGTCCTGCAAAAGCTCCTGCCCGTGCTGGCGTTGAGCGCGCATGGGGAGAGGCGCCGATGATCTGGAGGTTACCTTCCCGCCGCTGTGGACACCCACGGCGACGGAGACAGCGGAGATCGCACTGAAAAAGGCGCAGGCCATTCGGGATACTTTCCAGGCCGGATTGTTCCAGGCAGACACCGCTATGAAGGAGCTGAAAAAGCTGGAGGAGGAGACCGGAATGTTCGGCAGTATCAGCGACGAGGAAGTAAATACCGCTGCCGGGAAGAACTACCAGGATTTTGACCGCCCTGCGAGACCCTCTGATGGGGCTGGGATATGGTGAGATGAATGCCGACACTGAACCGGGCGCCGAATGAGCGGGAACAGCAGAAGCTGATCGAGATTTTCCTGAAAGCGGAGACAGACATTATCAACGAGATCGGGCGCCTCCGGTCCATGGGAAATGTGGATTACCACGCTGTGGCGACTCTGGAGCGGGTACAGGCCATCCTTCGCAAGATGGAGTCTGACTCCTGGGAATATGTGCCCCGGATGATCGAGCAGATGTTTTACGTTCGGGTGCCGGAGGCCCGGCGCATCGCCGGAGAGACCCCGGCCAAGCACTTTATGGGCTATATCAATGCCATGTCGCTCACGGGTGAGCAGACGGCCATTGTGGACACGCTGGTGCAGAACCTGATGGGCGAGATCACCGATTCGGCCATGACGGCCATGGCGACCGTGCAGAGCGCCGTTGTGGGCCGCACAGAGCCGGATGTGTACCGGCGGGTGGGGCTGGAGCAGGTGGCCCATATGCAGGCCGCAGGGCGCGGGGCGAACATCACCGTGCCCGGATCTGTGGAGGCCCTGCGGCGGGAGGGCATCACGGCCTTTGTGGACAGGGTGGGGGCGCAACTGGTCTTTACATACCTACTGCTCCATGGTGACCCGCACTACGTCCCGGCAGGCGGAAGTGATGGCGGTGCTGACGGCGGACCCGGAGCAGGACCTGTACCAGATTTCAAGGCACGGCACCACCTGCGGCCTGTGCGCCCCCTATGAGGGGGCAGGGTGTATTCCAAGAGCCGCGCCGACCCGGACTTCCGCCGCTGGCGGACGCGTTTGGAAAAGTGGACCCGGATGGGCCGAACAGCCTGACAAACACCTATCTGAACATCCATCCCCAACTGCCTCCATGTGCTGCTCCCATGGACCCCCATGGGCCGGACGCCGGAGGAAATTCAGAAAATCAAGGACTTCTCCAGCCCGGCCAGGAACCCGTACAGCGTGGACCCGCGGACGGAGAAGCAGATTAAGGCATACCGGAACAAGGAGACGGCCCGGCGGCGCTGGCTGGCGGATTACCGCCAGTGGGAGCGGTACCGCATGACGCTGGGGGATTCGGTCCCCAAAACCTTCAAGACCTGGCAGGCGCATAAAATCGCCGGTGATGCCAAATACAAGGAATGGCAGAGTCTGTATCGCTGGGAAAACAAGCGTCTCAGCTTTCAGCCGCTGATTGGGCAAAGGACAGCGACGGGAATAGAGATCACAGGGATTTCAAGACACGCTGTTGATAAGGGCGGTTTCGCGAGGCTTTGACATGGAGGAGCACTGGATGCCTTGCAGAATCCCATTAAAATTGGTACAATCAAAATAGACGATCATGGTATGCCAAGTCAGAGATTTCGCGGGAAAACTGCGGAAATTGTTGTGAATCCGGAAAACGGCAATATCATCAGCGGATGGAGGAAGTAGTGATGCGTCTCAAATTGACCGCCGGACAATGGGAGTTTCTCAAATCGCTTGGAGTTGAGGATAGGGACTATTCGCAGGATGAAATAGACGATATTGTCATAGAAGCATTGGCGGATGAACTCATGCGGCATGGCTTTACAGAGAAGCAGGAGGATGTCAACGAAATTGGTGCCGCCTGTGAAAACATGATTGATGCGATTGAGGGACAGAGATGACAAAAGAACTGCTGGATGCAATTCAGAAGGCACTGGATCAGGGCTTTCGGGTAGAGCTGATTAAGCTGAAGAGTGGGGAGATACAGGTCCAACACCGTGTCCCGAAATTGCTGAAATAAATACCGAACCCACGCCGGAACGGACGGGCGGGAAGGACCGAACGAGGTCAGTTATTGCAGATTTTGCAATGCTGGCCTCTTTTTTCTTTGTTTTACGAGGTGAGAGCATGGACGACAACCGGGAATACATCGAGCTTTTTGAAAACGTCCCTGGCCGGTGAGAACGAGACCATCCGATGTATCTGGCCTGCATGGCTGTGGCGCCGGAGAGCGCCATCCCGAAGCCGCAAAATCAAGGCGGACGAGACGGACCACGTGGCGATTATCAGTGATTTGCTGCTGGAGGCCGTGGCCGGAGAGCGCGGACCAGGAAGAGCTTGTGCCGGGGGTGGGAGTGATGGCGGTTGCATACTACAGGGGACCGGATATCGCCTCACATGACGGACACGCCGGAGGGCTTTTGATCTGTCACGATGTCCCCAATGCCCGACAGGGCCGCGGACTATCTGGCGGGAGATGATGCTGGATGGAACCCGGAGCGGATCGTGACGGTCCAGCGGCACCCGGAGGATGTGTTTGAGGCGGCCACCCTCGCCAGCTTCGAGGGCAAGCCCGTGACCGACGGCCATCCGCCGGAGAATGTGGGGCCGGAGAACTATTCGGCGTACACGAAAGGACACGTCCAGAACGTCCGCCGGTCCGGGGAGTACATCGTGGCGGACCTGTATCAACGACGCCAACCTGGCGGAGGAAGTCGGAACAACGTCAAGCGGGAAGTCTCCTGCAGGTATCTCTGCAGCTATGTGCCGGACGGGCCGGATACCGGCAGAGCAACATTCGCGGCAATCACGTGGCCGTCGTGCCGAAAGAGCCGGGCAGGGCCGCGGTTGCAATACAAGACACCGCCCGGAGGCGGAGAAAGGTGGAAACAAACACATGAACGAATTCTGGAAGTCTGTCCTCACGCCTTTGGGAATGGCGGCGAAGGGACGCCAGCCGGAAGAGCTGGACAAGATGGTGGAGACTGCTGCCACCGCGCTGGACTGAGCCCGCCAAAAGGCGCCGGAGGCGCACCCGCGGAGGAGAAGCCCGCCGAGGACGCAGGAGACCATCGAGGCCCCGAAGGGGGGGACGACATCGGCTCAAGCTGGACCGCATCCTTGAGATGCTGGAGGCCAAGAGCCGCGGCGGCGAGGCGAGCACCGGCTTCACGACGAGAGCGACATTGACGAGGAGATCAAACGCCTGCTGGGCAAGGAAGAGGAGGGCAAGTCCATCACCATCCCTGTGGGAGAATGACGCCTGTATGGACGATGCCACCAAGGACGCCGCTGTGGCTGTCCTGCGGCAAGCCCGCCCCGCTGTGGCCGCTATTGAGGACAAGCACGCCCGGGCGAAGGTCACCGATGCCCTGCTGTCCGCCGTGCGTGGCAAGGACATGATGGGTGAGATCGCCAGGGCCGCGCAGGACAGCGCAAAGGCCGCCGCTGAAAAGACAAGCAAAAACACTTATGAAACCATGTGCGCGGGTCCGAGGCCAGCTATGCGGCCCGGAACCCCCACAAGAAGAAGGAGGAGGACTAACCATGGCACTGAATCCCCAGGTGATCGGCACCAGTATGCCCCACGGTTTTGCGGGGTGTTATGCGAGACAACCTGATATGATCGTCGAGACCCGCCCCTGCGGCGGCGATGACAAGATCGTGTTCGGAACCCCTGTGAAGTACGATGCGAACGGCAATGTGGTGGCATTTGCCGGAACCGGTACCACCGCCACGCAGTTTGCCGGTGTGGCTGCCGCGGAGATCAAGAGCGCTCTGACCTATCTGGACCCCGGCAACGGACAGTTTGCTCCCGGCGAGGCGGTGGGTGTGTTCCCAGCGGGGCAGCATCCATGTGAAGTGTTACGGCACCACAGCCCCCAAGCTGGGCGGCGCGGTGTATGTGCTGCTGAACACCACGGAGACCGCGGGGCTGTCCAACGTGCCTGCCGGTTCTTTTACGGCGATGGCGGACGGCACCACAACCGCCAACACCGTGCAGCTGACAAATTGCCAGTGGGGCGGTCCCGCTGATGCAAACGGCGTGGCCGAGCTGGTCATCCTGACCCGCGCCAACGCCTGAAAGGAGGACTAACACATGAGCTTTTACCAATGTTGGAACCACCAACGCCGGGGTGTTCACCGCCCGGACCCAGGGCGCAGTGACCGGCGTGCCCACCATGGACGCAAACGGCATTCAGTCCGGAAACGCGTTCCTGGTCTCCGAGCTGGAGAAGCGGGACCCGCTGATTCGCAAGCCCCTGACCAGCGTTACCTATCCCCGCGACATCGTGATCCAGTCCGGCGGCGGCTGGGTGGATTATGTGTCCGCCATGACGGTGGCCTATGGCATGACCGGAGGCGCGGGCGCATCTCCTGTGACGGCAGGCAGTGCCAACGGCATCCCCATCGTGCAGGCCAGTGTGGACAAGGGCGTGTTCAAGGCCCACACCTTCGCGGCGGCCCCTGCGGGTCATGTGGCAGGATATGCAGCGGGCCAACTACATCGGCCGGTCCCTGGACAATCTGCTGCAGGACGGCGTGCGAATGTCCTATGACAAGCACGTGGATCAGAACACCTATACCGGAATCACTGAGTATGGCACCACGGGCCTTGTGAACAGCCCCCCTGGCGACAGAGACCACCGCCGCAGCCACCGGCACCAGTTCCGGAACGGAGTGGAGCACCAAGACGCCCGATCAGATTCTGAACGACGTGAACACTGCCCTGCTGACGGTTTGGGCGGCCAACGGCTACGACCTCTCCGCCATCCCCAACCACATCCTGCTGCCCTATGAGCAGTATAACTACATCATGACCACCAAGGTAACCGACCTGGCCACTGAGACCATCTTCGACTTCCTGATGAAGAACAACGTGGCGGCCAAGAACGGCGGCGACCTGTTTATCGGCGCAACGGCCTGGTGTAAGGGTGGGCTCCGCCGATGCAGACCGCATGGTGGTGTACGTGAACCACGAGCGGTTTGTGAAGGAGGACGAGCTGGTGCCCCTGAGCCGGATCATGTCTCAGCCCAATGTGGAAAACGTCTGCTACGACACCGCTTACATGGCGAACCTCTCTGAGGTGGAAATCTTCTATCCCACCTCCATCCTGTATGTGGACGGAATTTGAGGTGGCTGTATGTTTGTGCTGAGCAAACGGAACATCATTCTTCCCGCGCCGGATGGCTCCGCGGCTGTCCGGCTGCGGACGGGCATGATGGAGACCGTGCCGGACTGGGCGGCGGAAACGCCTTACTTTAAGGCGTTGGTGAGGGACGGGAAGATCGTGCCCTCCGGAACCTCCGACAGGGAGACCCAGACGGCGGCGGACAAGAAAGTCAAGACCCGCCGGGGTAAGGAAGTAACGGAAGAGTGAAAACAGGGCCTCCCGCCGGGCCGGGCGCCCAAGCCCGCAAAGCGGGTGCGCAAGCGGGCCCGGTGGGAAGACGACGAGCAAGGAAATGCAGGGAGTTTTCCCCGGCAGGGGAAACAGACCGGAATGGACTTTGTGAGGAGGAAGCTGCGGGTATGTGGTGTTGGAAACCTCAGTTTTTTTTTGGTGTAAAGGCCGCTGCGGCCAATATCGCCTGCGGGCAGGGAAATTACACGGTGGAGGACTTCCGCACAGACTACCCGCAGTTTTGGACTTCCTGGGCTCTCTCCCCATGCTGGAACAGATCATCCAGATGGCGAATGGGAGCATCCAGCCGGACCGGTGGCTGGACGGCTGGCGGCGGTATGCCGTGGGGCTCACGCGTGGCCCACTACGTCACTGCTGTCTCTGCGAGGCTACGCCGCCAGCAACGAAACACCGGAGCAGGCGGCGGCCTCCGGGGCGTGTGGTGGGCGTGGTGAAGTCCGCCACTCTGGGCGACGCCTCCGTCACCTACGACACCGCCGCCATCACGGCGGCACTGAGGACAAGGGGCGACCTGATGGGCGGGTTTTGGCATGGGCGACTCCCGGCATGGCGGGAAGCTATGTGATCTAGACCGGATTGGTACACCGACACCAGCGTTTACCGGGTGCGGGAGGTCCTGGACGGCAATTTGACCCGGCATGAGCGGGCGCTGGTGTCCGGGAACATCCCCTGCCGCATCTACCAGAGCGACAACAGGATCGTTAACATGACCGAGACAGCGGCCAGCCTGAAGGGAGTCCGACCACCTGGCCTGCGACATCTCTCTGTGGATGTGCGGGCCGGGGACGAGCTGGTGATTACCAGAGGCGGCAGGCTGGGAAGAAGCCGGGGCCGGTCATCCGGGCCTTTGCCGGGAGCCGAATTCTACTATGAGCCGTTCGGGGCCATCATCCCATCAGGAAATCCGGCTGTTACAGCAGGAGCGTGTGACATGACACTGGAAGAGCGGGGATTGCACAGCTGCGGGATGTGGAGGCGCGGTTTCCCGGGAGCTGACCGCCGTTGCGAAGGGAGCCACCATCCGGGCCGTGGAAAAGGCCGCGGAGCTGACGCCGCCCACGCTGGACGATCTCTCCGGCACCAATACCCGGTCCGGTGGGATGAAGCAGCACTGGGCTACGGATTCCAGAGGTGACCCCTGTGAAGCGGGCAGCACCTATGTGACGGAGCTGAACAACGACAAGCAGTATGCCTCCTACGTCAACGACGGCCACCGGATGGACCGGCATTTCGTGCCGGGATTGGTCATCAACCCGGAGAGCGGGATGCTGGAGTACAACCCGGACGGAAAAGGCGGCATCGTGGTGGGCACGAAGACCCAGTATGTGGAGGGGCTGTTCATGGCAGAGGCGGCCCATGAGGAATACCATCGGGTAGTTCGTGCGGAAGCGGAACGGCTGCGGAGGATGCTGGAATGAACTTCACGATTTCCACAATTGCAAAGAGTCTGGCGGACTATCTGGCCCCGTCCTTCCCCGGTGTGACCTTCTACGAGGACCCGAACCAGCAGGACAGTAAACCGCCGATGATGTTTTTGCAGCAGCGGTACGCCCACATCGAGCCCCGGCGGAACAACGGGTATTATCTGCGGCGGATCGGGCTGGACCTGACGTATCTGGTGGACTACAACCTGCCGGACTTGCAGCAGCAGTACCAGCAGGCGGCGGAACAGCTGGACCTGCGGATGGAGACCTTCCCTTATTCGGACGGAACGGACACCGCCCTGCTGCGGACCTATGAACGGGAGTGGCGGATTGACCTGGACGCGCTTCACTACAAGTTCGAGCTGCGGGTGTGGGTCACCATTCCGGAGGACAGCGTGAAGATGGAGACCATGGACTACGACGAAAGGCTGAAAGATGGCTAAGAAATACAGGCGGGAGGTCCTGCTGCGGGACCCCCGATTTGCAAGATACCAAAAAGGACTTCCTGGGAGTGGTCCTTTCCAAATCAGGAATACACCATAGCCGAGGCCGAAAAAGGCGGTCAAGGCATTTTTCAAACAAAAAAGGAGCGTGATTTGTATGGCTGGCGGCACCTGGCAGAGCAGAACAGATTCGGCCCGGCGTCTATCCGGTTTACTTCCAACCGGGACCTGGGGCTGACGGTCAGCGACCGGGGGCACGGTGGCGATTCCGGCGGCCCTCTCCTGGGGCCCGGTGGAGACCGTACAGACCATTGCGGCCGGGGCGGACATGGTCCCGTACACGGGGTATGACATCACCGACCCCAAAAACAGGTTTCTGAACGAGATGTTCAAGGGCACCAACCGGACGGCGGCGCCCAACAAGGTCCTGCTGTACCGCCTGGGGGCGACGGGGCAGAAGCAGGCTGCGGCGGAGATCGCTCCGCTGACAGCGACGGCCAGATATCCCGGCGTCCGGGCAATGACATCACCATCGTGGTGACCGAACTGACAGACCCGGCGGACGCCTTCACCGTCTCCACAGTGGTGGGCGGCGTGATCGAGGACCAGCAGACGGCCAAGACTGTGGAGGACCTGACGGCCAACGACTGGGTGACATTCTCTGGAACCGGTGCCTTGGCGGCGAGCGTGGGCGCGCCCCTCACCGGCGGCGCGGATGGCGCTCCAGCCTCCAGCGATTATACGGACTTCCTGACGGCCATCGAGCCGTACAAGTTCGACGTGCTGGCCTACGATGGCTCGGACTCTGCCGTGGAGGATGCCTTCCAGGCGTTCATCAAGCGGATCGCCGACGAGGAGGGCGCACAGTCCCAGCTGGTGGCGGCGGGCCTGACCAACCCGGACTCCCGGTACATCACCAACGTGAACTCCGGCGTGGTACTCTCTGACGGAACAGCTTTGACGCCCCAGCAGGTGGTGTGGTGGGCCGCTGGCGCCAGGCAGGGGCCCGGTACAACGAGTCCCTGACCTACGCCGCGTACCCCGGCGCGGTGGATGTGACGCCGAAGCGGGCCAATTCCGGGTATGAGGAGGCTTTGCAGAAGGGGGAGTTCGTGCTGTTCGCGGACGACGGCGTGGTGAAGGTGGAGCAGGACATCAACTCTCTGGTGACCTATACCACGGACATCACCGAGCCCCTACCACAGAACCGGGTCATGCGACTGCTGAACACCATCGCCAATGACATCTATGAGCAGTTCTCCGACGGTTTCATCGGCGTGGTGAACAACAACGAGGCGGGCCGGATGCAGTTCAAGAGCGCCATTGTGGGCTATCTGCTGGACATCAGGCAAACAGCGGCATCCAGAACTTCGACGCGGAGGATGTGACCGTGGGGCGGGCGAGGCCATCGACGCCATCATTGGTCAATCTGGCGATTCAGCCGGTGGATTCCGTGGAGAAGATTTACGTCACCATCTCGGTGAACTGAGGGAGGTGTGATACATGGGTATTTCCGGGAACATCTACTACGGCACCAACCTGTGGACGGACATGGTGCCTGTGACGGTGCAGGAGGAGAAAAGGAGATCGTCATTTCAGACGGTTTTTGGATGAGGACGGCAACCCCGCAAAGTTCAAGATTCGGTCCATTACCCAGGACGAGGCGGACGCGCTGCTGAAGCAGTCCACCCGGACCGTGAAGAAACGGGACGGCAGCCTGGAGCGCACAGTGGACGACCAGGACTTCAACCGGCGCTTGATTGGCGGCTACGCTGGTGCCGGACTTCAAGTCCACGGAGCTGTGCGGCGGCCTATGGGGTACTGGACCGTTGATGGTCCCCGGCAAGATGCTGTTTTCCGGGGAGTTCAGCAATCTTCTCCCGGGAGATTCTGGACCCGTCCGGCCTTGGCGGTTCGGTGGAGGACGAGGCAAAAACTGATCGCCGGGGATGCCCGGACGTTGGACACGCCGGGTGGCCTACTACTGCTTTGTCAAATCTCAGGGTGGGCCCCCTGTCAGTAGTGACGCTCCTGCCCCGGCGGGAAAAAAAGCCCTGGTGCGGGTTCCCTGCCCTGCGGAGCATGGAGAGAACAAACAGCTGCAGGACAGCTTGAAAAAGAGGTGAGACCGTATGGCGAGAGTCATTGATTCAGACACTTTTGCGTTAAACGACGAATATCCCGTGTTTTGCAGGGACCACATCAACAATTTGACAAGGGCCGGGAGTGCCGCCCGGAGCGCAGCGACAGCAACCGCCTGTATGGCGACAGCGCGGCCAATGCCGCCCGGCAGACCTCCGGGCTGGTGAGTGAGCTGCGCGGTCTGGCGGGGGCGTATCTTGGCATCCAGGGCGTGCGGGCGCTGACGGGGGGCTTTCGGACTCCATGACGAGCATCACGGCCCGGCTGGACATGATGAACGACGGCTTGCAGACCACGGAAGAGGCTGAACCGGATGATCTATGAGTCCGCCCAGCAGCGGTCTCAGGGCTCCTACCAGCAGACGGCCAATCTGGTGGCAAGCTGGCACTTTGGCCGGGGACGCTTTTCCAGCAACCGGGGAGATCATCGCCTTTGCGGAGCAACTGAACAAGCAGATGGCCCTGTCAGCACCACCACCACCCAGGAGGCCCAGGCAGCCATGCAGCTGACCCAGGGCCTGGCCTCCGGCACCCTGCAGGGTGGGGGCTGAGGCTCCGTACTGGAGCAGACGCCCATGATCGCCCAGGCATTGCCTGCCAAGTACATGGGCGTGAACACCGGGAGGGTCACGGGGAGCTGGCCTCCGAGGGGGCCATTTGGGCCATGCGGGCGTTTTGAACGCGCTATGATGAACTGGCTGGCGACGAGATCAATCGGGCCGATTGTGAACAGGCTGCCCGCGACCGCTTTGGGGCAGGTTCAGGTGGCGGCCACTGGACGCAGATCGCGGCCGCGCAGCGGCAGGGGCCTATCACGCTGTTGTGAGAGTTCTTACGATAGGGTTTGGCGTTTTGACTGGAAATGTAACAGCTTGAGCCGCGCAGCTGTTCTTGCATTCAACAGTGCCCTTTTGGCGTCCCCGATCACTTGGATCATCATGCTGGTGGGGACTGGGAAACCTGATTGAATCTGGCCTGGTTTTGGCTGGCTCTTGTCACGACATCTGCGTCCATTTACCAGAATGTGGCAGGGGCTGGACCGCCGACCTATTGGCTCAGGTTCTTTGAACATGAGCGAGGGAGGACATCAGGGCTCTGGTGGACGTGGCGGAGCGGCGGTATGTGAACAACGTCAATCTGACGGCCCAGACGCCGGTCATCACCATCAACGGGGCCAACACCGGCCGCACGGCGGCGGACCGGCAGAACCTGGCAAACGCCATCCGGGACATCCTGATCGAGCAGGTGTCCGCGGGGCCGCCAGGACCACGGCGCGGGCGTTTTGAAAACAGAAAAGCGGCACCCTGCGGCACCGCGTTTCTCACTGGGCTTTTTCAATTTGGCGATTTCCTCGCTGTGCAGCTTCAACACTGCGTCGTGGACTTCCAGTTTTTTCTATGACCTTTTTGCGGTCATTGTCTTTGGGATTTGGCCCACTTCTTCTTTCAAGTCTGAGAGCATTTCGGCATCAGACCAGCCATTCGATCTTCGGACTCTTTGATCTTGGAATCCATCAGAGCGGCAATGGCTTGCAAATCCTTTTCATCAAGCATTTCATCACCCCACACATTATCTGTTTGCGTCGGTGCCTGTCAAGAAAGGAGGGGCTATGGGAGAAAATATCTGCAATGATTATATCAGCGGAACTGCCAAGGTCCGCCTTTCCGGTCAACCCTGCAAAAACTCCGGTATCAAAAGAAGGATAACGGCGAATACAACGTTCTTGGTATCGGACCCATTATGGTTCCCTCGTACCCGAAGCTGCGGAAGTAACGATTTCCAGCTGGTTTCCCAAGGCCCCTTTATGGAACAACTGTGGGACGGTTTCCATGCACCGGAATATTACATCAACTTTTTCAGTCTGCAATGGATGAAAGAGCTGTCGTAGACTATATCCCTGTCGAAGCTATGAAACGGAGAGCCGTTTTGCGACAACGAACCCGGCTTTTCTGCGCTGGGTCACCCAGTTCAACACAGAGGAGCGGGGCGGGGAGACCGGGGATTTCTACTACGACCTGACATTGACCGAGTACCGGGATTACACGCCGGGCGTCATTCAGGTGCAGCCCCAGGGCGGCGGAACGCCTGCGGTGGCGACCACGGAGCCGTCCCGGACATCTCCTGGGCAGGGACAGTTTTGGTGCGGGGGACCACGTGCATTGCAAACGGTCCTGTATTACTACACCAGCTACGGCGACGAGCCCCCACGGAAACGGGCAACGGCCGGACGGTGGTGGTGTCCCGGATCGTGGACGCCGCCCGGCCTATCCCATCCATGTGACCACGGAGAGCGGCGGGCGCGCTTGGATGGATGTAGAAGAGGGAGTGCTGCAGGTGGTGAGCAACACATGAAATGCGAGCTGCTGATCGCCAACAAGCGCAGCGCGGAAGGTTTGGGACGTGGTGAACTGCACCCAGACCGCCTCCTGGACCACCAACCGGACCGGGAGCCTGGGACCTTCAAGTTCACCCTGAACAAGTGCGCGGACATTGCCTTTCTGGAGGGCGACGTGGTGCGGTTCTCCGTGGATGGGGAATTGCAGTTCTACGGCTGGGTATTCACGAAGGTCAAAACCGCTGACGAGATCGAGGTCACCTGCTATGACCGGCTGCGGTACCTGAAAGCGAATGCCTCCTATGCGCCCTACGGCCAGAAGGCGGGGGACATGATCCGGCAGATCGCGGCGGATTTTCAGCTGGATGTGGGCGCTGTGGCGGACACCGACACGCCATCCCATCCTTCATCAAGGAGGACGAGACGGTGCTGGACATGATCGGGGAGGCGGTGCAGCAGACCCTGCTCAACACCGGGAACATCTATGTGTTTTTCGACGACAGGGGCGGTTTGGCGCTGCAAAGGCCGGAGGACATGATCTCCCAGTGGTGATCGGGGGGAGCGGTCCCTGCTGACGGAGTACGAGTACAAGACCGACATCGACGAGCAGACGTACAACTCCGTGAAGCTGGCCCGGCCCAACGAGACACCGGACGGTGGGAGGTGGTGATCGCGGAGGACTCCGCCAACATCGGACAGTGGGGGCTTTTGCAGCTGTATCAGACCGTGGACGAGGACGTGAACGACGCGCAGATGCGCGCCCAAGCGCAGGCGTCCCTGGCGTACTACAACCGGCGGATGCGGACGGTCAAGGTTTCCTTCTGGGCGTCCTGGGCCTGCGGGCGGGACAGATGGTCTTGATGAAAGTCCCGGGTTGGGCGACATCAACCTGAACCAGTATAAAGCTGCTGGTGGAGCAGGTGACCCACACCTGGGAGAACGACGTACACACCATGGAATTTGAGACGATGGCGATTTGATATGGAACTGAGAGATGTTTTGCAACAGATGATCCAGGAGAACACCCGGGCGGGGCAGCCCACGGACCTGCGGATCGGGACCGTGACGAAGGCAGACCCGCTGGAGATCACCATCAACACCCAGATGGCCCCGCTGCGGGCGGGGGTGCTGCTGCTGACGGAGTGTGTGGTGGAGAAGAAGATTCCCATTTTGCAGCACACCCACGAGATACACGATACGGCCACCGGCGGGGGCAGCTGTGACCCGGCGCTGCTGGAGAGCCAGATTATCTGTCAGGAGTTCGGACAGGCCCTGCCGGTGGAAAACGGTTATATCATCCTGAACCGCGCGTTAGCGGTGGGGATGAGGTGATTTTACTCCGGGTGCAGAACGGACAGAGGTTCATCGTGCTGTCCCGCGTCTTTAAGGGGTGAGAGAATGCCGACATTACCGACGAGTTCGATTGACATTTCCGCCGGCGTGACCTTCCAGCAGCAGCCCCCCGGACGTGGTACATCAACAGGGGAGACCCGGAGAATACAGGGAGAGGTGGACGGACTGGCAGCCGTCCGGCAGGCGGTGGAGATCATTCTGAACGTGGAGCGGTTCCGCTGGCAGATTTACCGGCCCTACCCGGGATGCAGTGGAGGGCTGATCGGCCAGGACCCGGGGTATGTGGCGTCCGAATTGCAGCGCCGATCACCGCAGCCCTGACCATGGACGACCGGGTCCGGGGGATTTCCGGCTTTACCTATACTGCGGCCAGGGAACACCTGTCGGCATCCTTTACAGTGAACACTGTGTACGGAAGCTCAGACCTCAGTGGAGGTGAACCTGAATTGATCGATTTTACGCAATACCTATCAAAATCCTTGCAGACCATGCTGGACCGGGTGCCGGACACCTACGACAAGCGGGACACGGCCCCATCCCCACGGCCCTGGGCCCGACGGCCTTTGTGATGGAGGGGTTTTATCTCTCCCTGGACCAGGTGCAGCGGCAGGCGTTTGTGCAGACGGCCTCCGGACAGTCTCTGGATGATCTGGCGGTGATTGCGGGCCTGACGAGATACCCGCTTCTGCTGCGGTGCGGCTGGGCGTGTTCAACGCCGCTGTGGCGATTGGCGCACGGTTCTCCACCATCAACGGGGAGAACTCCATCAACTTCATTGTGACGGCCGCAGACACCCCCGGAGGACCCGGAGGAGGGATTCCACTATTACCAGCTGACGGCGGAGACGGCGGGGACCATCGGCAACGAGTACACCGGGCCGATTCTGCCCATCACCGCCATTCCCGGCCTCACCAGCGCCCAGATTACGGACATTCTGGTGCCGGGGACGACACGGAGACGGACGAATCGTTCCGGGAGCGGATCGTCGAGGGCCCTGAATGAGCGGCCCTTCGGCGGGAATATCGCCGCGTACAAGCAATATGTGGGCGGCCTGGACGGCGTTGGCAGCGTGCAGGTGTACCCCACCTGGAACGGCGGGGGACGGTGAAGCTGTCTGTCCTGGGGGCGGACTGGCTTCCTGCTTCGTCTACTCTGGTGGAGAATGTGCAGAAGGCCGTGGACCCGCCCCCAACCAGGGGCTGGGTCTGGGCATGGCCCCCATCAGGGGCGCAGGTGACGGTGGTGGCTCAGAGCTGACGGTGAACGTCTCCGCCACGGTGACGCTGGCCTCCGGCTATGAGATCGGGCAGGTGCAGCAGCCCATTGAGGACGCCATCGAGGCGTATTTGCTGACAGTGCGGCAGGCGTGGGACACCAACACCAGCACCACCAGCGTGGTGTATGAGGCCAACGTGTACCTTGCGAGAATTACCGCGGCCATTGTAGGCGTTACCGGCGTGGTGAATGCCACGAATGTACAGCTGAATGGCGGGACAGCGGATTTGATTCTGACGGAGAGCGGCGCCACCCCAGCAGGTGCCCGTGATGGGGACGGTGAGTCTAAGTGCCGGAACTTGATTATGAGATGTTGAAGCTGCTGCCACCCTGGTATCGGGAAATTCTGGACTACCGGGAAATCTGCCGGACGGAGGAGGCGCAGCTGGAAACCCTGGCGGGGGAGATCACGTCCGTGGCGGACAATTTCTTCTTCCAGACCATGGATCTGTCTGCGATTGAGATGTGGGAGCGGATTTTCGGCATTGTTCCCAATCCGCAGACGGAGGACCTGGAGTTCCGGCGGTATCGGGTGCTGAACCGCATCACCACGAAGCCGCCGTACACACTGGGGTTTCTGTATCAGAAGCTGGACGAGCTGATCGGGCCGGGGCTGTGGGAAGTCCATGGGACTATCCCAACTACACCCTGTACATCGAGAGCAGTGCCCAGAATCAGAACTATGCCACGGAGGTGGCGTTCACCATCAACCGGATCAAGCCCGCCCACATCGTCTATGTGAACACGCCCTTCATCCGGAGCGGGCTTCTTTTGAGTGAGCAGATCGAGCGGCTCATTCGGACTTACAACTACAAGCTGGGTTCGTGGGCGCTGGGGCAACTGCCCTTTGCCACGGACGGCGAGAATGAGGTGGTTAAATTGCCGGAGACTCCATCCATCCAACAGGCCCTTTTGACGGGGGTGGCCGATTTTGTCAGGGAGACGTGGCCTCTGCCCGGATCAATGGGACAATCTCCATCACAGACCTGACAAAGAGCGTGTCGGGAAGCGTCCCACGATCACATACACGGTTGCGGCGGCCCCAGACTGCGGAGATCACGTCCGGAGCTGCTGGACGGGGAGGGAATGATGCTGACGGCCTCCCGGGTCTATGTGCCGGTGGGGGATTCCGTTGTGATGAAGCATACAATTCCGGTTTCGGAAGGAGTGGTGAACAATGGCGGATAATCCGATTACGGTCCATCTTCCGGCTGATCTGCCGGAGGACTGGGCGGAAAACCAGATTGTGGCCCCGGAGGGGCAGAGCGTGGGGCTGAGCCAGCAGCACGGGTACAACTACCTGATGGAGCAGGTGAACAATGCCCAGACGGCGGCGATTCAGATCGGGGGCGGCGTTTTCTGAGCTGGCCACCACGGAGGATTTGGGCGGGATGCTGACCGCGCAGATTCAGGTGACGTACAACGGGGGTGGGAACTGATGGCGATTTATCGGTGGCGGAAAAGCACACCTGCCCATAGTATTAACGAGATAAGTACCGGACATACACGAGAGACCATTTGTGATTTTGGGACTACTCCCCTACAGGTGCAAAAATTAAATACGCATCATCTGTAACAGTTGACAGTAATGGAACTCTTTCTTTAGTTTCTCCTGCTTCAGTTAATTGTAGCTGGGAATATGGTACAAATGTGCCTCTGAACGGCAAGACATATGTGCAAGTCGATTCGGGGAACTATTTACATGATAGAGCTTACTGGCCAAATATATACCTCCAGGTCAGGAGGGGATGGTAGCGATTACATTGTTGTTTTAGATACAAATACTGCTAAGCCTGTCTATTTAGTAAGTATAGGTTCTTTAACAGCAGGTAGTTTTATCGACTACATTTACTCCACCAATTCTACCGCATACCCCAACGGCGGGGGTGAAGGACGGTTACTATTACGACCAGCGGGCAGAGCTTAGTTTTTCTACCATTATCAACGTCCCGCCACAAGCCATGCAAAGCAATACCACAGCAAACCTGTGTATGCCAAAGCAATTAGTTTCGGCCAAGCACCGAATGCCACATACAAAGACGTCTCTCATGGGATAGAGAATTTCAGCCAGCTCGTCTCATACACAGGGATGATGGGAGGCGCTAATTTGATCGAAGCCTCTGGGGTTGATAATATTCAGATCAATGCCTCCAATATCCGAATCACGACAAATACGGATGTGTCCGCAAACTATGTATATCTAAACAACCGATTGAGGAGGGGCGCCAACAACCGATTGAGGAGGGACATCGAGACGGTGCTCTCCGGTGTTGCGATGCCCTACACGGAGGCATCTTACGCCATCGCCCAGACGGAGGCATATCAAGGGCAGATTACCGTGGAGGATGATGGACAGCCGGAGCCGGAACCTGAACCGGAGTATGTGACCTATGCGGAGCTTGCGAAAGCAATCAGAGAGGGCGTGAACGCGGTATGACAGACAAGCAGTTTGTACTTACCACCATGCGGGATACCGGGCTTGCGAGGGCACAGACCCTCCAGGCCCAGGTTTCGACATGACCGGGACGGAGCTGTATGCCTCCGAGGACTACATCCCCAGCTTTACGGCGGCCTGTGACGCCATGAACATGCTGGAACGCAAGGCGGGCTTTGTCGCACCTATGACGGCCACGTCTGGCGGTCCGGTCAGGACAACAACGTGTGGGAACCCGGAAGCGTGGGCGTGAAGTGGGAGGATTTAGGGGAGGTGTCCAATGGCTGACGAGAAGTGCGTTAGAGACCCCCGGCATGACTGCTTTGGCCTGGAAGCAGCAGCCCGTCTGGAGGGGCGTATCAAGGCTCTGGAGGACTGGCAGCAGGACTCCAAGAAGTTCCATAATTCGTTCTATGACTGGCAGCGGGAACAGATTGCCCGAGACGCCAAGCTGGACGAGCAGCTTTCCAACATGGATAAAAACATCGAAAAGCTTCTGGCAAAGCAGGAGGAACAGACGGCAAAACCAGGGCGCCGCTGGGGAGGCCATTGTGGACAAGTCCGTGTGGGCGGTGCTGGCGGCGGTAATTGCCTTTGTCCTGGCTCGTATCGGATTATAAGAAAGCGACGCCCCCCCGAAGGAGCGCCGCAAGCCCGTAGTATTCGTTGTCTCGGTCCATTGCGACTTAACGCGGAGGGAGCGCTATCAAAACAGCACACGTCTGCACAACGGGCAATAACATCTTACATCATTAGAAACCGGCGGTCAAGCCGGATATTTGAAAGGAGCTACCAATCATGAACAAGACCATCAATAACATCATCGATGACTTCAAGAGCGGCAAGATTACTGCGGAGGATGCCAACAAGCTGCTGGTTGAGGCTGGCGCCGGATTTTCCCTGAACCCCGAAAAGAACCCCGACGGCGGATGGACCGAGGCAGAGATGGCGGAGGATTCCTTCCCGGCGAGGAAAAGAAACCTCTTCCGGACAAGGTAGACATGGGCCGAAATCAGGCGCTTGCCGGACAAGTGGTTCGCCAGAATACCAAGCGCGGAAAGTTTGATGTGACCTATGATGCAGACGGTTATGCCGTCAAGGCCATCCGAGTGTAATCGGGAGGTCTGATATGGACATTTCCTCTCTTGGCATCACCGGAGTGGCGGCTATCACCGTCATCTGCCTGCTGATTGGGCAGGGGCGTGAAAGCGTCCTCTCTGGACAGCAAGTTCATCCCCATCATCTGCGGCGTCTGCGGCGCTGTGCTGGGTGTGGTAGGTATGTTCCTCATGCCTGACTTCCCAGCCACGGACTACATCACCGCGGCGGCTGTGGGCATTGTGAGCGGTCTGGCTGCTACCGGAGCCAACCAGGTAATCAAGCAGCTGGGAAGTGACAGTAAATGAGCTACACGATAAAGGAGCAGCTGGCGAACTCCGGGAACTATGGCGGTTCCCGAACGCCAGCCAAATCCGGTATCTAGTGTACCACTACACCGGAAATGACGGGGACACGGCGGCGAACAATGCCACTTATTTCCAGCGGAAAATTGTCAAGGCGAGTGCCCACTACTTTGTGGACGACACCACGGTGTATCTGAGCGTCCCTGAGCTGAAGATTGCGTGGTCCGTCGGCGGCAGCAAGTACGCTAACGCCGATAAGACTGGCGGCGGCACCATGTACGGTGTTATCACCAACACCAACAGCCTTTCCATTGAGATGTGCGACACCATCCGGAACGGTGTCTATCAGGCCAGCGAAGCAACTCTTGCCAATGCTGCCGCCCTGGGCCGGGCACTGATGGAAAAGTACGGCATCCCCATTGAGAACGTGTACCGTCACTTTGATGTGACAGGGAAGCACTGCCCGTCGTATTGGTGAGCGCCCAGAAGTGGGCAGAGTTCAAGAAGAGACTGGAGGTCAAGATCATGGACAATACACCCAGCGGCGTCCACAAGGAGGGTGTGGAATGGGCCATTGCAAACGGCATCCTGACGGGCAACGGCGAGGGGGGACCTAATGCTCTCTCAGCCGGTCACCCGGCAGCAGATGTGCACTATGTTGCATCGGCTTTGGGAGCTGATCAGGAAAGAATAAAAAGAGTCCGCCTCCAGAAATGGGGGCGGATTTAATATGTAATTTCATCTGTAATTGTATGTAAATATCTATGCTTTTGTGTTGATATTTTCAGAAAACTGAAAACGGCTAAAAAGCACTGTGGCACAAGAAAAACCTCGCAACCGTTACGGCTACGAGGCTTTCTGCTTTGGTGACCCGTCGGGGATTCGAACCCCGGACCCACTGCTTAAAAGGCAGTTGCTCTGCCTGCTGAGCTAACGGATCACATGGTATTCTATTTCGGCCGTCCAATGCGGGCGGGCTGGAAAGTCTTGGCTGGGACGGCTGGACTCGAACCAGCGGATGAGGGAGTCAAAGTCCCTTGCCTTACCACTTGGCGACGCCCCAATGGAAAGGAAAACAGGGGACCGGGGTGACCCCGATCCCCTCTTTTGTGGGGTGGGAGATGGGACTCGAACCCACGACACCCGGAACCACAATCCGGTGCTCTAACCAACTGAGCTACACCCACCACATATCGAGATCCTAAACAGGATGCGTGCTGACCGACCGCCCCGGAAGGAGTTGGTACGCCAGAAGGGACTCGAACCCCTGGCCTACTGCTTAGAAGGCAGTTGCTCTATCCAGCTGAGCTACTGGCGCGAATTTGATTGGAGCAGGTGACGAGAATCGAACTCGCATCCCCAGCTTGGAAGGCTGGTGCCCTGACCATTGTGCTACACCTGCGTCTGCCCTCCGTGGAAATCGTCAGCTTAGATATATTACCATGGACAAGCCCATCTGTCAAGCGGAAACCCGCAATTTTTTTTCTAAGATTGTCCTGTGCCACCAGCCAGCGCCAGCCAGGCGGTGAAAAAGGCACCCTCCATCTGGCCGTACCCGAAAACCGCCTGGCTGTGGCCGGGCAGGTCTGGATGTGCAGCACCTGCAGTCCCGGCAAATTCCCCAGAACAGGCTTTTTCTCCATAATGAACTGCTCCAGCAGGAACAGGCCTCTCCGTGTCCCGCTCTGGCTCCAGCCCCCGGCTGGCGGTGTTTGCCTGGCCGTAGCGCCGGGGCTCCATATCGCCGCCGCCGGGCAACAACAGGGCGGCACACCGCACCGCATCCCGCAGATCCGGAGAGGCCAGGGGCCGTCCACCTGCTATCTCCAGCGCACGCTCGTAATTGATGTACTGGCCCGGCAGGCCCCAGAGAAACACTGTTGGACGCAAGGCGATCCCTCCTGTCAAATATCTCAGGCCCATTCTATCCGGGCAGCACGTCCAGAGTTCCGCCCGGTGGTTAAAAGCGGGGCGGAGAGAAACGAACGAAAAGTTAAAAGGTTTTCCTTGAAACTTTCCCCGAAAATATGCCATAATAAAACCGCTTCCCGTCTCGCAGGACGGAACTGTACAGAGTGGCATCGAAGTGGTCACAACGAGCTTGACTTGAAATCGCTACGTCGGCGGGACGTGCTAACAGCC
>VOFI01001824.1_pt1 | contig 25334 bp, 30 predicted proteins | sample 5384131 | NCBI WGS metagenome assembly VOFI01 (sample SAMN12384728, study PRJNA508395) | human gut metagenome | isolation source: healthy gut H | host: Homo sapiens | reverse complement strand
CGCTGGCAGTGCAGGTCCTCCCAGCCTTTATTGCCAAACAGCAGCTCGATACCTTTGCCACTGAACTGGTGCGTGAGGCGGAAATCGCCGGCAGGATCGGGCCGGAAACTGACCGCCGGGAACAGGCCCTGCGGGAGCAGACCGGCCTGGACCCGGAGATTGAATGGAGCGATACCGGCCGCATCCAGCTCAACGAGGAGGTCACGGTCACGCTCACTCATGAGATCGACCTCGGTCTCTTTGCCGGCTTTGGCAGCTTCCCCATCACCCTGCGGGCAGATGCCACAGGAAAGTCGGAGGTGTACTGGAAATGAACAGGCTCCGGCAGATTTTGAAAGACCAACGCGGCGTGGCTTTCCCCCTGATTGTTGCCATCGTTTTGGTGCTGGTGATGCTGATGTGCTGCATCAGCGAGTATTTCCGCCTGCTCATCGTGGCCCAGGGGGTCCGGGACGCGGTGCAGGAGGCTGTGATCTCCACCGTCAACGACAACTATGACGATGTGTACCATGGCGTCCGGGAGGGCTACTCCGGCGCCTACCAGCCGTTGGCGGGAGATTTTGAGGAATCACTGGACTATGGCGATATCTATGGACGCTTGGACGATATCCTTGGGCTGACCTATCGGGGCGGCTACCATACTCAGTACACAGAGGATGGTGGGATGGAGTTCCGTGTGTGGGGCCTTGATGTGGAGATCCGCAACGCACCGTTCGCTTCCGGCGACAGCGCCGGCGACCGTTTTGTGGCGGACTGTGAAATCGAATTGGAGGTTCCAGTGTCTTTTGGAGGAGAGCTTCTGCCGCCCATGCGGATGACAGTCAAGGTCAGCGCGGGCTACACCCCTCGGTTTTAACGCAGTTTTCAAAAAGTTTTCTATTGTCCCAATAGACTTCTCTGCCTGTTTGTGGTAGGGTTCGTGTTGACAAAGGACGGGCGGTATAGGAAAATGTAGGCAGCAGATCTTAAAGCCGAACTATCCTTGGCCGCCTGAAGTCACACAGACAGTTTGACAAGAAGCATAATCAACAGAAAAAGGAGGAATCCAAACGATGACGGAGAATACCAAGAAGTGGCTGACCGTGGCCGGATGTCTTGTGGTCTGCGCAATCCTGGTTGCTGTGATCGCAAGCAGCTTCAGCAAAGACAAGGTCACCGATGACCTGCTCCCGCCCAGCAGCTCCCAGCAGGGCGATGTAGTGGTGGACCCGGACAGCAGTACCCCGCCTCCCGCAGAATCCGGGGATGACCAGAAGCCGGGAGATAATGTGACCGTTAACCCGGAAACCCCGGATGCCAGTACCAACACCGATGATGGAAACGGCGCTGATTTTACCGGCACAGAGCAGACCATTCAGCCGGACCCGGTCAAACCGGAATATACAGAGGATGAACTGAAGGACCCCACCAAGACGCCGGATGGGACTCCGGTCGAGGGTACTCCTGAGCCGCAAGATCACAACAATGTGACGCCTCCCCCTGAACAGCCCTCCACCAACACCAGTGGCGGCCTGCCTGGTTTCGATAATGTTCCCAACGCAGGCGCAAATCAAGGTGGAAGTATCGATAGTGATGGAGATATCAATACTCAGGTTGGCATAATGGGATAAAGTAATATTGCATCTTCAAAAAGCACAGCTTTGGCTGTGCTTTTTATTTTGTGGGAAAGGAGATCAAGTGAAACGACTCTTTAACCTGTTTCTGGCCGTTGTGATGATATTTTCCTTTACTTGCATACAAGTTTATGCCGCGAATGGAACTGGCGGGTCTGGTAACATTGATGGTGGCGGCGGGAGTATGGGGGATGCGACGAGTCATGGCAGTTGGAACCCCGGAAACGAAGGGGTGCGTGTAACCGTAGTGCGGGCAAGTGACCATGCCGTTGTTACTACACCATTTGATTTGACCAACAAAACACCATCTGCAGGAATATATCATTTCGGAAAGGTCAGTAAAATTCAGTACAATAATGGTACTGGGCTCTCTCCCGTACAAGGCGGGTATAGCTATAAAAACCCTGTACAACCAATGCCTCACATCATAAGTACAAACGGGCGTAATAACATCGAGGCCATCAAAAAGTATTTTTGTTCAGAATATGTTGTCAAGTTCATTGCGGAAGAAACTGGTATGGATTATGACACGCTCATCAGCGGCGAATACAAAATTCTGCTGGAACCCATCGCCTATTATAAGTTCGAAGGTGTCATGATCGCTACAACAGCGACCGAAGCTGCTCTCTATGATGAGGTGGTTGGAGGACAACTCCGCTATTGGATGGGATCGCTGACCGCCAAAAACCTCCCGCTGTCCATGTTCTTGGAAACGCCCGATTTAGGCTACCCTGCATGGTCCGGCCCCACCAATAAGAATGTGTCCAACTCGGACATCAAGTCCTCCCTTGGGCTTGGCATCGTCCGCTTTGAGGAGCAGCCGGAGGAGCCGGAGATCAGCACCTACGACTATGAATACCGAACCAATACCGAGGTCATCACGGCGGTAGAGGTCAGCGGTGGCCAAAGTGACCCGGATGATCCGGTCACTGTACGGTTCCATATTGATGGGACGACCTATACGGTCAGCAATGTCTACTACCCGGACGGGGATTCCCAGCTGGCCTGGGTGCGCTGGACCACACCGGATGAGCCACAGGACATGACCATTGACGTGGACGTGTCCGGCCCCGGCTCGGCCCAGGCCACCATCCACTGTAAGATCGTAGATCTGGACGAGAATCCGCCGCCCAATCCAGTGGCAGATGACCGGAACGACTCCTTCACACCCTCCCCGGTCCCAGACCGGCCGGAGAAAACCTCGGCCCAGTGGACCATTTGGGACCCCTGGTGGCAGGAATACTGGGTATGGCATGGCGATGATGAGGACGGATACTGGTGCGACCACGGCTGGTGGGAATTTGATCTGGACCGCTACAGTGCCAGCCTTTCCGCCGACATGGAAATTACTCCAGATGAGAAGAACCCCACCGCCAGCGGCAACAGCATGAAGTCCGGCTATGGCGTAAATCAGGTCGTCACCGCCAGAGTGAGCAGTTCCCAGAGATCGGCCACGACTGCCCTGCAGAACGCAGTCAGCTACTTCCCAGAGTTCAACTATGAATCCTTTTGGCGGCTATTGGATCGCATTTCCATCAGTTCCTCGTCCTCCCGGCTGGAGTTCCAGAAGAACGAGTATAGCACCTATAACCGGCGTACCCATTTCACTCCTATCTGGTACCCGGATGGCTCCTATACGGTCAACACCTGGGTCATTGACTGCTGGACCCCGGCAGGGATGCTCTCGGTCAACCTCACCGATTCACTGAATATCCGGGGCAATCTATGGGACGATTGGCATATCGCTCCGCTTGATCTATAGGCGGGAGGTGAAGCCATGGGATACATCCGACTGGATGAGCAGCCTGGCGAGGTCTACCACTACACGCACCGAAAGAATCTGGACAGCATCCTGCGGGATGGCCGAATCAGGCGTATGGGCGATAGGGAGTGCTGGTTTTGCGCCTCTTTGGAGGATACCCTGACGCTCATGCGGGCCACGGTCATGATCGAGGGGAAGCCCTATTACAAGGTGGGCGGCAGCATCGGCCGCTATCCCAAGTTTGTGCCGGAGGACTATGTGATCCTCCGGCTAAATCCCCGCTTTCAGAAAGGTGAATGGGTACAGTGGATGCAGGAGATGCCTCCAGAATCGCCGCCCGAACTGCTGAAGGCCGCCGAAACATTCAGCAACCTGAAGCTGGGCTTCCGGGGAGATCTGAAGTTCCAACAGAATCCCGAGGTTATTGAAGTGGCCCCGCTGGTCGAGGTTGCTCAGACGCGGTTTTTAGATATTTCTTTCTTGATGTAAAGAGGCGGTTGACAATGTGCAAAAAAGGGCCTCCGGCAGTATGGACCAAGGAGAAAATCGAAGAAGCCTTTGCGGGATTTGTAGAAAAGAACAGAAGGCTGCCAGTGGCAAGGGAAATGAAGCCTCAATATGGGCTGCCGACACGCAGAACATTTGAACGCTATATGGACACGACCGCCCAAGAGTATGCTGAACTTCGTTACCCCACGCTTCTCTCCGCAAGAGATGAGCGCCATGTTCAAACCGTCTTGGAATATCGGAACGAAGTACGTGAGTGGTCTATTGAGCGGCTTATGGAGGCGGAAAAGAACTTTTTTACAAAATGCGGGCGGTTACCTGAACCGTATGAATACACGGCTGAGAACGGTCTGCCTATGTACTCTGTCTTCTGTAGGTTAGCAAAGGAAGCGTTTGAAGAAATAATCCGGGCTCAGTTCCTGGAAACACAGGAACTGAGTGGACCTGTGCTCACGATGTAAGCATTCACAGTAACAAAATCAGAAAAGAAACGGGCCGTGGGAAAGTGCCTCGCGGCCTGTTCGGGATAGATCATCCATTCGCGGGAACACCCCTGCGGCCTTTCTTTTTTCAGCAAAGAAAGGTGGTATTTGATGATGAAAACGAAAAAGATGCTCTGTGCGGTCGTAATGGTAATGATGCTGGCCATCATGTTTACGGTACCCGCATTTGCGGCAGGAACCGGGGATGTGGCTGGTGCCATTGAAGGCACTTGGACGGACGCATCCGCCCAGATCAAAACGGTTGTCAATAATGTGGTCTTTCCCGTGATTGACCTTGTTCTGGCTGTGTTCTTCTTCGCCAAATTGGGCATGGCGTATTTTGACTATAGAAAGCACGGCCAGTTCGAATGGACTGCGCCGGCCATCCTGTTTGCCTGCCTTATCTTCACCCTGACGGCTCCCACCTATGTCTGGACGATCCTGGGAATGTAAAGAATTATTCTGAGAATACAGGAGGAAGGAAGCAATGGAATATCCAATTCCAAATCCATCCGGAAATAAAATGCTTTCATTGGTTAACGAGCTGTACCAGCGGTCTGCCGGGATGTGCAGAGCAGGCGCAGGTCCATACGGCATCGGGGTAAGCGTGGTAGAAGATACTCCCATTGATGTGTTTTTCACCTTTGATCCAGATCCGGTTCTGGATTGTAAAATACTGCCGGAGGAAATCCCTGAGTACACTGTCGGCGTGATTGGCTCCTGGAGCGGAGAGCGCAAATATCTTTCGCGGGAGGAGGTGGAGCAGCTTCTCTCTGCCTCGGACCCGAAGACCAGAATATTGGCGGAAATGCTCCGGTACTTTGAAGGAAAGACCTGGATCGTGAGCTGCGCAGATTGTCAGGAAGCGTTCGGGATTCTGGTGGATGCGGAAATGCGCGAGGCATTTGGGCTGGATGAGCAGGAGCAGATTGGACCGAAACTGGAAATGTAGGACAAGAATGATGAGGCGTAAGCCGGAAATGGGAGACGGTTTCTATGGGCTGTTGGGGAATCACCGCACTGGAGTCCGACAATGGACTGGATGCGGTTGGATGTGTCCGGTACAATTTACCGGCAGATGGACAACTGGACCTGGGAGAAATGCTTGAACGATTAAAGAAAGACCGATGGAATGCCCCCTGTGATGTAAAGCTGGGGTGTGCGCATACCAGCCCTATGGCACTGGCTGAGATCATTGTAAAGTATCTTGACGGTGACCCTGGCAGTTTGGACTATGATGAGGAGTGGGCGGCCGAGGACAACAAGTTCCGGTCCATCACCTCGTTTACAGCATCAAGGGCTTCTCTCCGGGAACTCCGGGATTACCTTGCGGACACTTTGAAATACGCCAGGATCAGAGCGGAGCGGCAGATCAAAGCCGGCGAGCTGCCCGGCGGCTGGTTTGATCCGAAGGATTGGGACGGATGGCAGAAACACATGGAGGGCCTTATTCACCGGCTGGATGGCGTTCTGGCCTTGGAAGGCAGTACGCTGGAGTTAGCTCATCCACTGGCGCCGACTGTCCCGGAATTAACCATGTAGGGAGGGAAAGAAGAAAATTGAATCCATTTGGACAGGAGTTGAGGAAAATCCTCACTCAGTGCAAAACCAGCGGCGTTGTGTCTTATGCGGGCAGATCCGCCTATATCCAGCTTGACCCGGATTTGCGGGCCAGGCTGGAGTTTGTTTCTCTGAACATTGCCAGCCAGTACAATGCCCTCAAGCTGACGATCCTGAACCGGACCGAGGGCGCGGTGGATGTGAATATCCTACGCTTTGGCGATTTACTGGGAAAGAAAAAAGTGAGCAATCCCAACTTCTCGGATGGTATCTTACCACACCTCTGGGACGATTATGGGAAGGTAGACTGGTATGTTTACCAGCCTACTCAGGCGGATTACAGGCTGCTGGCGGGTACGGTGGACGAATATCTGCAGGTGTTCCAGCGTCAGGAGGAGGCGCAGGAACACAGCCCGCAAATGTGCTAAGAAAATAGGAAGCGAATACAAGCAGGGGCCGTGCCCAGTCACGGCCCCTGTGCCTTTGAGCAGGAGTATGCGTCCAATGCTGGCACGGTCCCCCTTACGCAAAGGGGTGAAACCACCAGATGTTTATATTGGACTTTTTCCTTGGCGGGCTGATGGATCAGTTTATCGACTGGGTCTACAGCCAGCTTGTTGGTTTCTTTGGCAACTTTTTTGCCGAGATGGGGAACATGGGCGTCGAGCTCTTTGAGATGAGCTGGGTACAGTCCATTGTTCTCTTTTTTTCTTATCTGGCCTGGACGCTGTATGTCGTCGGGCTGGTGGTGGCCGTGTTCGAGGTCGGAATCGAATACCAGACCGGACGGGCCAGCATCAAGGACGCGGCTATCAGCGCCGTCAAGGGCTTTATGGCCGTGGGGTGCTTTACCCTGGTGCCGGTGGAACTTTATAAACTCTCCGTCACGCTGCAGGCCAACCTGACCTCTGGAATTACCGGGTATGGCGAGAGCTTTGATGCCCTTTCCACTGATATCATCAACTCCCTGCAGGGCGTGGATATCGGGGCCGCGGCCTCCTCCGGCGTATTCGGCGGGATCGGCAGCATCACCAGCCCCATCATGGTCATTTTTATTATCATCATGATGGGGTACGCCGTCATCAAGTGCTTTTTCTCCAACCTCAAGCGCGGAGGAATCTTACTCATCCAGATAGCTGTGGGTTCCCTGTATATGTTCTCGGTGCCCCGCGGCTATATGGACGGTTTTGTGCAGTGGTGCAAGCAGATCATCGGTCTGTGTCTGACCACCTTCCTGCAGGCCACCATCCTTACAGCGGGACTGCTGGTGCTGAAGGATCATGCGCTGCTGGGCCTTGGCCTGATGCTGTCGGCCGGTGAAGTGCCCCGCATCTGCGGCGCCTTTGGGCTGGACACCTCGACACGCGCCAACATCATGTCCGCCGTCTATGCAGCACAGTCAGCGGTCAACACCACCCGCACCGTGGTACAGGCAGTGGGGGCGGCGAAATGAGCAGAGAAAAACTGATTTACATCGCCTCTCCCTATGCAGGAGATATTGAGGCAAACACCGCGTTTGCGAAAAAGGCGTGCCGGTATGCCATCCATCAGGGGCATGACGCTGGAACAAAGCCCAGACGAAGTACAAGATCAGGAATTCGGCCCCGATCAGGATGAACAGGGGTTTGGAATGAGCATGACGATGTGAGGTGAAACATGTACATTTATCCCGATAATCTGAAATCCAAAGCCGTCCTGTGGCTGTGGGAACTGCGGGACATCGCTATCATTGGCGTGGGCGCCCTGATCTCTGTGTTTGCCATGGCCCAACTTGGCTTCCTGCCCCCAGTGGTAATCACTGCGGCCTATGCCTTCCTCTCGATTCGGCTGGAGGATACCAGTATCTTGGACTTCCTGCGCTATGCAATCCGATATTTCCTCCTGGGCCAGCAGACCTATGCCTGGGGGCTGTGTAATCCATCAACGGATAGGAGTGATAGAAAATGAGCAGAAAAAAAGAAGCAACGGCCAAACAGACTACCCGGCAGCTCATCGGGATCGACGAGATCACCGACAGCGGCCTAAAGACCAGTCATGGGAGGCTGATTTTCTTTGCCATCAAGCCCACCAACCTCTCGGTCCAGCCCCCGGAGGCCGTGAGCAGCCGCATCTATGCCCTCATGACCGTCCTCAAAGGGCAGGCTGAGATCGAGATGCTGGCTCTCAACTCCAAGGAGAGCTTTGAGGACAACAAGCGGCACTACCGCCAGCGGGCCGCCGAGGAGGACCTGCCGGTCATCAGCCGGCTGCTGGAGGCGGACGCCAAATCCCTGGACCGTCTGCAGATCCAGATGGCGACTGCCCGTGAGTTTTTCATGCTGGTCCGACTGCGGGAGGAAACAGGCATGGAACTGCATACCCACCTCTCCCGCGTCCAGAAAAGCCTCGAGGATCAGGGCTTCAAGGCAAGCCTCGCCAGCGGCGAGGATCTCAAGCGCATGCTGGGCGTGTACTTCGAGCAGAACGCCACCACAGAAAAGTATGAGGATTACGATGGGGAACGCTGGATCATTCTGAATGACTGATCTGTGACCCGCAATTCAATCGGTATGGCCGTCAGGAGAACTTCCGGGCCATATCAGGAAGAAACAGTGCGATAAAAGATCTCCTGCCGGCCTGGACAGGAGGTTTTTTCATTGCCCAAAAACAGAACAAAGAACTCGCCCCGGCCTGTGGTAGAGGAACCATATATCAAGGGTTTTCTCGACATGGTCGCTCCCTCGGTCATCGACTTCAAGGTGGACCACTACCTGTGCGGCAATACCTGCCGCTGTGTGTGGGCGCTGCGGGAGTACCCCACTTCTACCGATGAGCAGGCCATCCTGCGGCATCTGGGCGAGATGGACGGGGTCACCATCCGCATCTACACCCGGCAGGTCACCCCCAGTGAGGAGCGCCGGATCATCCACAACGCCGCCAACAAGCACCGGATGTCCCGCTCCAGCACCGAGGATCTCCAGCAGACGGTCACCGCCGAGGCCAACCTGCAGGATGTGGTCACCCTGGTCTCCTCCATGCACCGCAACCGGGAGCCGCTCCTCCACTGTGCGGTGTTCCTGGAGCTGACCGCCCCGGACTACGACGCCCTCAAGCTGCTCCAGACCGATGTGCTCACCGAACTGGTCCGCTCCAAGCTCAATGTGGACCGGCTTATGCTCCGTCAGCAGGAGGGCTTTGTTTCTGTTATGCCGGCCGGCCGCAACGCCTTCGGCGCCCAATTTGAACGGGTCCTTCCGGCCAGCTCGGTGGCCAACCTGTATCCCTTCAATTATTCTGGCAAGACCGATCCTCACGGATTCTACATCGGCAAGGACAAGTACGGGGCCAATATCCTCGTAGATTTTGATAAGCGAGATGACGATAAGACCTCCGCCAACATCCTGATCCTCGGCAACTCCGGCCAGGGTAAGAGCTATCTGCTCAAACTGCTCCTGCTCAACTTCCTCGAGGCGGGCAAATCCGTGATTTCCCTGGATGTGGAACACGAACAAAAGGATATGTGTGAGACGGTGGGCGGCTGCTTCATGGATCTGATGGGCGGCGTGTACCGCATCAATCCGCTGGAGCCCAAGTGCTGGGATGACGGCAGTGGCCCGGAGGACAGGGACGCGCCGGAGGCATTCCGCAAATCCACCCGGCTCTCCCAGCACATCTCCTTTCTCAAGGACTTTTTCCGGGCCTACAAGGATTTCTCAGACCGCCACATCGACGCCATTGAGATCATGGTGGGCAAGCTGTACGCCAAATGGGGCATCAGCGACAGCACCAACTTCGCCGGCCTCAAGCCCCAGGACTATCCCATCCTTTCCGACCTCTATAAACTCATTGAGCAGGAGTACAGAGAGTACGATGGGAACTGCCACCAGCTCTACACGGCGGAACTGCTGCAGGAGATCCTGCTGGGCCTCCACTCCATGTGCCAGGGCGCCGAGGCTCAGTTCTTCAACGGGCACACCAATGTGACCTCCTCCCGCTTTATCGTCTTCGGGGTCAAGGGGCTGCTGCAGGCCAGCAAGAATGTGCGCGGCGCCATGCTGTTCAACATCCTGTCCTATATGTCCGACCGCCTGCTGACCATCGGCAACACCACAGCGGCGCTGGACGAGCTGTATGTGTGGCTGTCGGATAATGTGTCGGTGGGTACCACCATCATCGAGTATATCCGCAACACTCTCAAGCGGGTCCGCAAGAAGGAATCCAACCTCATCATGGCCTCGCAGAATCTGGAGGACTTTGACCGGGAGGGCATCCGGGAGTTGACCAAGCCCCTGTTCGCTATCCCGCCCCACCAGTTCATCTTCAACTGCGGCTCCATTGACAAGCGGTTTTATATGGATCTGCTCCAGCTGGAGGAGGCGGAGTACAACCTCATCCGATTCCCCCAGCGGGGTGTGTGCCTGTTCAAATGCGGCAACGAGCGGTACCTGCTGGAGGTTCACGCTCCTGCCTATAAGGAGGCGCTGTTCGGCACAGCGGGCGGGCGATGAATGTGGTCGGGTATGGAGGCGGAACGGACAGCACGGCAATGCTGATAGGATTGTGGCGGCACCATGTCCCAGTCGACCTGATCCTTTTTGCCGATCCCGGAGCCGAGCAGCCGCATACCTACGCCTACCTGGACACCATGAGCCGCTGGCTGGAGAACCATGGGATGCCGGCGATCACGCGGGTGTGGTACACCGAGAAGAACGGCCAGAGGCTGACGCTGGAGCAGGAGTGCCTCCGCTCAGGAACGCTGCCCTCCATTGCTTATGGGTACAAAAAATGCTCCCTCAAGCACAAGGTTGCCCCGCAGGAAAAGTTCTGCAGGCACTACCAGCCCTGCATTGATGCCTGGGAGAAAGGAGAAAAGGTCGTCAAGTTCATTGGATACGATGCCGGAGAGGAGCGCCGTCTGCTCAACGCCCTTCCTCATGACCTTCAGGATAAAAAATACCAGAAGGAATATCCCCTGATGGAGTGGGGCTGGAGCCGAAAGGACTGCATCCAGGCGATCCGGGATGCCGGCCTTCCCCTGCCGGGCAAGTCTTCCTGCTTCTTCTGCCCCAGCATGAAGCGGTGGGAAATTCGGACATTGTACCACCGCTACCCGGATTTGCTGCGGCGGGCTTTGGCGATTGAAGACGCAGCCATGCCAAACCTCACATCAGTGCGGGGGTTGGGCCGGAACTGGGCCTGGCGGGATTTTATCTGCGCGGATGAAAATCAGCTGGCGATTCCGGGCGCTTTCTCAGATGAGGATCTGCCCTGTTCCTGCTGTATGAAAGGTGAACTGCCAACAGCAGATCTATAAAAGAGAAAGGGAATTCGAATGAAAGAAATTGAATTGGAGCAGTGGGAGCCATTACCGGGAGATCCCCGGAGACGCAGTATGCCGGACAGCGCGTCCGCTCAGGAGGTCTTCGAGGAGTTAAAGCACCGCCTGGAGGGTATGGGGTACCTGCCGGACGAGTATTTTCTCATGGACCGGGAATGGGAAAATGGCCGGGAGATCCCCAAAGACGCCGACATCTTCTGTACCACCGACTACGGCGGCAACGAGGGCGTCTATTTAGATGTGTACCTGAAGTGGTATGAAGACAGCCGCCCCGTCACCAAAAGTTTCATCACCGGCAAGACGCTGGGCGAAACCGGCGCAGATCTGGACCGGATGTTCCTCATCTCCTCCGCCATCACCAAGGCGTTCCACGGGGACGGCGAAACCTATGCCCGACATCTCCGTCAGGGTGAGCGGGCGGAGCCGGAGGGCATGATCGTCCACCTGAATCCTACGGAGCAGCGCACCATCATCGAGGCGCTGGTGGAACAGCAGGAACGCCAGGAACAGGCCATGTCCCAGACGGAACAGCTCCTGCGGCGGATGACCGGGAGCATCACCGCCTATATGGATGAGGTGGGACGGTACCCCCTGCACATCAGCGACTACGATAAAACCGTGTTGGCCATTCGGGACGGAGAATTTGACGCCTTCAAAAACCTTTATCCCAGGGTATCAGACCAGACGGATGACCTGCTGATCGAGGTGGCGGGACGCCCCGGTGTCGTGGGAGGAAATATGACCCTGATACTTCTTGCGGCGGTGGAGAGGTTTTCCCCGGAGGCATATCTCACTGCCTGTAAGCGGGCGGTGGAAACGGGAGACAGTTGGCGGGTACAAACATTGGTGAAGGAATCAGAAGGCCGCCTCTCGGAGCCGCTCCCCTCCCTCCACGGTGAGGTGATCCTCTATGCCTATACAAATAACTGCCGGAACATCGCCAAAGACCTGATCGCCCAATGCACGCCGGAGCAGATTGCTTCTGTGCCCCCGAAGCTTCTCCGCTGGGTTGCGGAAAAGCTGGACTTCCAGACCGCGGTGGATCTGGTGGACAAGGGCGTCCGACCGGGCGATGAGGTGGCCGGCATCCTGCGCACCCTCACGGGCCAGCATCAGGAGTGGATGGCAGAGAGGCTGCTGGAACACGGGATGCCGGTGGAGCCGGACAACTACGACGCGCTCTATGCCTGTGTCAGCAATCAGGCGGTCGGAGCCGCCAAGCTCCTGCTGGACCGGGGGATTGATCTGGAGCAGTACCAGCTGTGGGCGGAGCATCGGCCCAAAGGCGATGGGTACACGGAAACCATGGAGGAGCTGGCCGCGTACTGGTCTGAACTGCAGAACAGTACGCAGCCAGAGGATTCGCCCATGAAAGGTATGAACCTATGAGTGCCACCGTTGCAGCGGCCGTCAAAGCGGCGATAGTAATTCTTTCCAATGAGGAAGCCCGCAAAAAGGTGGGCTGGGGCATTGTGGCTATCCTTTCCCCGCTGATCGTTCTGGTGGTTCTGCTTTGCGCCATCCTCTCAGGAACCTCACAGCACAATGTGTCCGCCGTGGAGCTGTGCTTCCACGGCGGCTCCATTTCCGCCAGCGCCACGCCGGAGTACCGGAGATACATCGAGGATATGCGGAACAGCTTTGACCAACTGGACGAAGTGATCGCGGAGATCAATAGTCAATGCGAAGATGGAAAAAGCCTTGACGATACCCGCGTCAAGGCCATTTTTTATGCTCTGTATTTCGCCGCAGAACAGCCAGATACAGATGGCATCCATGAGTTTGCGGACTGTTTCGTGGATTATGAGGAGCGAACCCGAACGGTTACCACCACCGACGAAGAAGGCAATGAGGTGGAGACCACAGAAACCTACATGGTGGCCGTTCCTATTGAAGACCTGGCTGAATCCTTTATGGCAGCCCCAGCGGGGAAAGCGGCGGCTGGTTCCCAGGGGCGGATGTCCCCTTCATTGGAGCGGATGGCTTCTGCTCCCCCATCGGAGCAGGCTGGGAGGCCGTGGTCACCTCGGAATTCGGGTACCGAAGCGACCCCTTCACCGGCGAAACGCGAGGCCACACCGGGATGGATTTGGCAGTACCCACAGGCACCCCTATCCGGGCCGCACTGCCTGGGACGGTCACAGTTTCCCAATATAACAGCAGCTATGGTTACTATGTGATAATCGACCACGGCAATGGCCTGTCCACCCTGTATGGCCACAATTCCCGTCTGCTGGCCCAGGTGGGCCAGACGGTGGAGGCTGGGGATATCATTTCCCTCTCCGGCTCCACTGGGCGGTCTACAGGTCCGCACCTGCATTTTGAGGTGCGGGTCAATGGGGAGCGCACAAATCCCCGCTATTATAACGGCAGGCGCCAACAGAATCCAGAACCGGCTCATAGCTTTCCTTGCGGAGCATGACGGAAGCGAGGAACTCTACAAGGTGCTTCACGATGAACTGGGACTGACCAATCAGGAGATCGAAGCCATGGGCTTCGATCTCACCCACCGATATGAGCCGGACTGCGATGACGCATACCAGGACATCGTGGACTACATTCGCTTTGAGCAGGAAACCTCGGAAATCTGGCCCTGGTTTATCTCCTGCGATGAGATGCTCGCCCAGGAAACGACCCTGCGGGAGATCGCCGGCCGGCTGTCCGCTGCCGGCGAATGGGATACGGAGAGCATCTATGAGAGCTTAACGGAAGTCTTTGGAAACAATCTATCGCTGGATAAACAGTCAAAGGATGACACGAAAGAGGAGGAAAGAAACATCAATATTAAACAGGATCAGTTGGATCTGCTTTGGCAGTTGGAGGAGTTCAGAAAGAAACATGAACATCAGGCAGAGCCGTCCGACTGGGCGATCCGGATGTGTGAGGCGTTTGTTGCCCGAAGTATGGGCTTCACAGACCGGGTACAGTGGACGGAGCTGCTCCGGCAGAGGGGTGAAACTCTTTTCACCTTCGACTGGAAGTCCGGCAGCGTCAGCGACCATGTAGCCCAGTGGTGCAAGGAAAATAGTCGGAATTGGAGATACAGCCATCTTGGGGAGCTGCAGGTTGCTCATGGCGGTGAGTGGAGAAAGGTCGATTATTTCTGCAGGGATGGCAGAGAAACCAGAGTGTATTTCCCACCAGAGCCTGTGCAGGAGCAGCAGCTCCATGCGCTGGCGGAAGCCCCGGCCGTCCATCTGCGGGATCTGTTGACACTTGGACTGCCGGATCATGATGTCTATTTAGTTCATGCCGCCGAAGATGTTGGCTGGGTGCCCGCAGCGGATCTTTCTCGGCTGACTGCCCAGGGCAAAGAAGAATTCTCGGCTCTTCTGGATGCCAAGATTGCCGCCATCCGCCCCGGCCCCTATGGAGTGGAACTGGTTCTGGACGGCGTCAATTCACAGCTTCTGGCACAATACGATGAAACACTTGCCAACAGTTCCAGGGCAGAACATGCCATGGAACTGTTTCTGTAATGGAGGGATCACGATGAAAAAAGCCACAGTCACGGTTTCATTTGAGCAGGAAAAACTCAAAGCCGTCCAGTTCTATGCGGGAAAGAACGGTACCTCTTTAGAGTTGGAACTGGATATGTTCATGGAGAAGCTCTACAAAAAATATGTGCCTTCTCAGACCAGGGAGTATATTGAAAGCATGGCGGAGCCGGAGGAACAGCCCCGCCCGCGGCCTGCCCGGTCCCCTCGAAGCGCCGCGCCGGATACTTTTGACGAGAAGAAGGGGGTTGAATAATGGCCGATTCTGTATCTACCGAGGCGTGGCTGGATCAGCGGCGCTGGGCGGCGCTGGAGGAGGCGCTGAAGGCGCAAGGCAGTAATGTTAAACGGCATCTGCAGGATTATTTGATAACGCTGTACAACGAAACTGTTCCATTAGAACAGTGGACGCAGATTGAAACAGCCATCACAAAAGAAGAACTGGAGTCGGCACGGGAAGCGGAAGACCAGAAAGTCTATGCGGCCTTTCATATTCGGGAACATGGCCACGACAGTATCTTCTCAACGGGTAACGGCGAGGAATTTCTGGATGTGGCCATACGGCTGCGCCGTTATCTGCAAGGAGGCGCCGCGGCTGTGAAGGGCGATTTCTCCCACCACTTTTATAATTCTCAGCCCATTACGCGGGAGCGGTTTGATGAATTGGCCGCCCTGCGCCTCGAAAATACTGGCAAGGTTGCAGGCGCGTTTGAGATTGATCTGGATGCCGGCTGGTGTTCCGCGCTGAATCTCGCAGACGGTTGGCAGACCTTCAAAAACAAGGATGTATCTACGGCCGCCTACCACGCCAACCGAACTCGCAACCTCCAGAGAAACGAACAATGGCGCAGACTTGTAGATTATCTGTACGGCCGGAATATTGAATTGCAGACCTTTGGTTCGATTGAAACCAGAGGAATCCGACCTCTGCGGGAGGGCGATCTTACCTTCTCGGAGGAGATCATTCTGTCAGGCCATGGACTGAATTTTCAGTTTGACTTCACCAGCGATGAGGCCCAGCGGGAGGTTCTTGGCCCGGCGGCGGACTGTTTAGAGCCGGGGGGCTGGCTGGATATTCTCTGCAATTACGACGCCGCACGGCAGGAGGCCGACGCCACCCTTTCCCTTACTCTACATCGCCAGGATGGAGTGGTACAGAAACTTTTCACCTATCCCCTGGGAAAAGAAGAACGGGCTCTTTTGCGAAAACAGATGGAAGCGGACTACCTCGGCAGGACCGGGAAAACGCTGAACGACTACTATGCGCAGTTGGATATGGAGCGTGAAGCCCCTCCGGAACTCACTGCAGGTACCAAAAGGCTGCCGGTAGATGCGGTATCCTTCACCGATGAGATCACAGAGTGCGATGGGAAACTGAGCTTCTATATCCCCATAAACTTCGATCCTGACGCAGTATTTGGTACCAATGTTGCCTCCGCCGTCAACGATGACTGGCTGAATGTGTACGCCAATTTTGACTGGAAGACCGGGCGGATAGACAGCGCATTGACCGTATGTCTCGTCTGCTCTGACGGTCATGAGTTTGAGTTTTCCTACCCGCTGACTCCCGCGGAACAGGTCCAGTTGTGGAACCAGATGGACGCCTACTGTCACCAACAGAATGGACAGAGCTTGGGGGAAACAAGGACCGCCCTGCTGCGGGAGCAGGCGGAAGAAGGGCTGGAGATTCGGCTGTAGGAAACGCCGCTCGGTAAATTTTATCGACTTCCCACAGCTTCCCAAGCCGCTTTTTATTGGCAGTGATGAATGGATTTCTCTCCGGAAGTGTGGCATTGTGTTGTTGCATGGGCAGCCAACCGGCGCCTGAAACAAACCAAAAAACTGAGGAAAGGAGTTCAACGAATGAAAGCCAAACAAGTATGTAAACTGCAGGAAAATCTCGCAAAGGAGGCCATTGCATACCTTGTGCTCTATGGAACAGCCGTGGATGTAGCTCCATATCGAAAGGCTGTGACACAGGTTGGAACGGTATGGGGACTTCCAATACCAGACACACAGCGGTGGCTGGACTTGATCCGTCAGGAAGAAATCGCAGTTACCCAAGCAGCCGAGCCCGAAAAGGTGAATCATGTGATGGAGGAAAAAGACCTGCCGATAAACGCCAGCGGCCTCCAAACCCTGGATAATATCTGGGGCTTGTTCGAGACAGCGGTGGAGCTGAACAGCGTCGCTGGCCGCCGTGAGATGTACGCACTGGCCAGGGAATTGAGCGAATGCCAGAACCTGACGGACTGGATCATCAAAAGCCAGACGGAGAACGAGGGGGCCCAGGCGCCCATGGCCTGCACACAGAACTGAGCAAGCCGATAGCCGATGCTCCATGAAAAGCCGTGCGGCAGCACGGCTCTTTTTGTGGCGTGGAGCGCATTCCCCCGCCGTTGCCCCCTGTGCGGCCCTGTGTCCCTTTTCCGGGGCGGGGTGGCATCCGTACCCCTGCCGTCCCTCCCGGCGATTTGTGGGGGCTTTGTGCGGGCCGTTCCTAAAATGAGCAGTGACCGTCCTGCGTTGATGGCCTCTCACTTTCGCCTTTAGCGAGGGTGAACCGAGGGGTCGAAAACAGTGCAGGATAAAGAGCGGGGGTCGCAAAGCGTCCCCCGCTCGGCTCACACCGCCCCGCAATGCGGGCCGGGGAACGGTTTTGCGGGGGTCACTTTTCAGGGGATGGGATCACACCGGGGGTCACCACGGCTGGAATGGCCCATCGCTTCGGCGTTTATCCGGCATTAAAACAGGGATATGGACAGAAAAGGAGGCACAAAAGCAAAGTATGGGCGGCATTCAGCTTTGAAGTAAAGAAGCCTCTCAAAGAAAACGAATCCCTGGCCATGCAAAGGTCAGGGATTTTTGATTGGAGGAAAGTATGGCGAGAGAAAAAATCAAGTTCGCTCTGCGTATTGCTCCCGAAACACAGCAACTGGTCAAAGAACTCTGTGAAAGGGATAACTGCCAGAGCCAGAACGAGTTTATTGAAAAGGCAATCCGCTTCTATGCCGGCTATGTTTCCGGCAAGGAAGCCACAGCATATCTGCCGCCCGCACTGGTGGCAGCCATGCGCGGAACCGTCCAGGACAGTGAGAACCGCATCGCCCGCCTGCTCTTCAAACTGGCGGTGGAGGTCAACATGATGATGAATGTACTGGCGGCGGGCATGGAAATCAGTGACGAGGATCTCAAGACACTCCGCGCCCGGTCCGTCCGTGAAGTGAAGCAGACCAATGGGCGCATCAGCTTCAAGGACGCCATCGACTACCAGCGGGGCGTGGAGTGATGCACAAAGGTGGTGACAGTCTGTGCCGCGCCTGATTTTCAAGTGCCCCTACATCAAGGGCGGTACCTCCTCCGCCACCGCTCATCTTGAAAACTATGTGAAATATATGGCCACACGGAATGGTGTGGAGCGCATCGATCCGGGACGCAGTGAGTGGCCGGCCACCTCAAAGCAGAAAAAGATGGTGGAACAGATCCTGCGGGACTTCCCACTCAGCCGTGGGATGTTTGAATACGAGGACTATGCGGCCGAGCCGACACGCGCCAACGCATCGGAGTTCATCACTCGCGCTCTGGAGGACAACTATAACCAGATCGCCAAGAAGGATAACTATCTGAAGTACATCGCCACCCGCCCCCGCGCCCAGCGCGTCGGTTCCCATGGATTGTTTACCGGTGAGGAAGATCAGCTCGTACTGGCGCAGGTAGCGGAAGCGGTCGCGGCCCACCCCGGTAATGTGTGGCTGCCCATCATCTCTCTGCGGCGGGAAGACGCCGCCCGTCTCGGCTATGACAAGGCGGAAGAATGGAAAGCACTGCTCTCCAAGTATGCCATGGAAATGGCGGAGGCGATGAAGATCCCTTGGGAGGATTTCCGGTGGTACGCTGCATTCCATGATGAAGCACACCATCCCCATATCCACATGGTCTGCTACAGCGCCGATCCGTCGAAAGGCTTCCTCACCACGCAGGGCATCGCCCAAATCAAGTCGGGACTGGCAAAAGAGATCTTCCGGCAGGAGCTGACAGAGCTTTACCAGAAGCAGACCCAGAGTAGGAACACGCTGAATGAGGACGCCCGCTCTGTGCTGGAGCAGTTAATTGAACAGATGTGGAGCGGCGCCGTGGTCAACCACCGCATGGAGAAGCTCATGGAGCATCTGGCGGAACGCCTGCGGCACACCGGAGGCCGGAAGCAGTACGGCTACCTCAAGGCTCCGCTGAAGGCTGTAGTGGATGAGATTGTGGACGAGCTGACCAAAGAGCCATGTGTCGCCGCAGCCTATGCCCTGTGGTATGAGCTGCGGGAAGATGTGCTGCGTACCTACAAGGATGACCTGCCTCCACGCCTTCCCCTTTCCCAGCAGAAGGCATTCAAGCGGATCAAAAACATCGTTATTGAGGAAGCGGTAACACTGGGGGCGCGCCAGCAGGTTTTCCATTCAGATGACCAGCAAGACCGTGTCTCTGTGGAGGACCAGGAAGAAGCGCCGCTGCCGGAGGCGCCCCAGCCTGATAACGACTGGAATGATACCGGAAGCTCCACCGGAGGAAGTCCCAGACAAGACGGTGTCTGCGCCAGCCAAAGCGCAGATGAACTGGAGTGATGAGTACCGCCTGGCCCGCCGCTGTTTGTTTGGCGGCAAGGATCAGCCCCAGGATCTTGAGCAGGCGTTTACCCTGTTCCAACAGGAGGCGCAAAAAGGCAATGCGCTGGCCATGCACGATCTGGGCCGGATGCTTGCGGACGGGCTGGGCCGGGAGATTGATATGCAGGCCGCCCATGTGTGGTACAGCAAGGCGCTGGCCGCTTTCTACGCTGTTGAGAGGCAGAAGAAAAAACGCTATGCGGAGTACCGGATCGGCAAACTGTATGCCGCGGGCCTCGGCTGTGAGCAGGACTATGGTGATGCCGCCCGGTGGTTCCAACTTTCCGCAGACAAAGGGTACAAGTATGCGCAATATTCCCTTGCCGGCCTGTTTCGCCGTGGACAGGGTGTGGAACAGGACGATGCGCGGGCGCTGGAGTTATACACAGCCTCCGCACAGCAGGACTTCCCCTATGCCGCCTACGAGTTAGGAAAGATGTATCGGGACGGCATTGGCTGTGAGAAGGACGCCGAAGCGTCGGAACAGTGGTACCGGCAAGCCTTCGCCGGATTTCTCGAATTGGAGCAGCAGAGCCATGACGATAAATTGCAGTACCGCATCGGATGGATGCTCCTCCATGGTGTAGGGACTGGTAAAGATGAGGCGGCAGCCAGGGAGTGGTTTGAACAGGCGTCCAAACTGGACAATCCCCACGCGCAGTACCAACTGGCCCGGATGATTTTCAATGATCCATCCTCTACACCGGAGCAGACAGCCCAGGCATTGGAGCGGCTGACAAAGGCGGCGGAATCCGGCCAGGACTGTGCTCAATACGCGCTCGGCAAAATCTATCGGGATGGTCAGGGCGTGGAAAAAGACATTCAAAAGGCGGTGGCTCTGTTCACACTTGCGGCAACGAAGGAAAACAGCTTCGCCGCCTTTGCTCTTGGCAAGCTGTATCTTGCCGGTGACGCAGCCCTGCCCAGAGACCCGGCGGCCGCACTGAAATGGCTCACATACGCTGCGGAACTTGGGAACCAGTTTGCCCAGTACCGCCTGGGAAAACTGCTGCTGAAGGGAGACGACGGTATCCCAAAGGATGTAATAGCCGCCATCCGCTGGCTTACTGCCGCGGCCAAACAGGAGAACGGGTATGCGGAATACGCCCTGGCTCTGGTCTATCTCACAGGAGAAGATGCACCCAAAGACAGCGTAAAAGCACTAAGTCTGCTGAAGCGGTCAGCAGGCTGGGGTAATCAGTTTGCGCAGTACCGGCTGGGCAAGCTGCTGCTCCAGGGGGAAGATGCGCCAAAGGATGTGAAAGCCGCCATCCGCTGGCTCACCGCCGCAGCGGAACAGGGCAATCAATACGCCCAGTATGCCCTCGGCAAGCTCTATCTGCTTGGGAAGGAGGTCCCAAAAGATAGATCCAGTGCGATCAAGTGGTTCCAGCTGGCAGCGGATCAGGGCAATGAATATGCTCAATATTTCCTGAAACACATGGATGACCGCTTGGGCCAGCCTCCTGTGGCGGCCGTCATTTCGCTGTTCCACCATCTGGCCAACATTTTCCAGGAGCAAAACCAACCACCGCCCTCCGGTGGCGTCCGGGTCGTGGTGGATCGGAAGCTCCTACGTAAAATCAAGGCGAAGAAGATCGCTCAGGGCCACAAGGCGGATGACCATGAGCCGGAAATGCAGCTATAAGGGAGGTAATCTTTTGAAACAGAAAGTGCAGTTTAAACAGCAGATTTTATTGGCGCAGCCAAAAGGCATTCAAGGGCTGAAAAGGCAAAAGCCAATCCCGTGCAGACCTGTTCTGTTCCACCGGAAACTCAAGGGAAGGAATCAGTGAGAGGCATATGAGGTATGAACCTGCGGACTCCCATTAATAGCCTCTGGAGCTTCAACAAGAAGTTCTGAAATCTTTTTCTCTTTTTCAGTTACCCTTTCAGGCACCTTTCCAGTCACACTACCGCTATGGTCTATGGGTGTCGGGATCAAGTCCAAGAGCTCCGAAAGATGCCAACCAACCGAATGAATTAACACAGATCTTGAGAGGCCGCATACTGCGGCCTCTTTTTTGATAAGGAGGGATGTAGCGTGCCATATATCCACTTCACAGAGGACCAAAAACTCCGTGCCAACTCCGTTGACCTGGTGGAGTTCCTGCGCCGGCAGGGAGAGAAACTCATCTCCTCCGGCCAGGACAAACGCCTCACCTCGGATCACAGTATTACTGTGCATGGGAATGAGTGGTATGATCATGCTGCAGAAAGGGGTGGCCATGCAATCTCCTTTGTCCAAAATTTCTACGGCCTGACTTACCCTGAAGCAGTGACCCGTCTGCTCAATGGTGAACAGGGGGAGGTGTATATACCGGCGGAGAAAAAAGAAAAAGAGCCGCCAAAGGAATTTGCCCTGCCTCCCTCAAACCAGGCCATGCGGCGGGTATATGCTTATCTGCTCCAGCAGAGGCACATCAGCCGGGAGGTACTAAGCGCTTTCGCACAGAAGGGACTGATCTATGAGAGCCGGGAATTGTCCATAGATCAGACAAAGGTGTATCACAACGCCGTGTTCGTAGGATTCGATGAACGCGGCGTTGCCCGTCATGCCCACAAGCGGGGCCTCTATACCCAAGGAAAAAGCTACCGGGGCAACATAGAGGGCAGTGATCCCCGGTGCAGTTTCCACTGGGTCGGTACCAGCGACCGTCTCTATGTATTCGAGGCCCCCATCGATCTGCTTGCCTTTCTCACCCTGTACCCGGACGGCTGGCAGCAGCACAGCTATGTGGCTCTCTGTGGTACGGCGGAACATGCCATGCTGTGGATGCTGGAGAAAAATCCAAATCTGCGGAAAACCATCCTCTGCCTGGACCACGACGCTGCCGGAATTGAGGCCGCCGGCCGGCTCTCGGATATTCTGCGGGAGCATGGCTATTCTCAAATTGCCTCCGCTGCAATCCGAATACAAAGACTGGGACGAGGATCTGAAAGCATGGAATGGACTGGAGGCACAGCCCGCCGAGGAGCATCCGCAGTTTGTGGCGGCAGACCTCGTCTGCCAGCGAATCGGGACCAGGTGCAAGGAAGTTCAGCCGGACCGGGCGGCTTATCAAATCCCCGGCCTGCTCCTACAGTACCGGAACGACCTTCATTGGGGACGCTTTGACCAGGCGATGGAACATATGGAAACCATGGCGGCGCTGTCCCTCTCGGTGGTGCTGCGGGAGTGCAAACAGATGGGTATCGCGCTGACCGTTGAGCAGGGCGTCCGGTTTTTAGAAAGCCACATCCTGCCTCATCAGAACCGGAGTATCCTCAAGAACCGGGCGGATGAGATCGCCATGCAATTCCAAAGCGTATTGGCCAAGAACAATTGCCGGGGTATCCGTACCCAGGCAGAGAAAAAAGAGGTGGCCAGCGCATGGCTGGAGCTGGCCATCTCCTGTGCCAAGGTGCCGGTCAAGTACGAGGCCGACGAGATCAAACGGCGGCAGAAAGAGGAAAAGACCCAGAGGGAAGCTGAGCCAGTGATGGCCTAAGCCTGAAGCAGCAAAGCGGAGGAATGGCTCAGTCCCACTCCTCCGCTTCTTCCTGGCTGCTTGTTTGTCTGCTGAGATATTCTGCCCGCTCCTGCTTATTGGCTGGCCGGGTTGCCTGCTTTCCACAGTCCGGGCATTGCTCCGGCAATTCCGGCGCCTCAAACAGATAGTAGCAATGGTCACATGCGCAAATCAAAGCAATCACCTCATACCAATTTATTATAGCAGACAAAGCGGAAACTGAACATCCCCTTCTGATATTAAGGCGTAGATATCAAAAGGAGGATCATGTGCCAACGCAAGTTATAACGCTTATCGTGGTAGGCGCTGTCATGTTTCTCGTGATCGGCGGCCTCGCGTTTCTCTCTCATTACTATACCCTTGACGGGATCAAATCCAAGACTGTGGGCGACGGCCAGCACGGTACTGCTCGCTGGGCTACCAAACAGGAGATTCGGCAGACCTATGCCCATGGAGCATCTGCCGGAAAAGCAGGGCCTTGTCCTTGGCTGCGAAGGGCCCAAAGACCATGTTACAGCTCTGGTGGACACCGATGACATCCACGCCATGGTCACCGCCGCCAGCGGCCTTCCTCTGCCGGAAAGACCGTTCGTTCTTTTTACGGATACCCGCCGTGTTGGAACATCCCACCTGAATATGCAACCTCACCTGATCCAGCTATAAGGCCGACCCCAAAAACCTGGCAGCAAAGGCTCGGAGAAATACTTCCTCATGCAGCGGCGGCGAAAGCGCCCAGTATGGGCAGAATGCTTTTTCTACGATTCCGCCGGAGGGCCTGCTGACTGCCATGTTCTTGCTGGTGGCCGAGTATCTGCCCACCGAGGACGCGGACGGAAATCCCATTGAAAAGCGCCACATCGTGTCGGTGTTCAAGCTGGTGCAGGAACTGCTGGCCCCCAGCCGGGTGAAGGGAAAGAATCAGTTCCAGCTTCTGCTGGAAAAGCTCCCTGCCTAATCATAAAGGCGCGCTGGTTTGCCGGGTCCGCCCTCAACACGGCGGAGCAGGCCATGGCCTCCGTAATCTCAGCGGTACTGTCCCGCCTAAACGCCTTCCTCGACTCGGAGATGGAGCAGATCCTCTGCTTTGACACCGCCATTGACGCGGAGAAGTTTTGCAATGAGAAATCCGCCATCTTTATCGTACTGCCCGAGGAGGACCAGACCAAGTATTTTATGGTCAGCCTGATCCTCCAAAACCTGTATCGGGAGATCCTCACTGTGGCTGACGAGAACGGCGGCCGGCTCAAGAACCGGGTGGTCTTCTTCGCGGACGAGTTGGGCACCTGCCCGCCCATTCAGTCGCTGGAACTGATGTGTTTTCCACCAGGTAACTATACTCTGGATCAGCAGCAGAAATGAAACTGCTCGCCGCAGTTTTCCTGGAATGCTGCCACCTGTTCATCCGCAATCCCGCAGCTTTGAAGGATTTGCCCTATTTCTGAGGCACTCATCTCCAGAGGTTCCGAACTCCTGCTCTCCCTGTGCTCCTTGATTTTCTCACGCAGCTGTTCATGAACAGTCTGCATCACTTCCAGACTGCAGTCAAACGCATCGCTCAGAGCTGACTGGAATGCTTCCTTCTGCTCAACGGCAGACATCGGCGCTTCCACATGGAAGATCGCGTCAATGAACTCCTGGTGAATTTCATTGGCCTTCCTGCTGTAAAAGAGAGCGTTATAGATATTTGCTGCCCGGTCATCGAATGCCGGGAACAGAAAACCCAGCTCAGGAGGTCCCAACTCTACCTTGCCCTCCTTGATGGGGCACACCACACAGACGATGTAGGTGAACACCTCATCTGAGGCATCCGCTTGCAAGGAATCATCCTTACCCCCGATGGGTAACATCGTAGCTGTCACAGACCAGGAGCAACAGGTAACTGCTGTCCCCCATGTCCAGACTATCGATCACCTTGCGGTAAAAGGTCTGACGAGCCTCGTTGTCCTTTCAGCTGGGAATCCCAGTGTGGTGAGCAGGCGGTGTTCCTCACTGTCCACTACCTGCTGAGTGGAGAATACGATATCAATGAGGTTTTTCCCCAGAGAACCGGACAGTCCGTGCTGAACGGAACCGCGTGGTGCGAAATCACAACGGGACACCGTTTCTTCCCGATCAACTGCTGGAGCGGTATTTGGCCGGACTGCTGCTGAAGAAATTTCCCTGTGAGGATGCTGTTTCCCTCTGCGACGCCATGCGGCGGCTGGTGGGCTGGCAGGAGATCCACTATACATTGGAGAAGTACATAGAAAAGCAGGTGCAGGAGCGGTTCTTCCTTGTGGGAGAGCGGGACGATGGGTTTACTGTCTTTCCGCCCTGCACGGTGTGGCCGGAATTGCGCCCGGAGAATGTGGACGAAGGGCTGCTGCGCTTTGCCTGCTATGTGGCGGTCTGCTGCACGATGTATGGACAGAGTTTTGAATCCCTTA
>VOFI01004009.1_pt1 | contig 25337 bp, 47 predicted proteins | sample 5384131 | NCBI WGS metagenome assembly VOFI01 (sample SAMN12384728, study PRJNA508395) | human gut metagenome | isolation source: healthy gut H | host: Homo sapiens | reverse complement strand
ATGTTCTTCTCGTCGATGAAGCTCTTCATCTCGGCCTGCGAGAAGGCGTCGATGGGCTTCGGCAGCTCCTCGCCGGTCTCGGCGCACCAGTCCTCGATCAGCTTATCGGCGCGGAAGCGCTCGTGGCACTCGCGGCAGTCCATCAGGGGATCGGAGAAGCCGCTGAGGTGGCCGGAAGCGACCCACGTCTGCGGGTTCATGAGGATCGCGCAGTCGAGGCCGACGTTATAGGGGTTCTCCTGGACGAATTTCTTCCACCAGGCACTTGATGTTCTTCTTCAGCTCAGCGCCCAGAGGGCCGTAGTCCCAAGTGTTGGCCAGGCCTCCATAAATTTCGAGCCGGCAAAGACGAAGCCGCGGTTTTTGCACAAAGCGACGAGCTTGTCCATGGTTTTTTCAGTATTTTTCAGCATAATTTTTCCTCCGAACGATCCATTTGGAGTTTTATTACATCATGATCCAAAATAATATTATAAGCGCGAAAGTGCCTGAAGTCAAGCGGTTTTGGCGCTTTCGCAGGCGGAGCATGTTAAAAGCCGCCGTCCGCATCAGCGGGCAGCGGCGTCGTTTCTGGAAAGCAGATATACACAGTATTGATTCATGCTGATGCCCTCCTGCCGCGCATGCTCCGCCAGAGAGCGATGCAGGCTTTTGGGAATCCGCAGCTTGAACTGACCGGAGTAGTTCTCGAGATCGTCCGGCTCCCGGACCGGCAGGCCGTCCTCCAGAGCCGCCTGCAGCCATGCTCGCTTGGCATCAGCCGCATTGGCAACCGCTGCCCATACGGCAGAGCAAGATATTCATTCAATGTTTTCATGATTCTCCTCGCTTTCTATGACCTGTCTGACCATTTCTACATAGACTCTTTGATTGGTTCATGTTTTTTGGCACTGTGATCGGCCGACCGCCCTCTCTTTCTATATTATACATGGTATCGTATTTGGTGTCAAGTTGTTTCTGCCGCAGGCAAAAACTGCCGGGGGCCACACAGCCCCGGCAGTGGTTCTTGGCGGAACCTCTGAATAAATCGGTTGCGGCGCTCAGCGGGTCTTTCGCCCCAACTTATCGGTTTGAAAATCTTGAAATATTGCGCAGCCGTTGGCGGCTTTGCCGCCTTACGGATGCGGCATGCCCCTTTGCGGGTACACAAAGTATTCCTGCAATTTTCCAAACCTCAATTTGAACAAAATCCCTCGCTGACCGCTCTTGCAATTGAATCAGAGGTTCCCTAAATGTCGTAAATGCCCAGAATGACGATGCCCGCAACAACGAACCCGATCATAAGATAATGCTTCCATGAGAGCTTTTCCTTCAGGAACAGGCGGCTCCACAGCACGGAGGCTACGCAGTAGGCCGAGATGATCGGTGCAGACATCATAACGTGCTCCTCATCGGCCAGCGCATAGATGTAGAACAGCTGGCCGACGGTCTCGCAGGCAGCGCCGACATACTTGGGCAGCTCCGCTTTGAACGTGAACTTCGCGGCGGGCCAGCAGGTAGACAAGGCAGCCGATGCCGACGGCGGCCAGGAACGTCAGCTCATAGGCGACGTTCGCGGAGTCCTTTCAGGCGCTCGAGCACGAGACTGTCAGCAAACGTCCCGGCGGCGTCGAGCAGGCAGTAGGCCACGGCAGGCAGATGGCGAGCCAGCTCTTGGCATACTTGCGGTTCGCGTGCTCCTGACGGCGGCGGCGCAGATCGTCGTCCTCTCGCGCCTCCACGACGCCGAGGCCGACGACGCCGAGGCACACCAGACCGACGGCGCACAGGATGACCGCCTTCTGCGGGCCGTTATAATCGGACAGCGCACCGGTGCACAGGCACAGCACGGCGACGAGCGCACCGGAGCTGTTGCAGATCGGAGACGAGATGGAAAGCTCGATGTAGCGCAGGCCGACATAGCCGAGCGTCATAGAGAGGATGTAGAGCAGGGAGACGGGCAGGTATGTCCAGACGACGTCCCAGGTGACGGAGACGTGATGGAACACGATCATATAGGCCGCATGCAGGCCCATGACAGGAACCGACGGCGACGACCATTTTCAGATGGGCCGTCTTATCCTTTTCGCCGCAGCAGCCGATCTTGGAAAACAGATCGGAGCCGCTCCAGCAGATGAGCGCAATGAGTGCAAACCAGAACCAGTTCAAGGGATGATACCTCCAGATTATTTATTGTACTTCCGGCAGCGTGGCCAGACCGGCGTCTGCCATGTTCTGCAGGGACAGCAGGATGCCGAGCTTGGCATGATACCATGTCAGGCCGCCCTGAAAATAGACGGCATAGGGCGGGCGGATCGGGCCGTCGGCCGAGCTCGATGGAGGAACCCTGCACGAAAGCGCCTGCCGCCATGATGACCTCGTCCTCATAGCCGGGCATATCCGACGGGATAGGGTCGGCATAGCTGTCGACCGGCGCGGCGGACTGGATGCCCTTGCAGAAGGCGATCATACCCCTCGCGTGAGCCGAGCTCGACGGCCTGAATGATGTCGTGGCGGGACTCCGAGCCGTTCGGAACGACGCGGAAGCCAAGGCGCTCATAGAGATTGGCCGCGAAGATCGCGCCCTTGAGCGCAGATGCGACAACGGTCGGGGGCAAGGAAGAAGCCCTGATACAGCGCGGTCATCAAGCCGAGGTTCGCGCCGACCTCCTGACCCAGACCCGGCGCGGAGAGGCGATAGGCGCAGCGATCGACAAGGTCCGTCCGGCCGCAGATGTAGCCACCGATGGGAGCAAGGCCGCCGCCGGGGTTCTTGATGAGGGCTGCCGACGATCATGTCCGCACCGACGTCGCTCGGCTCGATAGTTTCCACAAACTCGCCGTAGCAGTTATCGACCATGCAGATGATATCCGGCTTCAGGGACTTCAGGAAGGCGATCAGCTCGCCGATCTGCCTGACGGAGAGCGTCGGGCGGGTGGCGTAGCCCTTGCTGCGCTGGATGGTAGCCAGCTTTGTCTTTTCGTTCACGCAGGCGCGGATGGCCTCATAGTCGAACGTGCCGTCCGGCTTCAGGTCCGCCTGCCGGTAGCTCACGCCGTATTCCATCAGCGAGCAGGGGGACGGCCGGATGCCGATGACCTCTTCCAGCGTGTCGTAGGGGCGGCCGACGGGGGAGAGCAGCTCGTCGCCCGGCAGCAGGTTCGCAGACAGGGCCACAGTCAGGGCATGCGTGCCGCAGGTGATCTGCGGGCGCACGAGCGCGGCCTCGGTGTGGAACGTGTCGGCATAGACGCGCTCGAGCTTGTCGCGGCCGACGTCGTCATAGCCATAGCCCGTCGTGGCGGCAAAGCAGGCCGCGCTGACGCGATTTTTCTGCATGGCGGCAAGCACCTTGGCCTGATTGGCCTCTGCGATGCGGTCTACGGCCGCAAAGCGCTCCCGCAGTCCGTCCAGCACCCGCTCGCCGAAGGCACACACCTGCGGCGAGACACCGAGCGGACGATAGATCTCTTCTGCGTTCATTTCTGATTCTCCTCTTCCTCCAGATTTTGAAAGATCTGCCGCGCCACGTCGTGCATTACGTCCGGCGGCGTCACAAGCAGTCCGTTTTCTCATCACCGAGCACGAGCAGCGTGTCGCCCGGCCGGATGCCGAACAGCTCGCGGGCCTCCTTGGGGATCACGATCTGGCCGCGTTCGCCGACCTTGACCGTTCCGAAAACGTGCCGCCCGCGCGGCATGCCGAGCAAATGCTTGCCTCCTCGCCATCGAATCCCTCCAAAATCATATTTTTCATACTTGTACGAACGCTATTGTAGCGGCTGCTTTGCCGTTTGTCAATGGGAAATCGGCGCAGACCACCGGATTTGTCATTTCAGTAAGGCACTGCCAGTTCGTACAGGGCAGCGATAAAACGTACAAACCAATTGCGTCTGTAGCGGCGCTCAGTGAGCGCCATACAGGCTGGCAGTATACGCTGCATTGCTTCTATGGCGCGAGGTCACCTGATTTGTCATTGCGAGGCCCCATCGGGGCCGTGGCAATCTCCTGCAACAGCCTGCGATTTCGCCGATGGCTTTCCTGCGCTCCGGATGGGTACTGCGAGATTGCCACGTCTGGCTTTCGCCCTCCTCGCAATGACAAACCTGTTTGTCTTACGCCGCCGAATCACCGTCCCAATACCTGCTACTGCCAATGGCGCTCCCTGAGCGCCGCTGCAGACGCAATCGGTGCCTGCCGTTTTATCGGCAGCCTGTTCGTATCGGCAGCATTGCGCCGGGCCCGGCTGTCCGCTCCCCCTACAATTGCCAACGCATAAAACGGCCGGCCGGGGAGCTTCCCGCCGGCCGGCCGAACCATATTCCGTTTATTCCGTTTCGTTCTGCATCTGCTCCGTCGCAATCTCGGATGGGCTTTCGCCCTTTCCGGTCAGCGTGACATCCGTGTAATACTGCCGCCCGTCACGGTAGATATATACGCGCAGCTCTTCGCCGACATGGCAGGCGCTGAGAATGCGGTAGTCGTTGAGGTTCGTGACGGCGCTGTCGCCCAGCTGGCAGATCACGTCGCCCGCGTGCAGGCCCGCATAGTAGGCGTTGCTGCCCGCCGTGACCGACTCGATGACGACGCCGCTTGGCAGGCCCCAGAAGCGCCGGTAGGTCTCCGGGATCTCCGAGACCGTCAGTCCGGAGCGAAACGCGCCCGCTGACATAGCCGTTGACGATCAGATCGTCGAGAATGGTCTTCGCCTCGCTGATCGGGATGGCAAAGCCCAACTCCGGCACGGTCTGGTAGGACACATACGAGCCGACATGGTCGATGCAGATGCCGATGACCTGCCCGGCCTCGTTCACGAGCGGTCCGCCTGCGCTGCCGCTGTCCGGCGCGGCATCCGTCTGAACACGTTGAGCGTCTCCGCGCCGATGCGCACGCCGCTCTGCACGGCGGCAATGCTGCCGTCCGTCATGGTGGCGTTGTCAAACGCCGCACCGAACGGATGGGAGAACACATAGACGGTGTCGCCCGCTGCAGCCCCGGCAGAATCGCCGAACTCCGCGGGCTGCAGTGCCGTCTCCGGCTCGATCTTCAGAACGGCCAGATCACTGCTCTCGTCCATGCCGGACAGGGCCGCCGCATACTCCGTGCCATCGCTGAGCTGCACTGTGATGCTCTCCGCGCCGGAAACGGTGTGCGCGTTCGTGATAAGGTAGCCGTCCGCCGTCATGACGATGGCCGTGCCGCCGTTTCCGTCCGCGTACACCAGCGCAAAGGCTCGGCCGCATCGCCGTAGATTCTCCGGCGGAGCGCGTCTGCGTGTCCTCGGCGCTGATCTGCAGCGTGCCCGTGCCGTTCGTGCGCGGCTCCGTCGGCTCGACGCTGTGGCCGGATAAACGTCAGCGTCGGCGTGACGCCGGTCTCCGTCTCCGCGCCGACGGTCGTGTTCTTCTGCACGGCGCGCATGCGCAGCGTCAGGAGCATCAGCACTGTGATGACGTTCGCCACGATCATCACGCACAGCAGCACGACGATCAGGCCGGTATGCGAGCGCGGCGGCTTCGGCAGGCGGCCCGTTCCGTAATACCCCGGCGTGCCGGGCTGCCATTCCGGCGGGGTCTCCTGATACCCGGATCCATGGGAGTCATTTTATCCACAACACGCCCTCCTTTCGGGGTTTCGTCTCGCCGGTCAGAGGACCAGCGGCAGGGTAAACGTGAATTCCGTCTTGCCGTCGCGGCTCGTCACATAGATATCCTCTCCGTGTGCCAGCACGATGGTCTTGACGATGTACAGGCCGAGGCCGACGCCGTCGCGGTCGGTCGAGCGGCTCTTGTCCGTCTTATGGAAGCGATCGAAGATGAGCGGCAGCTCCTCCGGCGCGATGGTCGGGCCGGTATTGCCGACCGTGGTGACGGCCTTATTCCCGCTGCGCTCCACGCGGATGGAGAGCGTGCCGCCGTCATCGATGAACTTCACGGCGTTGTCGATGAGGTTATAGAGCACCTGCGTCACGGCGTCCGGCATGGCCTGCACAGTCACGCCGAGCTCCGGCATATCTACATCGACGTTCAGGTGCTTGCGGTTGATGCGCTGCTCAAAGCTCAAAAGCGCCTGCCCCGCCGCCTCGCAGAGGTCGAAATCCGCCAGCTTATCGGCCGGGATGCCCTGATCCTTCAGGCGGGAAATCTCCAGCATGTTGCGCACGAGCCGCGACAGCCGCCGCACCTCCGTGGAGACCAGCTCCATATAGTGCCGCTGCTCTGCCTGCGGGATCGTGCCGTCGAGCATACCGTCCAGATAGCCCGCGATGGTCGTCATCGGCGTTTTCAGCTCATGGCTGACATTGGCCACGAATTCCTGACGCGCAGTGTCGGCATTCTGCATGGCGGCCGCCATATTGTTGAAGGCGACAGCCAGCTCCTCCATCTCCTCGTTCTGGCAGTTCGTCGAAACGCGGACATTCAGATTGCCGTGGGCGATCTGGCGCTGCGGCGGCCATGTCCTGAATCGGCTTCGTCTCGCGGTTCGTGAGGAACGGCGTGGCGAGCAGAGCCACGGCAAACACGGCCAACGCCGTAAGCATGAAGATCTTCAGCGCACCGGTCGTCAGCTCGGAGATCGTCGCGCTCCACAGACACAAGCACGATGCCCTGCCGGTCGCTCGGACGATGTCCTGGCCAGCGCCACGGCCACGCGCTTCTGCCGTAGATTTCAGCCGCCCATCACAGATCGGGGCTTTCCCGTTGAACAGCGCCTCGACCTTGTCGGCCGGGAGCCGGTCGGATGTGCGAGCACCCTGAATGTCCTGCGCGCACAGCACGACCTTTGCCGCCTGCATCGCAAAGCAGGATGTCGTTGCCGGAGGCGGACGAGGCAACGACAGCGTGCGCAGAAAATCCCAGCTCGTCGTCACGTCGTCGAGACGGCGCTCGTCTGCGTGAGCCACACGACGGACTGCGCCGTTCCGCGCAGGGAGCTTTCACGCTCCCGGATGACATAGTGCGTGAACAGGCCCCAGAAGGACACGCCCAGCAGGATGGTCGCCGCCAGCAGCAGACTGACGATCAGCGTGACCTGACGGCGAAATGTCGTGCGCATGGCTTACTTCACCTCGAACTTGTAGCCGACGCTCCAGACCGTTTTCAGGTCCCACTGATCCGAAACGCCCTCGAGCTTCTCGCGAAGCCGCTTGATGTGCACGTCGACCGTGCGGGTATCGCCAAAGTAGTCAAAGCCCCAGACCTCGTCGAGAAGCTGATTTCTGGTATACACCCGGTTCGGAGACGAAGCAAGATGATATAGCAGCTCCATCTCCTTGGGCGGCGTCGGGACCTTTTTCCGTCGACCGTCAGCTCAAAGGCGTCCATGTCGATGACGAGCTTGTCAATTCCAGACGGCGGCGGCTCTTCTCCGGCTCGATGCGACGCTGCGGCGCAGCACGGCCTCGATGCGCGCGAGAACCTCCTTCATTTCAAAGGGCTTCGTGATATAGTCGTCCGCGCCCTGCTTCAGGCCGGTGACCTTGTCCTCCGTCTCCCCCTTGGCAGTGAGCATGATGATCGGCGTCTGCGACTCGGCGCGGATGGCGCGGCAGACGCCCCAGCCGTCCAGCCCGGCAGCATCACGTCCAGCAGCACAAGGCTCGGATGGACGGTGCGGAACTGCTCCACGCCGCGCATGCCGTCCGGCGCGATGACGACCGTATAGCCCTCTTTTTCCAGATACAGGCGCAGAAGATCCGCAATGTTGCGGTCGTCCTCCACGATCAAAACTGTTTTCGCCATAAGTAAACGTTCCTCTCTCGGCGTGCAGGCAGAAAGCGTCCCCCACGTCGCTTTTTACCCACATTATATCCCACTTTCACCGATTTGCTTGAACATTTTGTTAAGGAAACGCAGAAACCGCGTTCCCCCCCTGTCGCCGAAGGTCTTCGTTGTTGCCCGTGCACGGCTTACTTAAATTTCCGGCCGCCCATCGACCGCACCAACTTGCAGGTCTGATTGCAGCGGCGCTCCCTGTGCGCCCTGTACGGGGTAATTCAACCGTGCAAGGGCGCTGGTGCACCTTGGCACTGCCTGATGTGTCATTGCGAGGGGCGCTTTGCGCCCGTGGCAATCTCGGGAAGGCACTTTCGTCCCATACTGGTCAACGTGAAATGGTATGCGCCGATTGCGTCTGTAGCGGCGCTCAGTGAGCGCCATAGGCAGTCGCAGGTATTGCAGTAGTAATTCGGCGGCGTAAGACAAACAGGTTTGTCATTCCGAGGAGCGAAGCGACGTGGGAATCTCCTGCAACCAGCTACGTTTTCGCCGGTGGCCGTCCTATGATCCGTCCGGGTACTGCGAGATTGCCACGTCGGCCTATGGCCTCCTCGCAATGACAAATTTGAGAGCATTGTGCGGTCGACGATGCCAACCCTATCACTTACCAGCCTGCATGGCGGTCACTGACCGCCGCTACAGATGCAATCGGTTTTTACGTTTTTATCGACAGCCGGTACAAGTCGGCAGTACAGCGCAGGGAGCGGCACGCCGCTCCCCTACAGCGCACGTTTGTTTGTTAATTTCACAAAATTATTCCCTATTCATTTTTCAGTATTCATGATTCACTTAATAATTATAAGTACCCCAGATACCGCCCCACGCGGCGTTCGGCCCGCTGCAGCAGCTGGCACACGCTTGCCGGGCTGACGCCCCGGTCGATGGCGACCTCCTTCTGCGGGTGGCCGTGCAGGTAGACCGCCACGACCGTTTCATACTGCAGCGGCGTCAGCGCCACACGCAGCATGGTGTTCAGGCGCTCCGTATCCGGCTCACGGAGCGAGGCCTTGGAAAGAATCGGATGCATAACGATAGAATCCCCTTTCATAATAGTGTTCGCACAGGAGCGCAAGCTCCCGGCACTGCCGTCTGGCCTCGCACAGCTTGCGCAGGCGGTTGGCCAGCACCGCGCGCGTCTGCGCATCGGCCGTACCGCGCCGCAGGCGGCGCAGACGGCTGATCTGGATGTCCAGCAGCCCCGCCGCCTCACGATACCCGGCTGATAGCTCCGCCAGTCTCATCCCACCGCAACCAGACAGGAGCGGAACACGACTCTGGCGTATTCCGGCAGGCACGCCGGGCACAGGCAGCCGATGTCCAGGCAAGCAATAGCCCCGGCCACCAGCCCGTTCCGCACCAGACGCACCAGCACAGCGTCTGTCCCTTCTTCATTCCGGTCTCACCTCCTTCCATCGCTTCCGCCGCAAATGCAATTCGTTCCCGCAATTTCCAGTTATTTCCATTTCTCTGGCGACAGCATATCATTTTGTTCGTTCCGTGTCAATCGTTAATTCCTTAACAAGACAAATTTCGACAAAACTTTTTTCCAGAAAATCCCAATTTTGGCACACGGCTTGACGAACCGGCCGGAATCGGGTATGATTATGGCATTACCATGCCGGAGGAGGGCGAGCGGATGACAGACACGGAGGCCATGCATGAGGCGCTGGCGCTGGCGCGTGAGGCGGCAGACGAGGGCGAAGTGCCCGTCGGCTGCATCGTCACGGACGGCGAGCGCATCGTCGGGCGCGGCCGCAACCGCCGCGAAACCGGCAAAAGCGCGCTGGCCCACGCGGAGCTGGAGGCCATTGGCGAGGCCTGCCGCACGCTCGGCGGCTGGCGGCTGTGGCGCTGCACGCTCTATGTCACGCTTGAGCCGTGCCCCATGTGCGCCGGAGCCATCATCAACGCCCGCATCCCCCGCGTCGTGTTCGGCGCGCCGGACCCGAAAAACAGGCTCGTGCGGCAGCGTGACCGACCTGTTCGCCCTGCCGTATAACCACCGCCCCGCCTGCGAGGGCGGCGTTCTGAGGAGGAATGTGCGCAGCTGCTGCGAGACTTTTTCCGCGCGCTGCGGCTCGCTCCCCCAAAGCCGCGCTGGAAGCCCGCCGTGCTTCCGGCGCAGGGAGGAGATCACGCATGAAAAAAACGTTCGTTCCGGATCTACCTGATCCTGACGCTTTTTGGACGGCAGGGATCTTTCTGCATTCCGCCATGCCGGCCGCGGCCAGCAATGCGGAAAGCGGCGGCGTGCTTGCCGTGGTGCAGATGATCCTGCCGTGGATCACGCACGGCGTGCTGCGCAAGGCGGCGCATTTTCTGGAATTTGCCGTGCTCGGCATTCTGCTGACGGGCACGTTCCACGGCGCACGGAATTTTTACGCTAGCCAAGCCGATGCTGTTCGCCGTGCTCACGGCCATGACCGACGAGACCATCCAGTCCTTCACGCCGGGGCGCAACTGCGCGCTGAGTGGCTCGATGCCGCCGGAGCGCTGACGGGCGCCGTTCTGCTGTGGCTCATTTTCAAGCTGCGCAAAAAATAAGGCCGTTCTCCGCGTTTTGGCTTGTATTTTCCCGGATATCGGATATAATGGACAGATACGGAAACTAAGGAAAGAAGGGCTTTTCCCATGTGCGATTGCTGCAAAGAAAAAAAAGAAAAGTTTTACATCACCACGCCGATCTATTATCCCTCGGATAAGCTCCACATCGGCCACACCTACTGCACCGTAGCCACGGATGCCATGGCTCGCTATAAACGCCTGCGCGGCTATGATGTGAGATGTTCCTGACCGGCACGGACGAGCATGGTCAGAAAATCGAGAACAAAGCCAAAGGAGGCCGGCATCACACCGAACAGTTCGTCGACCAGATCGTCGAGGGTCCAGCGCGGCGTTTTCGATTTGTGGAAGCTGATGAACATTTCCCAACGACCGCTTCATCCGCACCACGGACGAATACCACCACGAACTTCGGTACAGAAGATCTTCAAAAAGCTGTACGAAAAAGGAGACATCTACAAAGGCAAATATGTCGGCAAATACTGCAAGCCCTGCGAATCCGTTCTGGACCGAGACCCAGCTGGTGGACGGCAAATGCCCGGACTGCGGACGCCCGGTCGTAGACGCCGAGGAGGAGGCCTATTTCTTCCGTCTTTCCAAATATGCCCAGCCCATCCGGATCTGCTGATGAACACCGACTTTCTCCAGCCACGCGCCCCGCGTCAACGAGATGGTGCGCAACTTCATCGAACCCGGTCTGAGGACCTGTGCGTCTCCCGCACGAGCTTCACCTGGGGCATCCCGGTGGACTTCGACCCGGGCCACGTCGTCTATGTGTGGGTCGACGCACTGTTCAACTACATCAACGCGCTCGGGCTATGAGAACGACCGCTACCACGATTTCGATAAATTCTGGCCGGCAGATGTCCACTTTGTCGGCAAGGAGATCGTTCGCTTCCACTCCATCATCTGGCCTGCTATCCTAATGGCGCTCGACCTGCCGCTGCCGAAAACACGTCTATGGTCACGGCTGGCTGCTGCTGGACGGCGGCAAGATGTCGAAGTCCAAGGGCAACGTCGTAGACCCGTATCTGCTGGCCGAGCGCTACAGCACGGACGCGCTGCGCTACTTCCTGCTGCGCACGTTCCCGTTCGGCTCGGACGGCAACTTCTCCAACGAGGGGCTCATCACCCGCATCAACGCCGACCTCGCCCAACGACCTGGGCAACCTCGTCTCGCGCACGACGGCCATGGTGCAGAAGTACTTCGGCGGCAGGCTCCCGGCGGAGCAGCGCGCAGACGACGCACAGGACGCCGCCCTTGTGGGAGCTGGCTGAGGTTCCCTGCATGAGCGCTATGCCGCGCAGATGGAGCAGTATGCCTTCCAGAACGCGCTGAGCGAAGTTTTCGCCGTCATTTCCCGCGCCAACAAGTATATCGACGAGACCCGCGCCCTGGATCCTCGCCGCGACGAGCAATCTGCCGCGTCCCTGCGTCATGTATAACCTGCCCGAGACCATCCGATCTGCGGCGGCCTGCTGCAGCCGTTCATGCCGGGACACGAGCGCAGAGATCCCTTCGCCGCATCGCCGCCTCGGAGAACGCGGACTGGGACAGCCTGTGCAAATTCGGCCTGCTGCCGCGTGAGGCAGGCCGTGACCGTCGGCGCGCCGCTGTTCCCGCGCATCGACGCGCAGAAGGAGCTTGCCGAGCTGGAGGCCCTGCACGTCGCGGCGCAGGCTCCTGCCGCCGACCCGCTGCCCGAGCCGCTGCCGCCCGTCAGCTTCGACGATTTTCTGCAAGGTCGAGATGACCGTCGTCAAGGTCCTGACGTGCGAGAAGGTCAAAAAGTCCGAAAAGCTCCTGAAGTTTACGCTGGACGACGGCACCGGCACGCCGCGCCAGATCCTCTCCGGCATCGCCAAGTATTATCAGCCCGAGGAGCTGCTCGGCAAGACGCTCGTCGCCGTGACGAACCTGCCCCCGCGCAAGATGATGGGGCAGGAGTCCTGCGGCATGCTGCTGTCCGCCGAGCGCGGCGACAAGCTGAACCTTGTCATGCTCGACGATAAGGTCCCCCGCCGGTTCCCGCCTCGTGTAAGATATGGTTATCCGGGCGCGCTGCAGATCGCAGCGCGCCCTTTGCATGCCGGAATACCATATTTGCAGCGGCGCTCATTGAGCGCCATGGGCGACCGCAAATCAAGCGGCACAAATTCAGAGGCGCAAGGCTTCCGGATTTGTCATTGCGAGGAGGCGCAGCCGACGGGGCAATCTCGGGAAGGCACTGCCGTCCCGTACAGGCTGTCGAAGAAACGTACACCCCAATTTGTCTGTAGCGGCGCTCAGTGAGCGCCTTGTACAGGATCATTAAACCGCAGGAGGGCGCTGGTGCACTACGGCATTCTCCTGACGTGTCATTGCGAGGAGCGAAGCGACGTGGCAATCTCGGGAAGGCAGTTGCGTTTTCGCCGAAGCCTTCCGGCGATTCAACCGTGTACTGCGAGATTGCCACGGCCCTTTGGGGCCTCGCAATGAGAGTATTGTTATGGATCAGAAAGTTTTGCCGCCCTGCTCTTCCCGGACGTGACGGAAACGCCGGAAGACCTTGAGGCGCGTTATCCCGCCCGCGACCTTCCCGAAGGCGCGGTCGTCACCCGCATGGCTCCCTCCCCCCACGGGCTTTGTCCATCTGGGCAACCTTGTGCAGGGCCTTCGCCGAGCGTATGGCGCACCAGTCCGGCGGCGTGCTGTTCCTCCGTGTGGAGGATACGGACGCCAAGCGTGAGTGCCGGGCGCCGTGGAGGTGCTCATCAATACGCTGAAGCACTATGGCATCCACTTTGACGAGGGCGCGACCATCGACGGCGATTCCGGCGCTTACGGCCCCTACCGTCAGCGCCAGCGCGCCGCGATCTACCACGTCTACGCCAAGCAGCTCGTCCTGCGGGTGATGCCTACCCCTGCTTCTGTACCGAGGAGGAGCTGACTGCCATGCGCGCGCCGAGCAGGAGGCCAAAAGGTCAACTTTGGCTACTACGGCGAATATGCCGTTTGGCGTGACCGTCCCATCGAGGATGTCGGAGTCTGCCATTGCCGCAGGCAAGCCGTGGGTGCTGCGCTTTCCGCTCCACCGGCTCCATTGAAACAAAATTCAAATACAGTGATCTGGTCAAGGGCACGCTCACCGTTACGGAATGACATCGATCAGGTCCTGCTGAAGTCCGACGGCATCCCGACCTACCACTTCGCCCACGCCGTGGATGACCATCTCATGCGCACGACCCATGTGGTGCGCGGTGATGAGTGGCTGCCCAGCCTGCCGTTCCACCTGCAGCTGTTCCGCGCGCTCGGCTTCCGCATCCCGAAAGTATGTCCACATCGGCCCGCTCATGAAGATGGACGGCACGTCGAAGCGCGCAAGCTCTCAAGCGCAAGGACCCGGGCTTGCCCCCATACTACAAAGCCGAGGGGTTCCCGGTCCGGGCCGTCTACGAGTATGTCATGACGCTGCTCAACTCCAACTACGAGGACTGGCGCAAGGCCAATCCCACGGCTTCCTCGGACGACTTCAAATTCTCCTGCAAAAGCTCAACCCAGCAGGCGCGCTGTTTGACTATGCCAAGCTCTGCGACGTCTCCAAGAACGAGATCGCCAGGCTGGACGCCGCCGAGGTCTATGACCTTGCGCTGGAATATGCGAAGGAATTCGACCCGGACTTTGCCGCGGCACTCGAAAGCGACCCGAGTATGCCCGCAGCATCCTCGCCATCGGCCGCGGCGGCAAGAAGCCGCGCAAGGACCTGACGACGTGGAAGGACGTCCGCCCCTACATGGCCTTCTTTCTATGACGGGCTTCACGCCCGGCGAGTTCCCCGCCCAGTTTGACGGTGCGGTCGTCCGCGGCATTCTGGAAAAGTTCCTGCAGACCTATGACCCGGCGGACGATGCCGTGGTCTGGTTCGACAAGGTCAAGGCTCTGACGGCCGAGGCAGGCTTCTGTGCCGATATGAAGGCCTACAAGGCCGATCCTGCGGCATGGCCCGGCTCCGTGGCAGACGTTTCGCGTACGTTCCTGCGCATTGCCGTGACCGGCGCCCACTTTGAGTATTTCCTGGCAGATGACAAACCCCTATCTGTCCGTGGTTTCACGGCCCCAGTGACATCACGGCCCTGCGTGCCGCTTGACGAGCGCGGCCTGCCGTTCCTGACGGCTGCACTGCGCCATCAACGCCGCAAATGCCGTGCCGGAGCTGCGCCAGCGCATCCGCAGGGACGGCATCGTGGAATATGACCGCTGCCTCAGCTCGCACACCGTCGCCCTGCCGGACGGGACCTACTGCTACTGCACCCTCGCCTGCGCGCAGCCGCTCGGCGCGTTTCTTCCGGCCGCGCAGGCCGAGGTCGCGCGCGTCAAGGCCGCGCCCTCGCTGGTGACGACGGAGCCGACCCGGATGAGCTCTTCTTCGTCTCGAGCCTGCCGTGGCTGACGTTCTCGGCCATTTCCCTGCCGACGCCCACCCCGGCGGACGCGAATCCCTGCATCACCTCGAGAACTGCTTCGACCTGCTGCTGACGAATGTCGAGGTCCCGCACAAAAAGCCCGCGCCGGACGGCTTCCTTTATGGCTATGGAGCACTTCGGTGTTGCCCCCGCCGACACGATCATCTTCGAGGACTCCCCCTGAGGGCATTCTTCGGGCCGCGCAGGCCAGCGGCGCACCGTAATCTGCTCGTGCGCGAGATCCGTTAAAAATCCGGGCCTCTGGCCCGGATTTTTGATGATTCAATTGCTCAGGATCAATCTTTTTCGCTCACAAAAAGCTCTGCCAGTGTTTTCAGCGCGGCCGGAAGGCGCTCCGTTGGCATGCAGGCATAGTTCACGATCGCGCAGCCGCTGTTTTTCCCGTCGCTGCGGTAGTCGCTGAGGAAGCGCAGCGAAAGCCCGCGCCCGCGGCACTCCGCTTCAGCTCGGCATCAGAACGGACGTCGCCAACCGCGGGTCCTCGACGGCGTAGCGCAGCCTGCGCCCGAGGAGCTGCACGATGAGGCCATAAAGGTACTCCGTGCCCGCGCCGATGAAGATCTGCTCCGGCGAGACGCGCAGGCCGCGCGCCTGCTCCAGATGGGCCGCAATGGCAGCGCGCAGCTCCGGCGCACCGGCAAAATCGACCGGCTGCATCAGGCGCTTGTCCGCGATGACCTCGCGCATCGTCCGCACCCAGACAGAGGCCGGGAACGGCACATCCTCGCCCGTGCCGCCGCTGAGGTCAAACAGCGGCTCCGGCGCGGTCGGCTGCGGCAGGGACGGCATATGCGGCGGCTGCACAGGGACGCTGCTGCCGATGGCACAGACATACACGCCGCTGCGCGGCGCGCCTCGGCATAGCCCTCGGCCAGCAGCTGGGCATAGGCGCTCTCCACCGTGACGACGCTCACGCCCAGATGGGCGGCCAGCACGCGCTTGACGGCAGGCGGGACCCGGCAGGCAGCCGTCCGGCGGCAATATCGTCGCGGATGCTCTGGTACAGCTGCTCATAGAGCGGATGGCCGGGCGTTTTTTCAGGGTGTAGGTCAGCATGGCAGTGCCTCCATCTGGTCTGGTTAAAAATTCTGTTTTGGGGCTTTTCATCAGTCCACTTACAGTATAATAGGTTTCACCATGAAAAGCAAGAGAGGAAACCCATTATGAAACAGACAAAGCTCCGCACCCTGATCCTGGCCGCCATGTTCGCCGCGCTGACCTGTGTGGCCACGATGATCATCCACATTCCCTCGCCGATCGGCGGCTACTTCAACCTCGGCGACTGCATGGTGCTGCTCAGTGCCTTCGTGCTCGGTCCGGTCTGGGGCACAGCGGCAGGCGGTATCGGCTCCGCGCTGGCCGACGTCATCTGCGGCTATTTCATCTACGCTCCCGGCACACTGGTCATCAAGGCTCTGATGGCGCTCGCCGCCGCCCTGATCTTCTGTGCCTTCGCAAAGAACGGCAGCCGGTTCGGCAAGACCTTCTCCGGTTCTCTGCTCGGCTCCGTCGCAGCGGAGATCATCATGGTCGTCGGCTATTTCCTGTATGAGCTGCCGCTGTTCGGCTATGCGCCCAGTCTGGAATCCGCCGTCACAACAAAACCTGCCGCAGGGCAGCTGTCGGCCTTGGGCCGGTATGGCGCTGTTCACGCTGCTCGACCGCACGCATCTTGCGGCCCGTATGAAAGGAGAACCCATCCATGCTTGAGGATATCTGCAGACAGGCCGAACAGGCCGCAGAAGAACTGATTGAAAAAGCAAAAGCTGCATCCCGGTCAGATCGTCGTGATTGGCTGCTCCACGAGCGAGATCTGCGGCAGCTCGGGCTCAGGGACTTTCCGTCCGGAGGTCGCCGAACAGGTCTTTGCCGTCCTGCACCGCGTGCTCACGGCCCACGGCCTGTATCTGGCCGCAGTGCTGCGAGCATCTGAACCGCGCCATCATCATCGAGCGCGAGGCCGTTCCCGGCGCAGACATTGTGAACGTCGTCCCGCAGCCGAAGGCGGGCGGTTCGTTCGCCACGGCCGCTTACCATGCCTTCCGCGATCCTGTCGCCGTGGAGAGCATTCGTGCCGATGCCGGGCTGGATATCGGCGGAACGCTCATCGGCATGCACCTGAAGCAGGTCGCCGTGCCCGTCCGCCTGCAGCTCGATCACATCGGCAGTGCCATCCTGCTGGCGGCCCGCGTCCGCCCGAAGTTCATCGGCGGTGTCCGCGCCGTCTACGATCAGGACTTGCTGTAAAAAAGAGAATCAAGGCCTGTTCCGCAAATTGTGGAACAGGCCTGTTTTTATGTCTCCTGCGGGCGGACATGGATATGATAATCGATATGCCCGGCCGTTTCGTTTTCAATGGCAACGGAATACGAGACGTCCATCTCTCCGCCCGCGTCCGTGAGGGTATTTTCCAGACGGTCGGTCAGCACGGTGATCATCAGCGCACCGAAGCCCATATCATACAGGGGCGGTCCTCATGCCCCAGCTCGAACACCATCTGCGACTCCAGCGTGCCGCTGCGCTGCAGGGTGATGCGCGCAGGCTCCACGCGGAACACGGTCGTTGTACCCTCCATGCCCGTCAGCTCGCTCTCCTCGTAGGACAGCAGCAGAATGTCGCCCTCGCGTTCGAGCGTGCCCTCCGTCACAAGGCTCGTCTTCTCCGGCTCGTCCGTGCCGAAGCGCTGTGAGCCGGTGATGGTCAGAACAACCTTCATCTCAGTCCTCCAGCGCCAGCTCGATCAGATTGTCCAGCAGCTCGGGATAGGGAATGCCGCTGGCCTCAAACAGCTTGGGATACATGGAGATGGACGTGAAGCCTGGCAGGGTGTTGATCTCGTTGAAGACGATCTCCTGTCCCTCATAGGTCACGAAGAAGTCCACGCGGGACAGGCCGCGGCAGCCCATGGCCTCATAGATGCGGATGGCGTTGTCGCGCACGCGCTCTGAGACCTCCTCCGGGATGCGCGCCGGGATATAGAGCTGGGCGCAGTCGGAGATATATTTGGCGTCGTAGTCATAGAATTCCGTGCCGGGTCGATCTCGCCGCAGACGGAGGCGGCCGGACCGGCATTGCCGAGCACGGCGACCTCGACCTCGCGGCCGTTGATGAACTCCTCCACAAGGATCTTGCTGTCGTATTTTGCCGCATTCGTCAGCGCCGCCAGCAGCGCCTCGCGGTTCTTGGCCTTGCTCACGCCGACAGACGAGCCCGTTCCGGCGGGCTTGATGAACACAGGGATAGGAGAATGCCTTTTTCCACGCCGTCCAGCACGGCCTCGGGGTTATTCGCCAGCTCGCGCGCGCGTGACGAGCCGCCACGCCGCCTGCCGGATCCCGGCGCGATCAGCGACGAGCTTCGTCAGCGTCTTGTCCATGCAGGTAGCGGAGGCCGCCACGCCCGGTCCGACATAGGGCAGACCGGCCAGCTGCAGCAGGCCCTGAATGGAGCCGTCCTCGCCGTTTTCGCCGTGCAGGACAGGGAAAACGACGTCGATGCGCTCACGCACAACGCAGTCGCCCTCAAAATTCAGCAGGCCCTGCCCGCGCACCGGCGAAATAGCCGCGCGGCGGTTCTCCGGGCAATGCTGCCACTCGCCCGTCGGCAGCTTGCTGTAGTCCCCTGCCGCCGTACAGGATCCATTCGCCGGTCTTGGTGATGCCGACCGGAAAGATGTTATATTTTTCCTTGTCGAGGTTGTTCAGCACGGACTCCGCAGAACGCAGCGAGACCTCATGCTCCGGGGACACGCCGCCGAACAGCACACAAACACTCAGTTTTTTTTCACGTTTTGCTCCTCCATCAGGATTCAGGCAGCACCGCACGATCCGGCGAGGGCCGAAGGGGAATGATGCGGTGTTGCCTTCATTTCAAGTCACTATATCATATGCCATCCGGCCGATAAAAACAAGTGGTATTTTCCATTTTTTTCTTTGTTTTCCTGTGGAAAAAAATCGGGCAAAGCCGCTATAATGGTCTGGAAAGGAAGGTGAGGCTGCGATGACCGTAGATCTGACCTCTGCAGAGTTCCGCCAGCTTCTGGACATGGTCTATATCGGCAACTGGGTGCTGAACTCCGCCCGCGGAGACGACCGCATCACGGAGTACGACCGGATTGAAAGCAAAATTTTCGGCCTGTGCAGCGGTACGCCGCTGTCCGCGCTCGTGGAAAAGCGGCTCGGCATCTCGTTCCCGTCGCGGGCCTTTGAGGACGGCGGCATCCACGAGGCCATTGCATACTATGAAGACGCCGTATTTTTTGACATCCTCGCAGAGGAGCTGGCGCGCCGCGATCTCGGCTATCCGGATTCCGGCATGTATAACGAGCTGAACGAACGGATGCAGAAATATCTGGCCGAATTCGACGCCAACGGCGTGGAAAAAACGTCACGGTCGACGGGATCGACTGAATACGGGACTGGAAAAGGATCGCCCTGCGGCGGTCCTTTTTATCGTTTGGGACGCGTTTCCGCACCGCACTCCCCGACCGCACAGGTCTCCAGATTTGTCATTGCGAGGAGGCGCAGCCGACGTGGCAATCTCGCAGAACATGGTCAGATAACAAAGCAGCCTTCGGCGAATTCGCAGGCTGTTGCCCGAGATCGCCGCGGGCCCCCTTTGGGGCCTCGCAATGACAATTCTGGAAGCCTTATACCGCAAAAAAGCTGCCCCGCCGGGCAGGGGCAGCCGGAACGCATCTATCTGCCGTTTAGTGCGTGAGGAACAGCATCAGGAGGAACAGGATCGTGATGACCCAGGTGCCGACCTTGACTTCACGGATCTTGCCGGTGAAGATACGGATGAGCACATAGGAGATCAGGCCGAACGCGATGCCGTAGGAGATGTTGTAGGTGAAGGGCATCATCGCCATCGTGAGGAACGAGGGCAGAGCAACGGACGGATCCATCCAGTCGAGGTCCTTGACGCAGTTGATCATCAGAACGCCGACATAGATGAGGGCCGCAGCGGTGGCCGCCGTCGGGATGAGCGAGGCGATGGGGCTGAGGAACATGGCGATGAAGAAGAGCGCAGCAGTCGCCATGGCCGCAAGGCCCGGTTCTGCCGCCCTCTGCAACACCGGCAGAGGACTCGACGAACGTCGTGACCGTGGATGTGCCGCAGATCGCACCGGTGGTGGTGGCGATGGCGTCGGCCAGCATGGCCTTGTCCATGTTGGGGACCTCGCCGTTCGGCAGCAGCATGTTGCCGCGGGCGCAGGCGCCGTACAGCGTGCCGAGGGTATCGAACATATCGACCATGCAGAAGGCCAGGGACGTCGTGATGAAGACGACGACCAGGTCTGCCGTGCCATGGGCGCTGACATAGGCGCTGAAGTCGAAGCCTTCCGTGAAGACCTTGCCGAAGGCCATCTCGCCGAAATCGCGGAACGGGCCGACGAAGTCGATCTTCAGCGTGGAGCTGAGGTCGCCATAGAAGCCGGGAACGGTCAGGCCGAGCACATAATACAGGGCTGCGCCGCCGAGGATGCCCACAGGACAGCGCCGCGCACGCCCTTCTTGGACAGGACGGCGATGAGCACGAGGGCCAGGACGGTGACGATCATGGGCATAACGGTCGCCCAGCTGACATTGGCATTGTTGAACAGGTTGAAGGAGCCGAGGGTAACGCCGGTGCTGGCATCCTTCGCGACGAGGCCGACATTCTGCAGGCCGAGGAACGCGATAAACAGGCCAATGCCTGCGGGGATGGCCTTGCGGACGGCGTCGGGGATGGCGGTGAAGATCTTCTTGCGCAGGCCGGTGATGGTCAGCAGAATGAAGATGAGGCCGTCAACGAGAACGAACACAAGGGCGTTGGCGTAGGTGAAGCCGAAGCCGACGCAGACGGTATAAACGAAGAAGGCGTTCAGGCCCATGCCGGAGGCCTGTGCGAGCGGCAGATTCGACAGCAGTCCGATGAGGACGGAGCCGATGACTGCGGAGATTGCGGTCGCAATGTAGATGGCGCCGTAGCTGACGCCGAGGACGTTCGTTCCGTCGCTGAACGGATTGGCGAACATGTTGGCGTTGACCATGAGGATGTAAGCCATGGCCATGAACGTGGTCAGACCTGCCAGGATCTCAGTTCTGACGGTGGTGCCGTGTTTTTCAGTCCAAAAACTTTTCCATAAGTACCTCCCGTTTGTTTTGGCCGGTTCTGCCGGGGCCGGCGGTTCCGTAAGAGACCTGCGCGGAGCGGCATCTCCTGCAGGCTCCTATTGCTGTTATCATATCAGATTCTTTGCAGAAGTGCAATGGATTTTCCACAATTTGGTGTAGAAAAATACAGGTCCAAATTGTGCAGATTTCATAAAAAGTTTTTATGCCCTAAATATAATTTTATAGCGTTCGCGAGTCCCTGGCGATTTTAGAATATAAATCCTGTTATAAATTATTTATCGACTTGTTTTTGCGCGAAAGATACCCCTCCGGAAGAGAAGTCTCCTCCGGAAGGGTGTCTGGCAGGATAGTTATGCAGTGCGGTGTGCCTGCTCCAGTACGGCGGCCACGCGCGCGGACTGCTCCGCCATGCGGTCGAAGAATGCCGTGTCGTGCTGCACGATGGCATCGCGGAAGCGGGCAAATTCATAGACCATGCGGTTCTCGGCCTGCGGCAGCGCCACGTCGACCGGTTCGCCGTTCAGTTCGGCCGTGCAGCCGCCGAAGGCGTTGATGGGCCCGTCCTCCGCAAACCAGCCGTTCTCACCCGTGATGCGGCAGCCGCTGCCGAGGTCGGCGTTTTTTCGCCGTGAGAATCTCGCACGTCAGGGACGGATACGTCAGTGTCAGCCGCCCGGCCAGATCGATGCCGTTCGGGCCGAGCTCCGCCAGATACCGGACGTCCTGCGGCGCGCCGAACAGGTCGACGGCCATATGCACGCAGTAAACGCCCATGTCGTTGAGCGCACCGGCCTGCATGGCAGGGTTGAAGATATTCGGGTTCTCGCCGCGCAGATAGGCATCGTAGCGCGAGGAATACTGCGCATAGGTGATGTGCGCCTGCTCGATGCGCCCGAGCTTCGGCAGCAGCAGGCGGCAGGCCTCGTACTGCGGCATGAACAGCGTCGTGATGGCCTCAAAGAAGTACACGCCGTTTGCGCGCGCGGCGTCAATGAGCCGCTGCACGTCGCCGCGGGTCACGGCGGCGGGCTTTTCCACGATGACGTGCTTGCCGTGCTCCAGCGCGGCAAGGGCCTGCTCCACATGGAAGCGGTTCGGCGAGGCGATGTCGATGAGGTCGAGGTCGCTGCGCTCCAGCATGGCGGCATAGTCCGTGCAGTGCTCCGGCACGCCCATCTCCGCCGCAAAGGCGCGGCCCTGCTCCTCGGTGCGGGAATAGACCACACGGCACTCCATGCCGTCCGTCAGGCGGATGGCCTCCTGAATGGTCCGCATGATCGAGCTTGTCCCGACGGTTCCCACTCGCAGCATATCAGTTCTCTCCTTCCAGCCCAAACAGGGCAGCAGCATTGTCATAGAGGATCTTCCGCTCCGTCTCCGGCGCAAGGTGCATGCCGCGCAGACGCGCCAGCTCGTGCTGCGGATCCCACATGGGGTAATCCGTGCCGAACAGCACACGGTCCGCACCGTAGGCGTCGATGAGCGCGCGCCCGGCGGCGACGTCCATGGCGAAGAACGACGACGAGCAGTCGACCCAGAGGTTTTTCAAAGCGTCCGGCAAGCTGCCGCGCGGCCTCCCTGCCAGATCGTATAGCCGCCGAAATGCGCGCCGATGACCGTCAGGCGCGGAAAGCGCCGCAGCAGCGGGATAAGGCGGTTTGGGTTGGAGAAGTCATAGCGGCTGTCTCCCCCGTGTGCAGGAGCAGGGGCAGCACGCCCTCGCACCGCTCCGCCAGCGCAAAGCAGCGCGGATCGTCCAGGCGGAAGCCCTGAATATCCGGATGGAGCTTCACGCCGTGCAGGCCGAGGGCGCGCAGGTGGGCGATATCCTCCTCCAGCGTCGGCGAATCGGGGTGCAGCGCACCGAAGCCGTACAGGCGGTCCGGGAACTGCGCGACCTCGCGGGCGATGAATTCGTTGATATGCTGCACCTGATCCGGCCGTGTCGCTACAGACTGCACAAAAATTTGGTAATGCCGCCGCCGTGGGCGAACAGCGTCTGCACCGTGCCGTCGAGCGTCTCGCCGGTGTAGTCATAGAAGGCCGCCGTGGTCTGGGCGGCCTTGCGGGCGATCTTTGCCGGGTAAATGTGGCAGTGGGCGTCAAAAACCTTCATCACAGGCGCTCCAGCACCGCCACGAGATCCTCCCACGTCCGCGCCGTCGAGGCGATGTCGAGCCTCTCGCGCGACGTGTGGATGTCATGCATCTGCGGGCCAAACGAAACGGCGTCCAGACCGGGCAGGCGGTCGGAGAAAATACCACCTCCAGACCGGCATGGATAGCCTCCACGACCGGCTTGCGGCCGTACTGGGCCTCGAACACCTCGACCATGACCTCGCGCAGGCGGGAATCCTTCTGGTACTCCCATGCAGGGTACTCGCCGGACTCGCTGTAGCTGCCGCCGAAGCGGGCAGCCAGCGCCTTTGAGCTGATCGATGAGGCCGAACTTCTCGCGGTTCACGGAGCTGCGCACCGAGAACGTCAGGCGCACGGCGTCGGCGTCCGTCGTCAGGATGCCAAGGTTCAGGGAGGTCTGCACAAGGCCGGGGATGTCGCTGCTCATGGCCTGCACACCGTTCGGCACGGCGTTCAGAAGGCCAAGCACGGCCTCGCTCCCCGGCCAGCATCTCGCCCGCCTCGGCAGGCTCGCAGTAGAACTCCGCATGCTGCTCTGTCTCCGGCAGGGCGGCTTTGGCCGCATTCGCTGCAAACAGCGCAGCAAAATCGTCCGCCTCGCTGACAACGACGGCCTCGGACGCACGCGGGGATGGCATTGTCCTTGCTGCCGCCCGCAATGGAGCACAGCGTGACGGGCAGGCCCTGCAGCGCCGCCGCAAAGGACCTTGTTGGCATTGGCGCGGCCCTTATTGATCTCCACGCCGCTGTGGCCGCCGGTCAGGCCGCGCACGCCGACGCGCCAGGCTCTCCCCTGCGCGGGGACGCGCTTGACGGGAACGGTCCGGGCAGGACGTCGCGCCTCCGGCGCAGCTGACGGTCAGGATGCCCTCGTCCTCAGAGTCGATGTTCAGCAGCACACGGCCCTGCAGGCCGCTCATATCAAGGCTGCCGCGCCGAGCATGCCGATCTCCTCGTCGACGGTAAACACCGCCTCGAGCGGCGGGTGCTTCAGCTCGCTTTGAATCCAGCACTGCCAGCGCATAGGCCACGGCGATGCCGTCGTCTCCGCCGAGCGTCGTGCCGTCGGCAAAAATATAAGGTGTCGTCATGGCGCAGGCGCAGGCCGTCCTTCGAAAAATCGATATCGCAGTCCGCATCCTTCTCGCAGACCATGTCGAGATGGCCCTGCAGGATCACGGTGGGATGGTCCTCATAGCCGGGGCTGGCCGGCTTGCGGATGATAACGTTGTTCGAAGCATCCTGCTGCCAGCTCAGGCCGCGCTCCTGCGCAAAGCGGACGCAGTAGTCCGAGATCGCCCTTCGTGTCGCGCGCAGGCCGTGTGGGATGGCGCACAGCGTCTCAAAAAAAGCCCAACGCAGCCGCAGGCTGAAGTCCTTCTAAAACACGCATAACAATAGCCTCCTTTTTTGCTCATCATAGCACATTTTTCGGATATTGTCCACGGGTCAGACACGCAGAATTTCGGTTTCGTTGGCATTCCAACAGACTTTCCGCCTGCATTTGTTAAAATAGATGAGAACAGGAGGGAATGCCATGATTCTGGAAAGGATGTCAGGGAAAGCCCCGCACGCCCGAAATTTTGGAGAAGGTCTGCCCGCAGTGCGGCAGCGAGATCGAGTTGTTCACCTGCGACACGCAGGCTGTGTGCGAGCACTGCGGCTTTGTGGTCTATAACGACACGCTCAGCTGCGTGCAGTGGTGCAAAATATGCCCGCCAGTGCGTGGGCGACGCAATGTATGAGCAGATGATGGCCATTGCCGAACGGCAGAAAGCCAACCGAAAGTTACGCAAATCGGAGGATAACACCCATGATCAGACGGATCATTAAATCGACGAAGAACGCTGCACCGGCTGCGGCCTGTGCGCGAAGGGCCCTGCCACGAGGGCGCCATCGCCATGGTGAACGGCAAGGCGACGCTGGCCCGTGAGCATTTCTGCGACGGGCTCGGTGACTGCCTGCCCGCCTGCCCGGCCGACGCCATCCGCTTTGTGGGAGCGCGAGGCCCCTGCCTATGACGAGGCCGCCGTGCAGGCCGCCAAGGCGGCGCAGCACCCGGCGGGCGGCTGCCCCGGCGCGCAGGCCATGCGCTTCACCCCCCGCCGCACCCGCGCAGGACGGCGCGGCGTCCGCCCTGCAGAACTGGCCCGTGCAGATCAGGCTGCTGAGCACCTCGGCCCCTATCTGCAGGGTGCGGACCTTTGTCATTGCTGCGGACTGCACGGCATTTTCCTGCGCGCAGTTCCACAGCCGCTATCTTGCCGGGCGCATCGCCATGATTGGCTGCCCGAAGC
>VOFI01003890.1_pt1 | contig 25354 bp, 49 predicted proteins | sample 5384131 | NCBI WGS metagenome assembly VOFI01 (sample SAMN12384728, study PRJNA508395) | human gut metagenome | isolation source: healthy gut H | host: Homo sapiens | reverse complement strand
CAGGTTGTCTGCACAGATGTTGATGACTTTCTGTCTCGTCTCCCTTGGCATCCAAGCGATATGGGGAGTCAAAATGCAGTTGGAAAGTCCGATCAAAGGGTGAGGCGCGGCAGGTGGTTCTGCAGAGATGACATCCAGAGCGGCAGCTGCTAATTTGCCTGACTTTAGCGCATCGGCTAAGTCCCGTTTCATTAATCAATGCCCCTCGTGCGGTATTAATTAAAAACGCGCCGTCTCTCATCTGACTGATAAAGCTTTATTAATGAAACCTTCGGTTTCCGGTGTCAGCGGGCAGTGAAGAGTGATAAAGTCAGATTTTATCGCTGCCTCTTTTCCTGGCTGTAGATGTTTATTTTCATGCCGAAGGCTTCTCCGATCCGCGCCACTCTTCTGCCGATGTTTCCATAGCCGATGATGCCAAGTGACTTGCCATCTAACAGTGTAAGCGAACCCGCATTAAAGGTGAAGTCGTTGCTTTTGTACCATCTGCCTGCTTGTATGGCGGCGTTTTTCACAGTTGCTGACAAAAACCGTCGCTATCACCGATGCGAGAGACGATTTCATCCTGCCTGCTTCGGTCATAACTATGAAAGGTTGCGATTGCTTCAATAGGCGCCCAGGAGAGATCACCGGGATTAATTGAATAACCATCTAAAATTATTAATTTCATTGTAAAATACTCCTTGAACGTCATGATTCAATGATTCCTACTTTGCGGCAACGCCGTGAGATTTTGGAATCATTATACCATGACAATTCCTTTGGAAATAGAATCGAACGTCATGATTCAATGATTCATCCGAAGTCATTTCCGATTCCTGTTGGCGACATGGGGTATCATAGGAAAGCGACATCTCCCCTTGTCATGCAGTCGCTAACGTTTTTACAAAAACGAAAAAGTCCGCACGGCGAGCAGTTGATAAAAAATAGGGGAATATTACTTTGCTTAAAGCCCTCAAAAGGTTCAAATTTGTAATCTGCCTAAAACTTGCGGTTGACGTTGGAAAATGTTATAATATCTTTTAAATATTTCTGCTGGGTAATTTTACCCATTGCGTTGCCGCAAGGAAGCGTTTATTGAATCATGTGTTCCGATTCTATATTCAAAGGTATCGTCATGGTATAATGTTTCCCTATATTTATTACGGCGTTGCCGCAATGAGGGAAACATTGAAACACATGCTTTATTCTATTTTTTATAGGGTGCATGTGTTATAATAAACGCCATAATTAAACGGCGTTGCCGCAAGGAAGCGTTTATTGAATCATGTGTTCCGATTCTATATTCAAAGGAATGCACATGGTATAATCCTATTGCTTTTAAAATAGACTTATTTGAGGAATGGTGCGCCTCGGGGAGGTGCTTTTGTCCGTTTTTAGATCAATTTAAGGAAGTGAAGTATGGGGTTATTTGAGATTTCGCTTATAGGTGTTGGGCTTGCCATGGACGCTGCCTCCGTGGCAATGACCAATGGAATGGCATACAAGAAGCTTTCTATAAGCAATTACATATCAATGCCGTTGCTTTTCGGTATATTTCAGGGAATCATGCCTTTGTTTGGTTTTTTTATGCAGGTACGCTTTTTGCGGGCATTATCATGAAATATAGTGGAATTGTGATATTCGCCATATTGGCGGTAATCGGCGGAAACATGATGAAAGAAAGCTTGTCAAAAGAGAGGGAAGCGACAGAAAGCAAGATCCTGACGATGACAGTTTTGATCTTTTCAAGCTATAGCAACCAGCATTGATGCTTTTGCTGTTGGCGTGGGATTTTGTGCTATCTGTGTGGATATTTTACCTGCAGTATCGATTATTGCAATCATAACTGCATTTATGGTAGCAGGCGCCATTGTGATCGGCAAGAAATTTGGAGACCTATTTGAAAACAAAGCTGAGTTCCTTTGAGGCGTCATTTTGATTATCATAGGAATTAAAGGACTGTTATAAGACAGAGAATAGCCATTTTTCGAGAGGCATTTAAGTATTGAGGAGAATTTATATGAGGACAGACAGAAAATTTGACGAAACAAGAACCGTAAAGATTACAGATCATTATCTTATGAGTCCGCAGGGTTCTGTTTTGATAGAGATGGGAAACACGAAGGTGATTTGCACGGCTTCTGTAGAGGAGTCTACAGCAAAGCATCTTGCAGGGACAGGGAAAGGCTGGGTGACGGCTGAATATGCTATGCTGCCTGGATCAACTGGAACCAGAAAAAAAAGAGAAAAAGGGAAAAGCGGATGGAAGATCAGTAGAAATACAGCGCTTAATTGGGCGGTCGCTGCGATCTGTCGTAGATATGGAGAAACTGGGAGAAAGAACTATCTGGATTGATTGCGACGTCATACAGGCAGACGGGGGAACCAGGACGGCTTCTATCACCGGCGCTTATGTTGCAATGGTGCAGGCCATGAAATGGATGAAAGACCAGGGACTGATTGACCAATTGCCGGTAACCGGATATGTTTCTGCAGTCAGTGTCGGAATCGTCGAGGGGAAACCTTACTGGATCTTTGTTACACCGAGGACTCTCAGGCCAAGGTGGATATGAACGTCGTTATGACTGACAGGGGAGAATATATTGAGATACAGGGAACTGGCGAAGAGTCGCCATTTTCAAAGACAGAGTTACTAGAATTATTGGATTTGGGAAGTAAGGGATGCAGCAAACTTCATGAGATTCAAAAAAAGCGTTATTATGTGAATAATATTAAGTAATTAAGAAAGAAAAAAGGAGCAGTTATGGACACGATTATTGCAGCTTCGAGAAACCAACACAAAATTGTAGAAATCGAAGCAATCACAAAAAAAGTTTGGAATGACAATTATTTCAAGAGACGAAGCGGGAATACCAAAGGTAGAAATTGAAGAAGACGGAGAAACCTTCGAAGAAAACTCTTTCAAAAAGCCGATGAAATTAGGAAGATGTGCGGCAAGACGACTATCGCCGATGATTCCGGCCTTATGGTCGACTACCTCGGGGAGCGCCGGGCGTATATTCAGCCAGATTTGCCGGGGAAGACTGCAATGATACGAAGAACAATGAAAAACTGATTTCACTCCTGGAAGGCGTACCCTATAAAGAGAGAAGAGAGCGAAGTTTGTATCTGTTATCACCATGGTTTTTCCTGACGGAACGTCTTTGGTGGCCAGAGGCGAGTGCGAGGGTCATATCATCGATACCCCGGTAGGAGAACACGGCTTCGGTTACGACCCCCCTCTTTGTTCCAGACGGATTTCAGCGCACCTTTGCCCAGCTGCTTCCAGAGGAAAAGAATCAGATCAGCCATAGAGCGAAAGCGCTGGCTGCATTAGAACGATTACTGGAAGAAAGGAATTCTTAAATTCTATGAAATCAAGATTTGCCAAAATGGTGGTCCTGGGAATTAAACAGTTTAGAGATCCCTACTATCAGGGATTTGCGGCGCAGATGTCTTTTTTTATCATGTTGTCTCTGGTACCTACGTTGACGGTACTGTCACAGCTCTTGGCGTCCTGGAAATACCGCTTGACTTTCTGGACGACTGGGTAAAGGCCAATGTTTTACCCGAGATGGCAGGTTCATTAAAAAGAAATTCTACAGGATAGTGGTAAGACTTCTGCAGCTACCTCAATATTGTCATGATTATCATGGCGCTGTGGGCCACATCGAGAGCGCAGTTTTCCATGATGCGGATTGCAAACTACACCTATACCAGCGGAAGGACGACGGGCGCTTCTGAGAGAAAGAATCAGATCACTGAAGACCATGGCCTTTGACCTTTATTTACGCTGGCCTTCGTTGCTATTATACCTGTATACGGAAGATTGATTTTACAGGCCGTATTCGGTCATATTATAGAGGGAACGATGATTGATACTTTGTGGACATACCTCAGATGGCCGATTGCCGGTACCCTATTTTCTGATGGTCTCGTATAATTATTATGTTTTGCCAGAACGAAAAACTGAAGTTTAGGGAAATCGTACCAGGCAGTATCTTTGGCGCGATTGGCATGTTAGTAGTAACTATCATCTACTCCATTTATGCGGAGAATCTGGCTAACTACAATATCATCTACGGTTCTTTAGCTAGTTTTTTGTCGCATTGCTGTTTTGGTTTTATTTTCTTTCGTGGGTGTTATGCCTCGGTATTTTGTTCAATAAGGTATGGAAAGATACGAAGGAAGAAGGTGTTCTGAATGTATGAGGAAATCGGAGATGTTTTGTACGACTATGGAAGAGGCCTGTACGCAAACATTACCAATCGATGTCCGTGCAGATGTGAGTTCTGCATCAGGACAATGACCGATTCGCTGGGATCGGCTGATTCTCTCTGGCTACAGCGGGAACCTAGTGCCGAAGAGGTCATTGAGATGCTGCAAGGCTGGGAATTGTCGCAGTATGATGAATTGGTCTTTTGCGGTTACGGCGAGCCGACGGTTCGTCTTGCGGATTTGCTGACGATAGCAAAGTATGTGAAAGATCATACGCACCTAAAGGTCAGGATTAACACTAATGGTCTTGCGGATATGATTCATGGCCGAGAAACAGCAAAAGAACTGGCAGGCATCATCGATGCGGTTTCAGTCAGCTTGAATCAGTGCAATGCTGCCAAGTACACAGCGCTCTGTCATCCGGAGTTTGGCGACAGGGCTTTTGACGCCATATTAGACTTTACGAAAGATGTGCAGAAATATGTTCCCCAGCGTCGCCATGTCAGTAGTTAATGTGATTCCCGAAGAAGACGTCCGCGCCTGCCGCAAAATTGCCGCTGACTTGGGCGTAACTCTGAGGGTCAGGTAGAATGACGGAAAGGAAATACATGTCATGAGAGGTAAAAAAGAGATATAGAGTGAAACCTAGATTTTTTTGTCATCCTAATTCTATTGATTTGTTTTGTTGGCGGAGGCGTTCTGTATTTTAATCTGCATTCCCGCAGTGCAAACGAGAACGCAGAGAGATCCGCCCAACTGGAACAGGGCCGGCAGATCATGCTAGCCTCCAGAATACATCTGCAACAAAGATTTGCGTTATGACGATCAATACTACAACGGCGGTTATCCCCCAGATGACATTGGAGTATGCACCGACGTAGTCTGAAGGGTTTTCGCGGAATCGGTTTAAATCTAAAGAATTTAGTCGATAAAGATATTGCCGATCATTATGAGGCATATAGTGACGTAGTTTCGGTACCGGACCCGAATATAGACTTTAGGCTGGTACCCACATTGGAAGTGTTTTTCCAACGGAACGCAGAGGTTTTGACTACAGACATAAATAATCTGCTTGCATGGCAGCCGGGGGATATCGTGACTTTTGAGTCCAGCCATGTGGCAATCGTATCGAGTATTAGAAACATATGGGGTAGACCGTACATCATTCAGCATGGAAAAGATCCGGCAGCAGAAGAGGATCGCATCTACGCGTCTGATGGTATGGAGATTTCTGGTCATTACAGGTGGCCGCTGGTCAAAAAAGCTGGACTAAGGGAAGGAGTAGAAGTGAATGAAAAGGGCGTTAATCATTTTGAACCCCGCGCAGGTACAAAACAGGCAAATAAATCTTTTGTAGATATCATAGATATCTTTTGCCGTGCAGGGTACGAGGCAGTAGTAACGACGACAGAAAAAAAGAGGCGATGGAACGGAATTTGCACGCTCTCGGGCGAAGGACTTTGACCTGGTCGTATGTATCGGCGGTGACGGGACCTTTAATGAGGTCATTGCGGGCGTCATTGAATCTGGAGAAGATGTTCCTCTGGGTTATATCCCGGCTGGAAGTACTAACGACTTTGCAAATAGTCTCAGCCTGTCGAAGAATGTGGTACAAGCTGCTCATGATATCGTCACTGGCGTTCCAAGATCTTTGGACATCGGATGTTTTAATGGAAGGTATTTTTCCACGTCGCCTCTTTTTTGGCGCTTTTACACGGCCTCCTACGAGGCGCCGCAGAGTGTCAAAAACTGCACTGGGCCATCTGGCATATATACTGGAGGGAATCAAAGACATCCCATCCATCAGACCTGAGAAGATTCGTCTAAAAATGGAACAGGGCGTTTACGGCGGCGATTACCTCTTTGGAGCGGTCAGCAATTCGACTTCAGTGGGAGGTATTTTTGACACTCTCTGACGAACTTGTGGACATGAACGACGGCATGTTCGAGGTGCTGCTGATCAAATCTCCAGCCAATATCTTGGAATTGAACCAGATTTTGCTGGCCTTGACCAAACAGAACTATCAATCGCCGATGATTTCTTTCTTTAACAGCAAAGAAGTGGAGATCACGGCAGATCCATCTATGCCGTGGACTCTTGACGGGGAATATCAAGAGGGTAGCGAAGCGATTACGATCAAGAACCTGCATGGGGCGATCAGATTAATGGTTCCTGAGGACGGAATCAAATGATCAGCAGGGGAAAAAGATTAAGAGATTACAAGCACGTTTTTTAATACTATATGTACCGATTTATTTGATCAGCTTTTTGGGTAGAACTGCTGGTTCCTTCTGATGCGGACTACTGGGTATCTTACTGCCCGCTGGATGATTTAATACCATTTAATGAGTATTTCATTATTCCTTACTATATGTGGTACCCGTTTCTCTTCATGGTGGGGATTTATCTGATGATCAAAGACGTGCCTGAATTTAAACGATATATGTACTGCATCATCATAGGATTCTTTTTGCCTCGTTTTCTATCTATTGTTTCCCAATGGACAAGATTTACGGCCGGAAACCTTTGAGCGGGATAATATCTTTGTGACCATGGTAAAAGCGATCTATGCTGCCGATACGAATACAAACGTGTTACCCAGCATGCACGTGATCGGTGCGATCTTTGCGGCAATCAGCATTTGTTCGACGAAAGTGCTGAAGGTAAAGTGGGTCAAGCCTTCTGCCGTCATTTTGGCGGTATTGATTTCGCTTTCAACCTGTTTTGTCAAGCAGCATTCGATTCTCGATGTGTTTGCAGGAATTGCCGTTGTTGTGATTGTTTATACTATTTTTAGTATATTTATAAAAAAGGAAGTTAATAAAATCTTAAGAATTCTTAAGAAACTCTTAATCGATATAAACGTTGATATTTGAACGTTTGTATCGGTTTTGTTTGTGAAAGTTATGTGAAGAATCTTTAGAATTATTGACTTCGTTATGTATATAAAAAGTATGATAATACCTGTGAGACAATTGAAAAACATGAAAAGGAAGATAGTATTATGACAAATCATTTTCAAAACCAGGAGTCAATACTAAAATCAAAAGGGTGTTTAAAGCAACTGCCTCAGTTTTATTGATTGCCGTCATGGCTTTTTGCAATGTTATTCAGCTCCAGCAACGATTCATTTGCTGCTGAAGGAAGTGCAGACGAGCTTTGGGCAATCACAATTGAGATGAAGATGTATTATTTGTTGATTCAGAAGAATCAGCTACACAGGTAATAGAGGGGTTAAAAACTATTATCTGACACAAGGTTCGACCGTACTTGATGTGCAGTTTGAGCCTCAAATCCAAATTAAGAAAAGTTATAAAAACCACTGGAGACGATTACGCGGCACAGAGTGCAAACACAACGAATGTTGAGGATGCAGTCACGCAGCTGAGTGAGGGTAAAGTTGAATACTTTGTCTATAAGACAGAAGAAGGCGATACGCTGGAATCTATCGCAAAGGACAAGGGAATTTCAGTCAAGAAACTGGTTACACTGAACTTTTGGGGAGTACGATGCCGATGAGACCATCAAAGAAGGCACTTATCTGGTACTGTATGCAGAAGTTCCATATGTAGATGTAACCACAGTTGAAAAGTTACCTCCAAGAAGTCAATTGACTATGATACTGTATATAAGAAACCAGTTCGCTGAAAAAAGGGCACTTGCAAAAGTCAAGACCAAAGGCGTGAAAGGTTCTAAACAGTTGGTACAGCAGGTCACAAAAGTAAATGGTGAAACGACAGATAGTGAGTTGATTTCATCAAAAAGTGGTTAAACAGCCTACTGACAAGGTCGTCCTAAAAGGGACAGGCTCTGTTACAGCAAAAGCAGGGGTAACGTTTGATTTTGCTGAAGGTTCAGAGGTTGTAGAATACGCAAAGAAATTTGTGGGTAATCCTTATGTCTATGGCGGAACAAGCCTGACGAAGGTGCGGATTGTTCAGGGTTTGTGTATTCCGTTTATAAGAATTTTGGCGTAAATCTTCCACGCGTTGGTCAGTCCAGCGTTGGAAAAGCAGTCTCATATAAAAACGTGAAAAGGGTGATATCTTAATTTACTCCGACACGTTGCCATCTACGCCGGAAATGGAAAAGCGGTACACGCAGTTAATGAAAGATTAGGCATCCGTGTTACAAGTGTCAATTATACTGGCAGTGTAATTGCAGTCAGAAGAATTTTCGACTAAGTTTAGAAGGATTGTTTTATGAATATTTTAGAACAAATTAAATCAAAAAATATGTAATTGCAGGGGCCTTTGTCCTTGCAATTGCTGTTTTAGGCGCAGCGGTTTTACTACTGTCAAAGCCTATGCTGTGGAAGAGTATTGGGCCGTGCAGATTGGCAGTAAGACTGCAGCGGTTTTGAATTCAGAGAGCAGCGCTAAAAAAGTAATCAAAGAAGTGAAGAATCACTATATTGAGGAAGGCGCGCAGGTAAAGGCCATTACCTGCGATCCGGCAATGAAAGCTGTCAAGAAAACTTACAAGGCCTCTAAGAAGCCAAAAGTTTCCAGTGTGGATACCGCCGTAGAGTATATTCTTACAGCTACAAAAAAAAGGGTGACCTATACAGTGAAATCAGGAGACAGCCCTTGGACCATCGCTTCTAAATACGATGTGACCGTGAGAGAAATCTTAAATATGAATGAGGAGAAAGACTTTTTCTGCTCTTTATCCAGGCGATAAGCTGAAACTGTATAAGATCAATCCAATGGTGACAGTTACTGCCAAACAGCAGATTACAACAGAAGAAACGATTGCATATGAAACCGTGACGAAGGAATCTTCCGAAGTCTTGAAAAACACCACCATCGTTGAACAGAAGGGCTCTAACGGAAAGAAAAAGATAACGAAACTTGTAACGACAGAAAACGGTAAAACTGTCAAGACTGAGGTACAGGAGTCCAAGGTCATTAAATCGCCGACAAAGCGGGTCATCGTCAAAGGAACTGGGATTCTTTCAGCACCGACAGATGGGAAAACCTATCAAGGCGATGGACAGGCCGTTGCGCAGTATGCTCTCAAGTTCGTGGAAATCCATATGTTTATGGCGGCGTCAGTTTGACAGATGGAGCGGATTGCTCGGGATTTGTTTTATCAGTCTATAAATACTTCGGCATAACCATGGCTCATGACGCAGGTGTCATGAGAAGCTATGGAAAGAAGTCTCTCTGGCCGAGGCGCAGCCGGGAGATCTGGTATGCTATTATGGACATGTAGGCATCTACATTGGCGGAGGACAGATTGTCCACGCCGTAAACGAAAGATTAGGCATTGCAGTGACAGGCACTAGTTATATCGGTCCGGTAATGACTGTCAGACGCATAGTAGAATAATATAGAACGCATAGAAAAAAAAGAGACGGGATTTTTGCTTATACCGTCTCTTTTTAATTGATAGGAAATTGCGTTGTTACAATTTTAGTCCAGCTTCTGTCCGCAGTTAGGGCAGTAATGGGTTTCTTTTGCTTTAGGTTTGGGTGTCATCTGCTCAACAAAACCAGCCGAGAGAATACCGGTAGGAATGGCCACCATGCCTACACCTAGAAAGGTCATTATCGCACCACATATTTTTGCCGGCAAAGGTGATTGGTACAATGTCACCGTAACCGACGGTCAGCGCGTGTTAATTGCCCACCAGAAGCCGGAAAAGGCGTTATTGAAGACTTCTGGCTGTGCTTTGTGCTCCAAACTGTACATCATCAATGAGGCCGCCACCATTAAAATCAGCACGATAAAAATCGAGGACATCAGCTGTCCTTTTTTTTGTCAGGACTTGTCCGATAACCTTTAGGGGTCAGAGTAGTGGTGGATGCGGAAGATACGCAGAATCCTGATGATTCTGAACATCCGCAGTGCGACTGCAACTCTGGGAAAAAAAGAAAGGCAGATAATATGGCACGCAGGATAAAAAATCCACTATGCCAGCCCAGGAAAAAATGAATTTTCTCCTTGCGCGAGCAACGGTTACCCTTTATATAAAGTAAGTCGCCGTCCAAATTCTCAGCAAATAGTCTATGGTAAAGAATAGAACGGTAATGCTTTCTACAACGCGCAGTATATAGAGGTATCTGTCAGATTGGGGAAAGGTTTCAAAAAATCGCAATAAATATATTGATGACGACAGCCAGCATCAGAGCGATATCATAGGTTCTGCTGGGTATATCGTCAATACTGCCGATCTGTATGATCGTATAAATTCGTTTTTTCTTGCTCAATGGAAACTCCTTTTCTTTCTATAGTAGTTCTATTTTACCATAAAATTGAGGAAAAGAAATTAAATTTATATGTAAAGCTAGCTTGACATAAGGCTGTTTATGGTGTATAGTTTATGTAAAGTTAACTTTACATATTGAAAATGGGGTCTGATATATGAAAAACAAATTAGAAGAAATTCGGAATGCACGAGGCATTAAACAGGATGAACTGGCAAAGGTATTGGAAGTATCCAGGCAGACGATCAGCTCCCTGGAAAATGGGAAGTACAATCCTTCGATCATTCTGGCCTTTAAAATCGCCAGGTATTTCAATATGACTATTGAAGAAATATTTATTTATGAGGAGGAATGAAATCATGTTATGTAAATTTGGAAAACAAATAAAAAGGTATTGAGTGGAATGGTAGTATTTGGCGTGGTGTCATTGATATTCGGCATTGTCTTCGCAAATAGCCTTTCCGATGATCAGCGCAGTTTGATGATGTTGGCGGGGATGTTCTCAGGGCGGGAACTGGAATTATCGCTGTAGCCATCTTTTTCTGGATTCGCGGCAAAGTTCTTTCACCGGAGAAACTGAAACAAAAAAGCAATTGAGAAGAACGACGAGCGAAACGTACAAATTACACGAACGGCACTTACGGTCGTAGCCATTACTTCTAATCTGGCCTTTGCGGTGTTGGCGTTTGTACTCATGGGAATGGGGTATATGGTTCCGGCTTTAATTATGGTAGGATGCATTTATTTACAATTAGGAATCTTCCTTATCGCTAATAACGTCATTTCACGCAAAATGTAGGCGGGCGGTTTTACCTCAGAGGTTAAATGCCATTGACTGACAACGTGGATAATCGATGTTTGAGGAAAAACGAAAAAAGAGATCGTACTCTATGACTATATCCGATATAATCAAGAGCACGATCTCTTTTTATGTATGAGAAATTGCGTTGTAAGCAGATCTCAATATACATCAAATTCGTTTTATAGATTATACTTTCGCAGCTTTTGATTCAAAGATTGTCTGGTGATACCCAGATACTCTGCTGCTGCTGTAAGGCTTTTTGTGTGAGTCGATGGCATGGAGAATTAGCTTTTTTCGTAAGCGTCCATGGTACCTTTTGAGGCTGCCTGTCCATTGGACTTCGACAGACTTATCCTCATCCTCCGGATCTGACCTTGTCAAATCAAATTCTGAGAGGAGATAGGACGGAAGGGAACCTACATCAATTACAGAATCGTCGCAGAGGTTAAACGCGCCTTCTATGATATTTCTAAATTCTCGCACGTTACCAGGCCAAGCGTAGATTTTAAAGATTTCCATGACCTCTTTTGATACACCGGTGATGTGCTTGTGCATAGAGGTGTTGTAAAGGGAGATGAAATAGTCCGTCAGCAGAGGAAGATCATCGAGCCGATCCTTAAGTCAGGAACGTCGATGGTTACGCTTCCCAGTCGATAGAACAGATCGGGACGCAGTGTTCCGTCCTGGATGCAAAGGAAGGCCGTTTGTTAGTAGCTGCAATAATACGCACGTTGACGTTGACTGCATCCACACCGCCGATTCTCGTAATTTTGCGCTCCTCTAACACGCGCAGCAGTTTTGCCTGCAGGTTGATATCCATGGAATTGATCTCATCGAGGAAGATGGTACCGCCGTCAGCGCTTTCAAAGATACCGGCTTTGTTTTCGGCTCCTGTATAGGCGCCCTTGACAGTTCCGAAGAAAATGCTTTCCAACAAAGTTGCCGGAATGGCAGCACAGTTTTGGGAGATGAATTTTTTGTTCTTTCTTTCGCTGGCTGAGTGAATGGACTGTGCCACCATTTCTTTGCCAGTGCCTGTTGAACCGTAGATTAAGACGGATGAGGAGGTGGCGGAAACTCGGCAGATCTGAATACGCAGATCCTGTGTTTGCTTGCTTCTGCCGATGATATCCTCGATTGTATAGAGATCCTTAACTTGAGGTACGGTATCACTATGTAGATTAATTCCGGAGAGGCTGAAATCTTTGTCAGAAATGTTGCCACACTGACTGCGCCGATGATGCTGTCGTCCTGTTTGATAGGAAAAGTGTTATCGATAATCTGAAAGCTTTCTCCAGTAGAGTGTAGTTAACGTTTCTCTGTTGTTGTTCAAAGTGGTTTCGCCTCTGAATAGCTGCAATCAGTGTGCTGGTTTCTGGCTTCAAAGTGGGGTATATTTCAAAGATACTTTTTCCAATAGCGGCGTTCATCCAACGGGGATAAATCTGGTTTAAATTGGCGAATATAGATAACCTTCGCTTGATCGTCAATGACGATGATGCCATCGGCATAGTTTTCCATATTTGTTATGGTGTCTAAGTATTCTTCTAGCAATTTGTTTCTCCTCACTTTCTGCGTGTTGACAGAGCGATTACGGTATTTAACTTCATTATAATGTAAAATGCGAAAGGTGTAAATGTTTTTTAAGAACGAGAGAAAATTTACCACTCTGTAAAAATAAGTTTACATGAGTCATAGGCACCCTCGGGACCTAAATCCTTTGTAAACCTTGCAAATAAGGAAAAGATCATTATTTTGAAAATTGAAAGATTGGCAAAGGATTTTTTTACGGACAATATGTTATAATGATTCCATTCGATCTAAACGACGTTGTCGAAAGGAAGGAATCATTGAATTACGGACTCCGATTATAATCTCAGAGGATGGTCCGAAGTATAATGATTCCACGATCCAAACGACGTTGTCGAAAAAGGAAGGGAACGGATAGACGCATAATCTTACGGCGTCATAGAACAATCATAGCAGGAGAAAAATAATGAAAGACGAGTTTATTAAAGCAGCAAAGGAATTAGAAGAACAGATTATTCGTGATCGTAGACATATTCATAAATACCCGGAAGTAGGCATGGAGGTTCCCAAAACTTATGCCTATGTAAAGAAAAAAACGTTTAGAACAGATCGGATGACCGGGCTGAATGTGGCAAAAATATTATTACGTCCACTGTAGGACAGGGTGGAAAAACCCTGCTGCTCAGAGCAGAACTGGACGGTCTGCCTACAAAGGAAGAAACGGATATCCCTTTTAAATCACAAAAATGAAAACGGACATCTCTGCGGTCATGATATCCATATCGCTATCTACTCAGATTTTTAAAAAAGGGATGAAAGCCGACCTGAAAAAACCAAAATTTTATGTTTCAGCCTGCGGAGGAATATGGCATCGGCGCAAGGTGATGATTGAAACACGGCATCTTAGAAAACCCTAAAGTTGACGCCTGCCTGGCGATTCATGTAATGCCAGATGAACGCAATGGACATATTGGCTTCAAGAAGGGCATAACCTGTGCTTATCTTGATGGATTTATGATCGAAGTCAACGGGAAGAAGGAGGTCACGGCTCCAGACCGGAAGAAACCATCGACCCGCTCAATGTGGTTGTAGACATGTACAGCATGATTAAAGGTGGTGGTAGAAAGGGAGACCAGCGCTTTAATCCGGCGGTCTGTACCATCGGCGTTCTGGCGGCGGCAGTGCTGCTAACGTCATCCCGCAGAGAGCGGTTTTGGAAGGAACCTTAAGATGCTGTGATTCGAAAATCAGAGAACGTATTATAGACAGAATTATCATCTGTGCCAATGCAGCGTGCCAGGCGTCAGGTGCGACGCACAGATTGCAGCTGGTTTCACGCCAGGAATGTACAACGATCCAAAGCTCTGTGACGAGATGAAAGGGCCGATTTGTGATATCAACGGTTCTGATAAGGTTGCAGAACATGAATTGCCTATGCTCGGCACTGAAGATTTATCATATATCTCGGAAAAGGTTCCAACCATGCTGATGTGGTTGGGAACTGGTGATGTAGGCGCGCCCACCTCACACAGCGCCGATGTGTATTTTAACGAAGACTATTTTTATATGGGGAGCTGCTACGCTGGCATATTGTGCCGCAAAAGTGGCTGGACAAAGCGAAGAAAAGAATAAAATCAATACATAAAAGTCCGCATAATCAGGTGTTTCATCTGATTATGCGACTTTGCTGCCGCTTATTGTTCGTCTGGCTGAATCACTCTGACTTTGATTACTTCGTCGACTTTAGGTACGGAGTTACGGGTGTCGTCAGTAGAAAGCAACGCATAACCGTATTCGCCGCCGGACACCGCCGACTACTGCCTTGATGTTGAGGTCAGGCAAACATAGCTGTAGCTAACTTGACAGGATTCGGCTCTCCCTTTGTCATGATTGCGATTCGATTATCACCTCTGACCGGTCCCAAAGTTACAGCAGGGAAATTCACAGAATTAGTGATATTTCCGTTCTCGACATAATCCATGATTTCTTCCACTGCCATGGTAGCGCAGTTATCTTCCGCTTCTGCGGTAGATGCGCCAGGTGAGGAGCAGAACGATGATGCCATCTTTTCCAAAGGTACCGTCTGTAGCAAAGTCCGTCACGTACTTGCCTACTTTGCCGCTTTCCATGGCTGCAAGAAGATCAGCTTCGATAACCAGCGTATCTCTGGAGAAGTTGAGCAGAACTGCACCGTCCTTCATCAGATAGAACAGTTCTTCTGTAAACATTCCCTTAGTGGAATCCATAGCAGGGACGTGAATGGTTATGTAATCGCACAGAGGCAGCACATTTTTGATGTCTGGCATGAAATCCCACGCAGGAATAGAGACCGTGGGCAGACTTTATGCTGAAGAAAGGATCGTAGCCGATGACTTTCATGCCCAGGTCTACTGCGGCATTGGCTACCATAACACCGATTGCGCCAAGTCCGATGACACCTAAAGTCTTACCTTTAATCTCAGATCCGGCGAACTGCCCCTTCCCTTTTCTACAGCTTTGGCAACATTCTCTGTGCCTTCTAGGTCTTTGCCCATGCCAAACCCTCCGGATGTTTCTGGCAGCAAGGGAGCATACTTGCGATGATTAGCTCCTTCACGGCGTTAGCATTGGCTCCCCGGCGCATTAAATACGACGATGCCCCTTCTGCACATCTGTCCAGTGGAATGTTGTTGACCCTGCGCCGGCTCTTGCGATAGCCAGAAGGTTCTGCTAAATTCCATTTCGTGCATGTCCTGGCTTCTCACTAAGATTCCGGAAGCACTAGAGACATCATCACAAACCGTATATTTATCAGACAGGTGAGAAAGACCTACCGGTGAAATCTTGTTTAGTGTTGCAATATTGTACATATTAAGTACCTCCTAAATATTTGTAATTTAAGTTGAATTATAACACTTTGTCGCTTTACTTTCAAGAAGTAAAGTGATATAATATTTTGCGTATTAAAAAATGAAGAACTAATGGAGGGCGACGAAATGACAAATCAAAATCGTGTATTTAACTTTTCCGCTGGTCCGTCGATGTTACCACTGAACGTAATTGAGGACGCAGCAGCAAATTTGGCCGACTATGAGGGCTGCGGTCAGTCTGTGATGGAAATGAGTCACCGTTCAAAAGAGTTTGGAAAAATCATCGAAGATGCAGAAGCTAACTTAAGAGAAATCATGAATATCCCTGACAACTACAAAGTTATGTTTTTTACAAGGTGGAGGAACTCTTCAATTTGCAATGGTGCCATTAAACCTGCTTAGAGCCTCTAAAAAGGCTGATTACGTAGTCACAGGGTCCTGGGCGAAGAAGGCATACAAGGAAGCCGCCAAATTCGGCGACATCAAAGTTATCGCCAGTTCAGAAGAAAATACATTTACATATATTCCGGAAATCACCAAGGAAGATATCAGACCCGACGCAGATTATGTCTATGTATGCGACAACAATACGATTTATGGCACACACTATCCATATATTCCTGACACTGGAGATATTCCTCTGGTTGCCGATATGTCAAGCTGTATACTCAGTGAAGAAATCGACGTGAGCAAATTCGGCCTGATCTTTGCCGGCGCACAGAAGAATGTGGGTCCCGCAGGCATGACCATCGTCATCATGAGGGAAGATCTGCTCGGCTTTGCTGGCGACACGGTTCCTACTTATTTGGATTACAAGACCCATGCTGAGAACGATTCCATGTACAATACCCCTCCTTGCTTTGCCATTTACATTGCAGGAGAAGTATTCAAGAATATCAAGAACATGGGCGGCGTCGGCGCACTCAACAAGGTCAATGTAGAAAAAGCTGGAAAGCTTTACGACTACATCGATGCCAGTGATTTTATCAGTGCCCGATCAGAGAAAAAAGACAGATCTCTGATGAACGTGGTATTTGTGACAGGCGATGCTGACTTGGACAAATTCGTTGCAGAAGCGAAAGCCGAAGGCATGGTCAACTTGACGGACATCGTTCCATCGGCGGAATGAGAGAGCAAGTATATACAATGCTATGCCAATGGAAGGCGTAAACAAGCTGATTGAATTTATGAAGAAGTTCGAGGCTGAGAATAAATAATTTTAGAAAAAGGCTTTCCTGCTTATCGGGAGAGCTTTTTTTAAGAATAGTAGAAAAGAGAGAGAATACATATGAAATATTTGATTTTAGTTCCAGACGGCGCTGGAGATGAAAAAATAGACGCCCTGGGCGGCAAGACGCCCTCGAAGCCGCTGATATGCCATTCATAAACAGTCTGGCGGCAAAGGGTGAAGTTGGCATGGTGAGAACAATTCCGCCTGGAGTAGCGCCGGGAAGTGATGCGGCCAATCTCTCTGTCATGGGCTATGATCCGGCCGTTTATCTGACTGGCCGTTCACCACTGGAAGCTGCCAGCATCGGCATCGAGATGTCAGATACTGACGTGGCCTTCAGAACCAACATCATTACCCTTGCCGGCGATGGCGCCTATGAAGATTTAATTATCAAAGACCACAGCTCTGGCGATATTACAACAGAAGAGGCTGACCAGCTGATCAAAGCGGTCAACGAGGCTTTTGCTGATGAAAAGCTTCAGTTTTATACGGAACCAGCTACAGACACTGCATGATCGTACACAATGGTGGAACAGACTATGAACTGACACCGCCTCACGACGTGTTGGAGCAGCGAGTGGGCGATCATTTGCCAAAGGGCCAAGGCTGTGAATTTATCACAGCTATGATGAAAAAGAGTTACGATATCTTGAAAGATCATCCTGTCAACAAGGCGCGAATCGAGAGGGGGCTCAACCCTGCTAATTCCCTGTGGATCTGGGGACAGGGAAAAGAAACCGCAGTTATCTTCTTTTTTATGACAGATATCAGCTGACCGGTACGGCTATCAGTGCGGTGGATTTGATCAAAGGCATCGCCATCTGTGCAGGACTTTCTTCTGTAGATGTAGAAGGCGCTACAGGAACCCTGCACACCAATTTTTAAAGGCAAGGCTGATGCCGCCATCAGAGAGTTCAGAGACGGCAAGGATTTCGTCTATGTTCATCTGGAGGGACCAGACGAATGCTCTCATCAGGGGGAGACATGGAAGGAAAGCTTAAGTGTCTTCACGACATCGACCAGAAGGTGCTCGCACCTATCGTAGAAGCCCTGCGTGCAGATGGAGAAGACTTCAAAATCCTGGAGGTGCCGGACCACAGAACACCTCTTGCGATCAGAACCCATTCTTCTACGCCGGTTCCTTTTTGTCGTCTATGACAGTACAGCGGAAAAACCTGCCGATGAAAGCAGACAGTTCAATGAAAAAATCGGGAGAAATGGAAGTTACTATGACAGCGGTTTTTGCTCTTTGCAGACCACCACTTCATATTAGGATAAAATAGAAGATACAGGTAAGCAGATAATGAGGAATTTTGGTTCCTCTTTTTCTGCGTTTTATAACATAGGAAATATCGTCCGAATGACGGGTTTCCTATGTTTCAAAGAACGTACCTTGCGAAGAGTCGCCCCTTGTGGGCGACATGAGTGCATAGGAGCGATGCTCCGTCATACACTCGTTTTTACGAAAGGGAGAGCAAAGAACGTGAAAACAAAGAAAAGATTATCGATGAAAATAGCGGCTGTGGTTTTGATCTTGACCATGGGCCTATCGACTGTGAGTGCATATGGTGCTGCAGTGACAAAACCGACGATATCCGCAAGAAGTGCAGTGGTGATGGATGCTGATAACGGTAAAATTGTGTATTCAAAAATGCTCATTACAAGAGGGATCCTGTCAGCACCACGAAATTGCTGACCGCGTTGGTCGCTTTGGACCATTTGGAGCTGAATGACAAGGTGACTGTAACCAAGACGGCAGCCAATACTGGAGGATCTACAGCGAATTTAAGAACCGGCGAAAAATGAAGGTGAAAGATTTACTCTATGCAGCCCTTCTGCCGTCCGGTAACGATGCGGCTGTGGCACTGGCTATCGGCGTTTCTGGCAGCAAGTCAAAATTTGCCAAGCTGATGAACAAAAAAGGCCAAAAAGAACTGGGCTGTAAGGAAAGCAACTTCTCTAATCCGCACGGATGGAAGGCAAGTTCCCACTATTCTTCCACTTACGATATGGCTTTGATTACCAAAGCAGCTATGGAGAACAGTGCTATTAAGAAAAGCTTGCAGCACTGAGATCTATAGGCTGGCAAAGACCAATAAGCAGAAGTCCAGGCTGGTAGCGACTACGAACTATTTTGTCGCGAAGAAGAAGTATCCGAAACTGGGCGTTTTTGCTGGTAAGACTGGGACATGGGAATGGAACAACGCCTCCCTGGTATCCGCCTGCGAGCAAAAGGGTAAAGTTATGTACGCTGTCGTACTGAGAGATACCACCAGTGGGCGGTATGAAAGTACCAATAAGATATTAAAGTATAGTTATAAAAAATAGGAAACGACGCAGCATAAGCTGCTGTTTCCAGATGCCGCTGAGGAACAGCGGCGACGACAAAAGGAAATTTCTTTGAAGCATGGGAGAATTTTACGGCCGTAATCCATGCTATAAAAAAATAGGAAACGACGCAGCATAAGCTGCTGTTTCCAGATGCCGCTGAGGAACAGCGGCGACGACAAGGAGATTTCTTTGAAGCATGGGAGAATTTTACGGCCGTAATCCATGCTATAAAAAATAGGAAACGACGCAGCATAAGCTGCTGTTTCCAGATGCCGCTGAGGAACAGCGGCGACGACAAAGGAAATTTCTTTGAAGCATGGGAGAATTTTACGGCCGTAATCCATGCTATAAAAAATAGGAAACGACGCAGCATAAGCTGCTGTTTCCAGATGCCGCTGAGGAACAGCGGCGACGACAAAGGAATTTCTTTGAAGCATGGGAGAGTTTTTACGGCCGTAATCCATGCTATAAAAAAATAGGATGAGAGTGTTAATACATGAGCAGAATAATGAAAAGAACAATTTCATTAATGCTGTCAGTCCTGGTTGTTTTATCCAGTGGCAGTGCCGCCTTTGGGGCAAAAGTAGCGAAACCGAATATTACAGCTGCAGGCGCAATGGTGTATTGCCAGAATACGGGAGAAATTGTCTATTCTAAAAACAGTCAGAAAAAATTAGAGCCATTCAGCGTTACTAAGCTGATGACCGTACTGCTGGCAGTACAGAACCTTCCTCTCGATAAGGAGGTCACGGTGTCTGCAAAAGCAGCCAGCCAGAAAAGAGGCTTCCATCAACGGAAGGAGGGGGAGATTCTGACGGTAGAGGACTTGATTTACGCAGCTCTCCTGCCCTCTGGCAACGACGCGGCTTACGCCCTGGGCGAGGCTGTATCTGGGGATATGGAAACCTTCATCGCTTTGATGAATAAGACGGCCAAGAACATCGGCTGTAAGAAAACCCACTTTACAAACCCCAGCGGTATGCAGGCAAAACGTCACTATACAACTGCATCTGATATGATGGAGATTGTGAAAGTAGCGCTTTCCAACGACATCATCAGAAAAAGCTGCCGGCTCTACGAAATATACAATTGAAAAGACCAATAAGAGTAAAAAAGAGTACTGCATTCCCATATCAAGTTTTTTGTCAGATAAGGAATCCGGTGTTTATGCCGGTAAGACAGGATATTGGGATACATATAACTGCAGTATTGCGTTGGGTTATAAGAAGGACGGACTGAGCCTGTTCGTCGTCATCTTGGGCGATACTGGAGCAGAGCGGACCAAAGACGTGAAAAACTGATTCAGTACGCAACTGCCAAGGTTGAAGGCCAAAAAGGTTATCGGCAGCGGCAAAGAAAGCGGCAGGGTGAGAATCAAACACGGCGCTAAGACAAGCGTGACTGCTTATACCGCAGAGACAGGCTATGCTTATCTGCCAAAGGGAGGCGTCTGCTAAACTGATCAGCACAAAGACTGTCATGCGAGATGACGTCGAAGCGCCTGTCAAGGCGGGAACAGTGGTTGGCACGTACCAGATTTACGTAGCCGACGAGCTAGTCAACGAAGTAAATCTCGTGATAACGGAAGATATTGATCAAGGCTGGTTCCCATCTTATCTGGGCATTTCCAACTTTGCAACAATTATTATCTGTATCGTCTTTATTTTTGCTGCTTACTCTCTTTCTCACTATTTCCATAACAAAGGCCAGAAACAGACGACGTAAGAGAATGATGAAAAAAGCAGCGCATTATGGAAATAGCCATGGAAGAGATGAGGCGAGAACAGGAACGAAAGGAAAGAGATTGGCGATTCTAATATGTTTGATATCAAAGAGAACCTAAAAAAACTCCCGGATTGTCCGGGAGTTTATATGCATAAGGACAAGCTGGGACAGATTATATATGTTGGAAAGGCGATTTCCCTAAAAAAACAGGGTGCGTCAGTATTTCCAAAGTGCGGCGAAGTCCAATCCGAAGGTCAGGGCAATGGTCTCTAATATTGCGGAGTTTGAATATATCACCTGCAGTACGGAGATGGAAGCCCTGATTTTAGAATGCAATTTAATCAAAAAATACATGCCTAAGTATAACGTACTGCTGCGGGATGACAAGACTTATCCCTATATCGTGGTCACTACAACGGAAGACTTTCCTAGAGTTTTGAAGACCAGAATTATCGCTAAAGACGGCAATCGGTATTTTGGACCTTACAGCGACGCGAGGGCGGTCAATCAGATTGTGGAGTTATTGTCCAATATCTATTCCTTGAAACGCTGTTCGGCTAAGGAGTTTCCGCTTCATTTCAGGCCTTGCCTCAATTACCATATTAACCAATGTAAAGGCGTCTGTGTGGGGAAAGTCAGCAAAGAGGAGTATCGGCAGTCCATCGACAAGGTCATAGAGTTTCTCAGCGGAAAAGAAAAGCCGCTGCTCAGAAGTCTGGAGGAAAAAATGCAGCAGGCCTCGGAAAAACTGGAATTTGAAGAAGCTGCGAAATATAGAGACTACATTTCGTCCATTAAAAACAATTTCTGAGACTCAGCGAGTGACCATGATACACGATAAAGATCTGGATGTGGTTCTGCCAGTCAAAGATCAGCAGAACTCCTTTATCGTATTGTTTACCGTGCGGGACGGCAAACTTTCCGGCCGTGAGACCTTCCAGATTCAGACCGATGAAAATGACAACAGAGACGAGATGGTAGCAGAGTTTATCAAGCAGTACTATAGCCAGTGGGCAGTGGTGCCGCCAGAGATTTTGGTAGAAAGCACGCCGCCTGACATTGAACTGTTGGAAGAGTTTTTGAGCCGAGAAGGGCGTAAGGTGCGAATCTTTGTCCCACAGAAGGGTGAAAAGAAGGCCTTGCTGAACCTGGCACAGAGCGACTGCATTGAAATGGTAAAGACTCTGTCTGAGAAAGCAAAGTCGAACCAGGAGAAGCAGACCGCTATCAAAGCTGAAATTGAGTCTGTCATCAGGGAAGCAGGATACACGCCGGCAGACAAGCAGGCTTATCGTATTGAATCTTATGATATATCCAATACGAACGGAGTAGACTCCGTAGGCGCGATGATTGTATTTGAAGGTCTGAAGCGGATTCGAAGGACTATAGACGCTTTAAAATTAAAACGATTGAGGGACCTAATGACTACGGAAGCCTACAGGAGATGATTTTACAGGCGTTTCAAGCGGGCAAAGGCGGGCGACCCTGCATTCATCAAAAATACCTGATGCCATCTTCATGGATGGCGGCCAAGGTCAGGTGACTGCAGCGCGAAAGGTTTGATCGCCCTAGGTATCGACATCCCTGTCGTAGGCATGGCAAAAGATGACAGTCACAGGACGAGAGCCATCTGTTTTTGAAGATGGACGAGAAATCCTTCTCAGAGAAAGAAACCTGCTATTTAAGTACGCAGGGACGATTCAAGAAAGAAGTACATCGCTTTGCCATCGACTACCACAGAAGTCTGCGCAGCAAAACGCAATCCACTCTGTACTCGACAATATTTCAGGCGTCGGGCCTACGCGCAGGAACGCGCTGCTCAATCATTTTCAAACTATAGAAACCATCAAGCAGGCTTCAGTGGAGGAACTTATGAAAGTGCCTGGAATTACAGAATCTGTGGCAGAAAATATTAAAGAATATTTTAGTTGATAATTTTGCACAATAATGGTATATTAGTAAGATAACAAAGAAATTAATGAGAGTTAACGAAAATGGAGGATCAATATGGCAGATAACAAGAACAACATGCAGATGAGGCAGATATCATCACTTTAGAATTTGATGATGGAACTGAATTAGAATGCGAAATCATGGGTGTTTTTTTGATTATAATGGAAAAGGACTACATCGCTTTAATTCCGCTAGACGATTCTGATGACGTTTATATCTACGGATACAACGAAGTTGGGGAAGACGAATTCGAACTAGTTGATATCGAAGACGACGAATTATTCCAGAATGTTGTACAAGAGTTCGACGCAATCATGGCAGAAGACGATGGCAGCGTAAACTAATTATATGTGAGACAACCAATCCTGCAGCAGCGGCTGCAGGATTTTTTTCGTCTGATTCATTATTGCACGATAAAAAGACCTCATCTAACGATGAGGTCCCTTACCTGCGATATTTAATATTTAATTAAGAAAGAACGTTCAAAAGTATGCTGTAACCCTATCACCCTTTTGACAATTTCATTATAACCAAAATATGTGTTGATTTTGCGAAGAAATATTATCAATTCTGTGACAGAAATATTAAGAAATCTTAATACAAAAAAGAGCTATCTTCTAGCTCTTTTTAAGAATGCAACGGCAAAAAATGCGAATATGGCAGTTCCAACTACGTAGTATGAATTATAGTGGCCCTTCAATATGGCTGATAGACATACCAGAGTAAAGACAATAAACAGAATTCCGATTGCTATATTTCGTTTGTTCCAGTTCATGAATTACGTCTCCTTTGCGGCAACGCCGTTTAGATATAATAGAACCATTATACCATGACAAAAACCGCTGAAAATAGAATGGAATGTCATGATTCAATGGTTCTCACTTTGCGGCAACGCCGTTTAGATATAATAGAAACCATTATACCATGACAAAACCGCTGAAAATAGAATGGAATGTCATGATTCAATGGTTCTCACTTTGCGGCAACGCCGTTTAGATATAATAGAACCATTATACCATGACAAAACCGCTGAAAATAGAATGGAATGTCATGATTCAATGGTTCTCACTTTGCGGCAACGCCGTTTAGATATAATAGAACCATTATACCACAAATCAGCATGATAAAATAGGATTGTTTTTACAGGGAGATGGGATAAAGTATATAGCGTGGGTGACACAAAAAAAGTAGAATGGAGAATTTGTGTGAAAAAATATGATATCATTATCGCCGGCGCTGGAGCCAGCGGTGTTTTTATGTCTTACGAATTGACGAAAGAGAAAAATCAGGCGAAAATTTTGATGATAGATAAAGGCGCACCTTTAGAAAAGAGAGTCTGTCCAATTAAAGCGGGAAAGACGAAAAACTGTATCAAATGCAGTCCGTGCCATATCATGAATGGCTACGGCGGAGCCGGCACATTATCTGACGGGAAATATAATATAACGACCCAGTTTGAGGTGACTTACACCGATATGTTGGTACTGACCATGCTATGGAGTTGATGGAGTATGTGGACAGTGTTCTCTGTGCTATGGGGAGGCAGTGATGCAAAGCTTTATTCCACTGCAAACTCAGATCTGAAAAACCAGGTGTTTGCAGAATAATCTGCATCTGCTTGAGGCCAAGGTCCGCCATTTGGGAACGGATAGAAACGTGCAGATTCTTGGAAAAATCTTCGAATATATTAAAGAAAGAATTGATACACAGTTTTTACACGACCATCGAGGATGTGGCAGTTATGGATGACGGACTTTCCACGTTTTGACGGACAAGGGGGCAGTTTGCCTGTGATAAGCTGGTTCTCGCAACAGGCCGGTCAGGATCAAAGTGGATTGCGAAGATTTGCGACGAACTGGGAATTGAACAGAAGAAGAATCGTGTTGACATTGGTGTCAGAGTAGAACTTCCGGCAGAAGTTTTTAAAGACATTACCGATGCCGTTTATGAAGGGAAAATCGTATATAAGACGGACAGATACAACGATATGGTCAGAACCTTCTGCATGAATCCTTATGGGGAAGTGGTATCTGAAAATACGAATGGGATCGTGACGGTTAATGGGCACAGCTACGCAGATCCCAACCTTCATAAGAAAATACAAAATTTTGCACTTCTGGTATCCAACAAGTTTACGGAGCCATTTGAAGACAAAAGCAATGAATATGGTGAATCCATCGCACGACTGTCAAACATGTTGGGAGGCGGCGTCCTTCTGCAGAGATTCGGTGATTTGGTAAAGGGCCGCCGAAGCAGTGAGCGCAGAATGGAGAAGTGCTTTTACCCGTCGAGACATTGGCGGCAACACACCTGAGACCTAAGTCTGGTTATTCCAAAGCGACAGCTGGACAGCATTATTGAAATGATCTATGCCTTAGACAAAATTGCTCCTGGCACAGCCAATGAAGATACCCTGCTCTATGGTGTAGAAGTGAAATTTTACAACTCCAAGGTACATGTAGATAAGAACTTGCAGACGAAGATTCCTGGACTCTACGCTCTAGGCGATGGTTCCGGCGTG
>VOFI01002274.1_pt1 | contig 25355 bp, 46 predicted proteins | sample 5384131 | NCBI WGS metagenome assembly VOFI01 (sample SAMN12384728, study PRJNA508395) | human gut metagenome | isolation source: healthy gut H | host: Homo sapiens | reverse complement strand
TATTTCAGGCCTTCCCGCCAGGATTTTACCATTGCAATCTCTGCCGCATAGCCCTCATCGTCATTCGGTGTCTCTAAGATGAACGGAAGTCCCGCGGCTTTTTCATGACATACGATCCTCTGCAATGCTTCTGGTCCGATCTGCCCTTCTCCTAATCTTGCATGACGGTCCTTGTGGCTTCCCTAGCGGATTCATACTGTCATTTAAATGTATGGCTTTTAATCTCTAATCCGATGATACGGTCAAATTCCTCTAACACTTCATCGAGATGTTCCACGATATCGTAACCGGCATCCCAGACATGGCGGTATCAAGGCAGACTCCGATCTTCTCCTTTTAAATCCACCCGTTCTATGATTGCCTGTAATTCTTCAAAATTTCTTCCGACTTCACTTCCCTTGCCCATGGTCTCTAATAAGACGGTCGTCGTCTGCTCCGGATGTAACACCTGATTGAGCAGTTCTGTGATCAATGTGATCCCTGTCTCTGCCCCCTGTCCGACATGGGAACCCGGATGAAAATTGTAATAGTTTCCCGGCGTATATTCCATGCGCTTTAAATCATCGGTAAACATGGTATATGCCAGTTCCCGAATGTCTTCTTTGGCTGCACAGGCATTCATCGTATAGGGTGCGTGTGCCACGATCTTTCCAAAGTGCTGCTCTTTTGCAATTTCTAAAAAATTTTTCCACATCCTCGGGCTTAATCTCTTTTGCCTTTCCACCTCTTGGATTTCTGGTAAAAAAGCAAAGGTCTCGCCGCCTAATCGGACTGCACAGCTTTCCCATTGCCTCATAACCTTTTGCCGAGGACAAATGATTTCCTATATACATAAAGAATCTTCCTTCCTGTTTTTTTTCAAGCATACCACATTCTGTTCCCGACATACAATGTCCCGCATATAATATAAAAAACTTTTTAAGGATTTTCATATGTATTTATATATTGGTATGATCCTTCTGATCTGTGTGCTGCTTTTTGTCCTGAGTCTGCTTTTCAGAAAGGCAAAAGCTGAAAAAATCTGCAAGATGAGCTGTCCGCAAAAACTGCAGATCATAGAAAACCTTGTGTTTCCTTTTTGGGTATACCTATATTCCAAAAAGCGATTTCTTTTTCTTCTTCCTTAGAAGCATGGCAGAGACGCTTTGGATACGCTGCCCTCTATGATAAGAGTGCTTCACATTTTCATATGGTCTTTAATGCTCTCCCGGTCTATTTTGACTATGACGGCCGCACCTGGCTCATCGAGTTCTGGAAAGGTCAGTACGGACTTCACACCGGCTGCGAGATCGGCGTCTATTGTTCTGACCGCATTTTAAGACCGGCAGAGCGTTCCGCGGAACTGTTCCATGCCGTATCGGATGAGGAGCTTCTTCCGATGTCCTTTGTCTTAAAAACAAAACGATACGACCGTGGCTGCACTTTCCGGTATCCACTGGTGGCTGACTGCTTTTTGTCCGGGTGTCTTTTCTGATCCGGAGGATTTGACGATGGAGACCTCCATTACTTTTCCAGACCTTTGTATGGCATATGCTTTCCGGGATGCCCTTTGAAAAAGAAGGTTATGATGTCTGTATCTGTGGTCTGAAGATCTGCTTTTTACGTTTTCAGACTGCAAAAACTGTTCTTTTTTCCCTGCCTTTTGCAAAAATGCTACCGCAGATGGATCCAGTGGCAGAACCGCCTCTTATGCCGTCTGTTTCTGTGGTATACCAGACCATTTGACACTGCCTTAGACCGCATATTGTTTCTCTGTGAAAGTCTTCCTTTTGCTTTTCATAAGACACTTCAACTTCATAAAAGTAATCGTAAGATCCGGAGGCAGCTATGAGTTATCTATCCCGTATTGACCATGCCTTTTCCGATGCCCCTGTTCTCCCACTTTCGGAGAACGGGCGGTATGGCCTCTTTAGTGACTGCCACCGCGGCATCGGTACTTCTAATGACAATTTTTTAAAAAAAACCAGCATCTCTATTTTGCTGCTTTAAATTACTATTATCAACATTCTTTTTTGTTATATTGAACTGGGGGATGGGGATGAGTTGTGGGAAAACAGAAGTTTTCCGCTATTCAGAATATCCACAGCAATGTCTTCTGGCTGCTTTCTCTCTTTTTTATGAAGAACACCGCCTGTTCATGCTGTTTGGAAATCACGATATTGCCAAGAAGGATTTTCATCCGTTTTCGGGCTGTTGCTTTCACGAGGGTCTTCGTTTGAAAGACTGTGTCACCGGACAGGAACTGTATCTGACACACGGACACCAGGCGGATTTTTTTTTAATTCCACGCTCTGGCGGCTCTCCTGTTTTCTGGTGCGTTATCTCTGGAAACCGTTAGAACAATTCGGCGTACTCGACCCGACAAGTGCTGCTAAAAATTATAAGGTGAAAAACAAAACCGAACAAAGACTGCAGGAATGGACCAAACTCCACAAAAAATCCTGATCACCGGGCATACCCACCGTCCCGTATTAGGTTCTAAAGACAGCCTGTACTTTAATACCGGAAGCTGTGTACATCCCCGCTGCATTACCTGTATCGAATTGGTTCATCGGGAATTGTCCCTGGTGAAATGGACACTGTCTACTAAACCGGATCGGACTCTTTTTTGTCGCAAGAGAAGTGCTTGCAGACCCGGTAAGCCTCGATGATCTGTTAGAAGACTCTTAAAACTTACTTCCATTTTATCTCGTAGGTTTCACCGGTTGCTTCTCAATTCGGTTGACATAATCTGTAATCAGATTCTTAACTCTCTCTTCTGCCTGTGAAAGCAGCTCGGTATCTTCTTTGGCTGCTTTTTTCAGGTTCTCCTGTGCCGTCCTGATCGTCTCTGTCTGTATGTCTGCCGTAATCTTTCCGGCTCCTAACCCATGTTTTTCTACTACATAGGAATCCTCGGTCAGAGAATCTTTATCGACCTTGCAGCTTAAAATCTCCGCTTTTGGAAGGGATATGGTAAGTGTATTTCCATCCATTTTCATATCGATCTTTTCTACATCAACGCCTGCTTTTACGATTCCTGTATACTCTATCCATAGCCGCCTGTCCGTATTCCACCACAATACCTTTTTCGTGGTGTCTGATTTTGCAACATTGTGATAATAACATTCTAACACCGCAAATTCTCAATGGATTTGATCTGCTGCAATTCGATCTCCGGTTTCTTTTTTCGCTCTGCTCAAAGTGCATCCGCAAAGGGAAAATGCCAGCATCATGACACATAGGTAAATACTGATCCGCTTCTTCATCTGTCCTTCTCCTTATTTTACTTCTAACGTATATGCTTCTTCCTGCTGTGCTAACAGTGTTCCTAAAACTCCTTTGACAACATTTTTTGCATTCTCTTTTGCCAGATCTTTGATCTCCTCATTGTCCTTACATTCTTTGGTCACATCCGCAATGGCTGCCTGATATGCATCTTTGGACACACTTTCTGTCTGACTTCGTTTGCTCTCAAACATATAATCTAACGTTCCCATGTCCACATCGATGTCCTGGATCTGAACCTCCGGCAGGGTAACGGTTACTTTTTGGCTTCTTTCTCTATTTTGATCTTGATCTTATCGGTATCAATGCACGCTTTTACCGTCGCATCATATGCCACATGGTATAGCACGCGCTCATCATTTTCGGATCATACACATGTGCGATCCCATGATAAACTGCCTTACCTGTCGATAACTCACTGATATCCAATACTTTTTTCTAAGGTTGTCTTACTGATGACCGTAGTCGTCTCTTTTCGTCCCTCTTTGATATGAAAAGCCGTCCATACTCCTCGCTACGGCTATGACTGCAAGGAGCAGGATTAGAATAATGTATTTCACCGGCTTTTTCTTTTGTTGCTTTTTCACGTTTTTTCCTCCTAAATGAACCTGTCTAATACTTTCCGGATCGGCCGGTATAAGATCAGCATCAGTACAAAATTAGAAATCCCATGCAAGATATCATAGGGGATTCCGGCAATCCACCATGCAAATGCCGTCTTTATTCCACCAAATCCCAAATATACCAGACTGCACAATCCGCCAAACATCAGACCATAGATGCCGGAAAAAACTGCCCAGAACCATGCTGATCTTTGTTTTTTAAAAAATAGTGTCAATACGCAAAGCAAGGGCCAGATGTATAAATACATGATGACCCATATTCCCATTCCCCAGATCAGACATTCCACACCGACAAAGGCAAAGGCTGCATAGAGCACTTTTTTTGCCAAATGCTAAGGTATAGAGTATCAAAAGAAACGTAACCAGTTCCACATTCGGAATAAATGACAGGGACAGCTTTGCCGCTTCTAAAGTTGCGATCATTATTCCGATATAAGCGACATCGCGTACTGTCAACGACCATGAAGATTTATTCTGCAGCATTTTTTTTCATAAGACAGTGTGATCTCGTCTTTATTCCGGACTGGCTGTGTATCAATACCGTTCTGCGCATACTCGCCATTCATATACAATGCCCAGTAAGCACCGTCCTTGTTGTAATCTGCTTCTAATCCGTTTACTTTTTCAATATAGAGCCCGTAATCGGCTTCACTGCCTTCTAAGGTAAAATCTTCCGTCTTTTCTAACTCTTCCAATGCGCCTCTGACATACTCCGCATCGGTATAGCCTTCATAGACTTTTTTGTCTCCTTGATCATCCTGTACGGTCAGTGTATAACTCTTTGCACCCTGTGTGGTCTTTGCTCCGAATACTTTCCAGCATCCGAATAAGACTGCTATCACAACTGCAAACAATACGACGCCTAACACTATTTTTTTCGTGTTTTTCGTATTCTTTTGTATTCTCTTCCATTGATTAAATCCTATACTCCTGTTTATTTATTTTTTACCGCATGATCTTTCACTAGCGGGCAATGATCACGCCACCGTCATTTGCATACAGGGGCTGACTCTGCTGTATCCAGTACAAAAATATCTTTAAAGTTTGCCGCTTTTTTCTAACTTTTCTTTGACCAGTGCGGCTCTCTGCGGGCAGTTGCAGTGGGCAATTGCAAGGATTTTTTCTTCACAGTTCTTTGTCTTTGCAACAACCTCCTGCACCATTTTTCTAATGCTTTATTCATTCCGCGAGCCTGAGAAAGCTGACAGATTGCCCCCTCCGGAGTCGAACCCATGACCGGCTTGATGTTCAATGCTCCTGCCACAAGCGCTTTCAAATTGCTCAGACGTCCGTTTTACGCAGCGTATCTAAGGTCTCTAATACAAAAAATGTATGCTGTGTCTCGATGTACCGGTCAACTTCTTTGACCACATCCTGAAACTCCATGCCCGCTTCCTCACATTCCTGAATCTTCATGGCAATCAGTGTCTCTCAATCGACGCTGATTTCGAATCAAAGACATGAATATTTTTTATTTTCATGCTCCTCTAAATAGAGCTTCTTACCAAGCTCGGCACTGTTATAAGAACCGCTCAACTGTGAAGAAAGTGTCACTGCATAGACATTCTGTGCCTCTCCCTCGAATGCTGTCATATAACGCTCCGGGGAAGGACAGGTAGATTTCGGGCAGTTCGGACTCTCCTTCACTCTTCTTAAAAATTCCTTCTGGTCAAAACTCTCATCATCCACAACATGATAATCGTCCACATCCAGCTCTAAGGACGCTGATGCAAAATGAATGTCACTTTTCTGCTCCGGCTTTAATTCTCCACAACTGTCTACTACAATTTTATAGCTCATAAAAACATCCTCATTTCTCTTTTTCTATTGCTCTCATTTGTTATTAAAAAATATATTATCTTTTTTCTTTTTCTATAACATGTAGTTTTTAATACTACATTATATTAGCACAAACCTATACGTTTGAAAAGAGTTATTTCTATATTTTAAAAATTTTTAAAAAGATATACTTAAAATTTTCTGTTCCTTATTCTCGATATAGTACATTGTAGTGATTCCGTCGCAGTAATTTGAAATTTTTTCATCATGGATAAAAAACTGTACTGCCTGCTCATAAAGCTCCGGTGTCGCAAACTTCACTGACACCTTCTTTTGTCCGTTCTCCCATGCTTTGGCATATTTTTCTCCAATCGCATCCGGGTCCCATTGGTCAAAGTAAAGCCCCTCATGTACATAATAATTGTCCGCTGTTGCCGTACATTCCGGCAACGTATAGATGGTATCTGCCTGATGGGAAGTGCTGATCTCCTCACTGGTAATTCCCAAATAATTGTAATTTACATACTTTTCTGCGGAACGGTCTTTTCCCATAATAACGGAATTGCCCCAGGTGGTATCTAAATAATAATAATCTCCGTCCATCCGTACCAGATTCCACGCATGCGCATCTCCGTCAGCTTTTCCTGTTACAATCGTACATTGGATATTCAACAGACGTAACAGATACTGCGTTGCACAGGCATATCCCTGACAGACCGTTTCCCCATTTAAAAAATACGCTGATGATATTCTGATTATTCTCTGCTTCAGGATTGTAATCCACCTGTTCGATCAGCGTTTCAAACACATACTTTACTTTTTCATAATCGGAAGCCTCCGTTGGAATGCCGGTAAGCAGTTCCTCCACGCAGCTGTCGATCTGCGCCTGGATTTCTTCCCGCTCACTCTGCTCCATCGTGTAGCTTGGTGAAAAATCCATGCCTATGATATTATCCCCTCTGCTATGCTGGGTATACATATATCCGGACACCCAGAACAGTCCGCCGTAGTCTGCATTTACCGCATTATAGGCGTTGTCTAGCACTTCCCGCTCGGTTGTCGATACTGCCACACTTTCTTTATTTTTTAAGATTGCATCCAGTACCTCATCATAGACTTTTTTCGTCTGTTCATCCAGTGTCTGATATGCATAGGCTTCCGTCGAAATACTCTCTACTTCTTCCGGCTTTTTGATCTCTTTGATGCCTGCTCTGTGATGGTATCCGCTGCTGTTTTCCAGTCAACCGGACTGCATCCCGTTATCAGACAGAGCATTGCTAAAAACAGAATACCTATCCCGCATTTTTTTTTCCACAGCTCCACGCTTTACCTCCTGTATTCTCAGATTGAAAAATAACTACCTACAAAACGGCTCAAAGCTGCCATATCATCTGCTCCCATCAACTCCCTTGCAGAATGCATTGCAAGGATTGGAACTCCGATATCTACGGTCTGTACCGGCATCAGGCTTCCTCGCAATGGCTCCAAGCGTACTTCCTCCTGCAATATCGGAACGGTTTACATATTTCTGATAAGCAATCATTTCCTTTTTACAGATCTGTTCTACAATGGCAACCACTTCACAATCTGTCGCATAGGACTGGTTACCGGATTCTTTGATACAAAATCCCCGGTTCAATACCGGCTGATTCGTCACATCTGCTTTCTGGTTCTGGTTTGGATGCATGGCATGTGCCACATCCACGGACAGCAGCATACTCTGGTAAAGTGCTTCTTTTACCTGGCATGCATCTCTGCCAAGTGAAATCTGTATTTTTTCTACGACATCACGAAGCAGCATCGAGCCTGCACCCTGTTTCGTTCTGCTTCCGATCTCTTCATGGTTCATGGATCGCAATATTCGGTATGATTCAACCGGACATTCAGGAAAAATGCACAATCCGCGGTGCAAATACCCGTCACTTGCAAGTGCCGCGGACGGTCTAACCATATTTAAGATCGAAAACATTCAACTGCTGATAACATCTCCATTTCCGGATTTGGCGATTCGCAGACACGGAAAATCCGTATGTGCCGCTGCCATACGAAAACTCTCTGTAATACAGCGTTTTGGAATCGTAAATGCGATCAGCGTTGTGCCATGGTGGATCATATAATAACTTTTTCCACCGGTTAATCCCCATGCCGTGTGAAACTCTAATTTTTCAAATCCTGCTTCTTTCAGTCTTTTTTTTCTGCCTCTTCCACTACCTGATAGGGTGAGACTCCTTTTTCTATTAAATCGAACAGTTTCTCTGCTGTTGTGTTCATTTCTATGACCTCCATCATTTGCTTCACATTGTACTATATTCTCTTTCTTTTTTTTTCTACCGATCTATCCGGTATTTTATCTTTATTTTATATTTTGATCAGGGTGTCAAAAGGCGGCTCACAACTTAGTGGCTGGCAAGTTGCCCAAAACCGGGACTGCTTTTGTGACTTTGAGAGAAAATTAGTAAATCTTAGTCTGACTGTTCATATATAGTGTTTTGCTGCCATGGACGGCAGCAAAAGTCTTAATGCCCCATGGACGGGGCGTTTAAGACGTACACGTCACTCCATCACAACCTGACTCAGGCAGACTTAGATTTTCTTATTTTCGTACAACGGAACAAAATAGACCCGGTTTTGTGCAAGTTGCCAATCAAAAAAATGGAAAACGCCTTTTTGACACCCTGATCATATTTATGAAAAAAAAGTTCTTTTTTTTTTCGTCATATCGTTGCGTTATAATAATATGCATAATGCGTTTTAGCGTACATAACACAGGAGGATTTTTACATGATTGCAGTGCAGATTGCAGATATCGGCAGTTTTATGACTAAATTTTTGCGTTCGGAAATATTTGATCCCTTTGAATTTATGGAAGGAACTTTACAGACACGCATTACTTATGACTTCGATGGCCACATTCTGAGTGACTCTTATTCCGAAGATGAACTGAGAGAAGAAGGACTGTTCGGACATACTTATCTGCCTTTTTCGATACAGCGTCCGGTACTGTTTGATCTGATCAAAGGGAAAAAAACTCCTGTCTTTTTTAAATTTACTCTGTTTTTATCCCCTTCGGATTTTTTATGAAAGGACACAGCTTCCACCGGACCCTTCGGATGCGATCAGTGGCTTTTTATTAAATCTGAGATTTATGCATGGGGAACTGACTGCTTCTACCGGTGTCTCCTATCGTACTTTTTTTTCCACCGATAAATCCTTAGAATTTGAGTGGGATTCCTATATCCGGCAGTTTTTAAGGAACATTCCCTTTACTTTTCGGAGGACCTATGATATGGTTAGTTTAGTGTTGCAGAGTGCACACTGATATTATTTATTTGGAGGTACTTTCAATGAACAAAGGTACAGTAAAATGGTTTAACAACCAAAAAGGCTACGGATTCATCTCCGATGAGCAGGGACAATGATGTATTCGTACATTTCTCCGGTCGAACATGGAGGGATTCAAATCCTTAGAGGAAGGCGCATCTGTAGAGTTTGATATTACAGAAGGTGCTAAAGGTCCTCAGGCAGTCAACGTAACCGTTTTAAATTAGTCTTTTCAACGTACCTTTTCTATTTTCGATAATAAACAGATAGAATCAGATTTTTTATTTTTTATTATGATAAAAAGTTAGGTATTGGGTAATGGCTATGAAGCAGAAAGAAACTGCACACCACTGAGTTTATCGATTATCAGGGTGACAGTTTCTTTTTGTTTTCTACTATTCTTTATTTTTGCTACTGTTCATCCTTGTGAAGTCTCGAAGTAATAAACAGTATGACTGCTCCAATCAGGACATAGATATCTGACAGATTAAAAACCAGTTTGTTCAGACGTTTATTCGGAGTTTTCAAACGTATGTAATCGACGACATAACCTCTTCGGTAGCGGTCAAGAAGATTATTAAGACCTCCTGCAAGTAAGAGTCCCGTACCCGCTTTCATTCCTCGCATGCTCACGATGCCTGTTCAGGCATACCAGATATCCGGCTACGGTAAACCAGACTCCGGCATGCAGTTTTTTCATCAGTTCCGGTCTTTTTGCAAGGGCATTCAGTGCTGCCCCCCGGTTATGATATTTTCAATCTGTACCTTTCCATGAAAAAGTTCTTTTTGTTTCTTTTCATCATAGGTTTTTCTACTTTTTCCTTTGCAGCATAATCACATAAAAATGCCGCTGTACTTCCTAATAAATAGTTCATGTCGTTCTCCTCATATTTGTAAATGCCTTGTATACATTCAGCCGTCCGTAGCCTTCTTCCGGGTTCGGATAGACCCTTCCCGGCGTTTTTCCGTTCCGACCAAAAAAGATAATTTTTGATCAATGCATTATTCATGTCACTGGAATTCCCACGCACGACTCCCCATTCTAAACAACTGTGCCGCTGCCCCTGGCCGTAACGGCGGCTGCCGCACTCGTACCGGTACGCCTTGTAAAATTCCCAGAGATCAGGACCAAAGACTTCTACCGCCGGTGCTAAAAAATCCGGTTTGACCTGATTATCAATATTATATCCTCTGCCGGAATCTAAGTAAAGACTATCGTCTGATGCATTAAACCCGCCCACACTGATTGGCGCATAGGCACTTGCCGGTCCGGTAATGGTAGTTTCGGGATTTGACCTTAAGAAAAAGATGTCCCCTGTACAAATTCCGTGACCGGAAGCCAGATATGGTATCTGCTTGTCACATAATTTTCCGGGTATACCCGCAGTCTCCAGATTCCCTTGCTCGGATTCGTAAACCGCAAAAAAATCAGTTCCCTTTCTCTGGTAAACTCTCCCAGACTATAGCTGATACTGACTGTTGTTCCCTCTAACAAAAAACGGTATTCCTCACTACTTCCCTGCCTTTGCAGGAATCAATGGCTGACGTTCTCCGGTCGGTGACTGCACGGCTACCGATACAACTTCCGGTGAATTTGTTAAAAGCTCGGCGGTAAATCCTCCGATATTGTCTCCTACACTGATCTCCACATCCTCGTATTCCTGCAACGGTGCTAAGTTTCCCAGATAGTGCCGCCTTGCATTTGCCTCATTTCCTGCTGCAACGACCACTGCCCGCATCCGTTTTGCCGCCACATAAGAGAGCAGCATCGACAATGCCGAAGTCCCCCATGCCCGCCACTGTTCGTTCCAAGTCCCAGACAGAGCACCAGTGGTTTACTCAGTGTATATGCCAGATTGTGCAAATAGGCGATTCCCGCGCCATAATGTCATTTTCCTGATATGCCACGGCACCCTCTTTGATGTGGTAAAAATCTCTTAAATACTGCTTTGCTTCTTTTTAATTTGACTACCGCAATATCTGCAAGGGGTGCTGCTCCGATAAAATCCGCTCTAAGACTTCCGAGCTTGCCGCAACTCCTTAAAAAGTTCCATGTCCGTTTGTGTCACGGCTTGGCACGATCGAATAAGAATCTTCGGAACGGATCGCATAATTGATATCCTCTGCCGTATACTCACTTCCATAGAGAAATCCTTCCGGCTGTGTCCCGGTCCGCACTGTCTGATCCCAGATCCTTAAGATCCTGGTAGTTCCGTTTTCCGATTGAAATACCGGATTTTGATAGTCAATCCCGGTATCGATAAATCCCATCAGCACTCCGTTCCCTTTTAATGGAAGGGTCGGAAAATTCTGCATGGTAAGTATTCCGGTTCCTTCAAGCGCAGAGGTATCCATCAGTGCATAGCATTTTGGCACTCCGATATAAGTCAGTCTTGCAATATTAAAATCCCCATTCTCTACAACTTCCCTGGGATAAAAAGGACTTCAAAACCATTGTCAAGTGGCTGGGAACACAAGATTTCATCTCCGTTTCGCATGTTCACTTCCCTTGACAATGTATTTATGAAGTCAAAATAATCTTCCGAGTAAACGGCATCTGTACAATCCATTTTTCACCTGATGCTTCTATTTATTGCATTTTATGCCGGAAATAGAAAGTTATGCCGCTAAATCACACTCTTTTCTTCCAGTTCCGCATCCACGCATCATAATAACAGGTCCCCTGTTTTCTCGATATATTCTTTTGTGATAATTACTTTTCCAATGTTGTCATCCTTTGGAATCTCATACATGATGTCTAGCATGAATTCTTCAATGATGGCACGAAGTGCTCTCTCCGACTTTCTTCTTCCTTTGCTTTTTTGCAATCGCATGGAGTGCCTCATCTTCAAATTCTAACTTGACCTCATCCATCTCTAACAGCTTCTGATACTGTTTTAAAATGGCATTGCGCGGCTCTTTAAAATCCGCACTAACATATCTTCTGTCAATGCCTCTAGAGAAAAAAAAAAGGATTGGCAGACGACCGATGAATTCGGTATCATTCCAAAAGTAAGGATATCCTCTACCGTTACCTTCTGTAAAATGTTCTCATCTTCATCGTACTGGTCTTTTAATGCCGCTTTAAATCCCATGGAGGATTCCTGGTTCAGACGTTCTTTGATGATGCTGTCTAAATCCGGAAATGCTCCACCACAGATAAACAGGATATTTCTGGTGTTGACAGTTACCATCGGCACCATGGCATTTTTACTGCTGGCTCCCACCGGAACCTCTACATCAGCACCCCTCTAACAGCTTTTTAAATTCCTTGCTGAACGCTCTCGCCGCTGACATCTCTCTGATTGGTGTTCCGCTTTTTTGGCGATTTTATCGATCTCATCGATAAAGATGATCCCACGCTCTGCCTTTTCTATGTCATTATCGGCTGCCGCTAAAAGTTTGGAAACTACACTTTCGATATCGTCACCGATATAACCGGCTTCTGTCAGGGAAGTTGCATCCGTAATTGCCAACGGCACATCTAACAGCTTTGCTAACGTTCTGACCATATAGGTCTTGCCGGAACCGGTCGGCCCTATCATCAGAATATTGGATTTCTCAATTTCAATATCATCATTTGCATCGGATGCCACTCTCTTGTAGTGATTGTATACGGCAACGGACATGACTTTTTTGCATAGTCCTGTCCTACAATATACTCATCCAGACTTGCCTTGATCTTATGAGGTGCCGGGATCGCACGGATATCGAGTGCCGGCTTTTCTTTCTTTTCTTTTTGGTTTTTTCTTCTTGATCTGCTGGCTTTTGGAAGCATCCCCTGTAAATCAGAAAGATTGATCATGCTGATATTTGGCATGTTCCCAAATCCCATATTTGCCGGATTGAAATCTCCAAGATTAAACCCGGAACCGCTCATGCTGTCAAAAAGGTCTTTTTGCATACAATCCCGACAAATACAGATATTATTTGGGATTTTGATCATTTTGCCCGCTTTGCTCTCCGGCCGGCGGCAGATATAGCAGATATCTTCGTAGCCATCCTTCTCGTCTTTGTTCGTATCCGGGGCATCGTCTGTCTGTTCTTTTTCTATGATTTCCTGTTCTAAATCTTTATCCTGATCTGACATGTTATTCTCCTATCATCTATCTTATCTATAACTGCCCCCATTATAAGACATTCCATTTGCAATCTCAATTGATAATTTGGAGAAAATGCCGAATTTATAAAATTTCTTTCAATATCTTATTGACCATTCCAGGATCTGCTTTTGCCCTTCATGGCTTTCATCGTCTGACCGACTAAGAATCCGATGGCTTTTTTCCTTTCCGTTATGGTAATGTTCTACGGATTTCGGATTGTCTGCAACGATCTGCTCGATTGTCTCTCGCAATGCACCTTCGTCGTTTACGGTCTTTAAGCCTTTTTCTTCCACATATTTTTCCGGGTCAATATTACGATCGAAAATCTGCTCAAATACTTCTTTTGCCACATTGCCGTTGATGACTCCGCCATCGACAAGCTCGATTAATTTTGCTAAGTTTTCAGCAGAAAAAAAGCGATGTCCTCCGGCTCTTTTTCATGTTCTTTTTAACAGACGGAGTGTTTCGCCCATCAGCCAGTTTGAGACTTTTTTTTTTCGGCTTCTTACAGATGGCGTGGTCTCTTCAAAATATCTGCCATATGTTTTGAACCGGTAATGATCTGTGCATCATAATCCGGCAGCTCATATTCTTTTTTGTAACGCTCTAATTTTGCGGTACGAAGTTCCGGCTCTTTTGCCTTGATCTCCGCTAACCACTCGTCACTGATGACGATCGGTACTAAATCCGGCTCCGGGAAATAACGGTAATCTTTCGCATCCTCTTTGGAACGCATCGCATAGGAGTATTCCTTGTTGTCATCCCAGCGTCTCGTCTCCTGGATGACCTGTTTGCCTTCTTCTAACAGTTCGATCTGTCTTGCACGCTCGCCTTCGATGGCACGGGCAATTGCTTTGAATGAGTTCAGGTTTTTCATCTCGGTACGCGTTCCAAATTCTGTTGCTCCCACCTCTCGGACTGACAGGTTGACATCGGCACGCATCGAACCTTCATTTAATTTGCAGTCTGAAGCACCCAGATACTGGATGATCAGTCTTAACTTCTCTAAGTATGCAATGACTTCTTCTGCGGAACGCATATCTGGTTCAGATACGATCTCGATCAGTGGTACACCGGAACGGTTATAATCTACGATTGAGCAGTCTTCCCACTCGTCGTGAATCAGCTTTCCGGCATCTTCCTCCATGTGGATCTCATGGATGCCGATACTTTTTCTTTCCGCTCAGGCGGTCTCGATCTCTACGCTTCCATTCCCGCAGATCGGCAGATAGAGCTGGGAAATCTGGTAGTTCTGTGGGTTGTCCGGATAGAAATAGTTCTTACGGTCAAACTTGCAGTACTGGGTAATCGTACAATTGGTTGCAAGTCCGACTGCCACGGCATACTCTACGACCTGTTTGTTTAAAACCGGTAAAGATCCCGGCATTCCGGTGCAGACCGGGCGTATGTGTATTCGGTGCTCCTCCAAACGCTGTGGAGCAGAGCAGAAAATTTTTGTCTTGGTCGCAAGTTCCACATGAACTTCCAATCCGATCACGGTTTCATATTGTTTGCTCATTTTCTCCTCCTCCTATTCTGCTAACGGGCTTTTGTGATATGCTCTGGTCTGTTCAAAACTATATGCTGCACGAATGATATTTTTTTTTCAAAACAATCTCCGATCAACTGCAATCCGATCGGCAGTCCCCTTCGAATCGATCCCGCATGGAAGTGTCATTCCCGGAAGTCCTGCTAAGTTGACGGATATCGTATAAATATCTCCTAAATACATTTTGATCGGGTCTTCTAAGGAAGAACCTAACTTCGGTGCTGTTGTCGGTGCTGCCGGTCCTAAAATGACATCATATTTTGCAAATGCTTTATCAAATGCCTGTTTGATCAATGCTTTTGTCCGAGTGCCTTTAAATAATATGCATCATAATAGCCGGAACTTAATACGAAAGAGCCTAAACATGATACGGCGTTTTGCTTCTGCTCCAAATCCTTCGAACGAGTCTTTTTGTACATGTTATGAAGTCCTTCGTAACCTTTTGTACGGTAGCCGTATTTTACACCGTCAAAACGGGCTAAGTTCGAACTTGCCTCGGCACTGGCTATGACATAATAAGCAGGGATCGCATACTCTACAAGGCTTAGATCAAATTCCTCGACAATGGCTCCTTTTTTCCTCTAATGTCTTTTGCTGCTGCTAAAACTGCTGCTTTCACTTCTTCGTTCAAGCCCTCGCCAAAATAATCTTTTTGGGATTCCGATCTTCATTCCTTTTACATCATCCACTAATGCAGATGTAAAAATCTGTATCTTTTCGTTCTATGGATGTGGAATCCTTCTTATCATAGGAAGTAATTGCTTCTAAAATGGTGGCACAGTCGGTCACGTCTTTTGCCACCGGTCCGATCTGATCTAAGGAAGAACCATAGGCGATCAGTCCGTAACGGGATACCGTTCCATAGGTTGGTTTTTAAGCCAGTCACTCCGCAAAATGAACTTGGCTGGCGGATGGAACCACCGGTATCGGAACCTAACGCATAACTGCACTCTTCTGCTGCCACGGCTGCACAGGAACCGCCGGAAGAACCGCCCGGCACATGTTCTAAATTCCATGGGTTTTTCGTAACTCCATAAGCGGATGTCTCTGTCGTGCTTCCCATTGCAAACTCATCCATATTGGTCTTGCCTATGATGACCGCGCCTGTTTTTGCAGATTTTCTACTGCCTGTGCGGTATAGGTCGGCACAAAGTTATATAATATCTTGGAACTGCGGGTTGTCAGAACTCCTTTGGTACAAAGGTTGTCTTTCAATGCCACCGGTACGCCCGCAAGCGGTCCGGTCAACTCTCCCGCATCTATTTTTTTCTGAATCTCCCCGGCATCTTTCAATGCCCGCTCTTTGGTCAGGGTGACAAAGCTATGCACATCGCCCTCTACTTTTTCTATCTGTGCAAAGAGCTGCTTCTACGGCTTCTTTTACCGTTACTTCCCCTGCTTTTATCTTTTTTCCCAGCTCTACGGCTGTCAGACTCATCAGACTCATTGTATTCCTCCTTTAACCGATCGTCTTTGGCACCTTAAATCCATCATCTTTAGCACAAGGTGCGTTTGCAAGTGTATCATCATGTCCGTCTCCATTGGTTACAACATCCTCACGGAATACGTTATTGACCGGGAATACATGGGACATCGGCTCTACGCCGGAGGTGTCTAATTCGTTTAATTTATCAATATAATCGAGCATTTTTCCCATATCGGCTTTTGCCTGTTCTTTTCTTCTTCGGAAAGCTCTAATTTTGCAAGAATACCAACGTATTCAATAGTTTCATCTGAAATTATATTTGCCATTTTTCTTCTCCTTGTTTTCCTAAGGTTCTAATCTGCTTAAATCTCTTGGGAACAGTGTGGTCTCTCTGACATTGTCCTCGCCGATCAACTGCATTGTCAGTCTCTCTAATCCGATTCCAAGACCTCCATGCGGCGGCATTCCGTATTTGAATGCACTCAGGTAGTCCTCCATTCCTTCCTCTGTCATTCCTCTTGCTGCAATTTTTTCTGTCAACATCCGGTAATCATGGATTCTCTGACCGCCAGTTGTAATTTCAAGGCCACGGAACAATAAGTCAAAGCTCAGTGTAAATGTGGTATCCTGTGGATCATCCATTGCATAAAATGGACGTTTTTTGCTTGGATAATGTGTAACAAACACAAAATCCGCATCATATTCTTCTTTAAACAGAGTTCCGATCAGATGCTCTTCTTCCGGCTCTAAATCATATGGGTTTTGATCCGCGGTCATATTTTTCTGACACCATTTTCTTTGCCTCGTCAAAACGGACCACCGGTATCTTTTCCACATTCGGAAGTGTTACACCTAACATTTTCAACTCTTTTGCATAATCTTTTTCTAACAGTTTCATTGCATACTGCAAAAAATCCTGTTTCCATTGCCATGATGTCTTCAAATCCGTCGATATATCCCATCTCAAAATCTAAGGAGGTATATTCGTTCAAATGTCTTTTAGTGTTGTGCTTTTTCTGCTCTGAATACCGGAGCAGTCTCGAATACACGGTCAAATACACCAACCATCATCTGTTTGTAGAACTGTGGACTCTGCTCTAATACGGCAGGTCTGTGGAAATATTCAAAACGGAACAGGTTTGCTCCACCCTCTGCTCCTTTTTGCACCAATCTTTGGTGTATGGATCTCGGTAAAGCCCTCTTCGTATAAAAATTCCCGAAAACCTCTGACTAAGCCCTCCTGGATCTTGAACTTTGCCCGCTCCCTGATATTTCTAAGAGATACGGCACGGTTGTTTAGCTTTGCCTCTAAGGATGTATTCAGTTTCCATTTTGAGATCGCAAGCGGCATTGGAGCACTCGGCTCTGACAAGATACGGATCTCTCTTAAACGGATCTCAATCCCGTTTGGAGCACGATCTTCTTTGCTACCACTCCCTCTACTTCTACGGTTGCTGCCTCTTTTAAATCTTTCAGCTCAAACTTGGTTACGCCTTCCTCAAATACACACTGGATCAGTCCTTCTCTTTTTCGCGGATGACAAATGCGACCTCGCCCATATCACGAATGGTATGAACGGCACCGTTGAGCTTTACGCTCTGTCCTTCGTAATCTCCTGCTAAGAGGGTTGTCAGTTCTAAAGTTTCCTGTTCTTTTACTCCTGTTAAAAATTCCATCATGTTTGTACTCTCCTTTTCTTCATGTTTCAGTCGGAAATGTTTTCCTCTGAAGGATAGGTGCGGGACGGAAATACATTCTTGTGAAAAAAATATCATTTTTACTGATTCATTTTTATGAATTTAGAAATAATAAAAATTAGAAATAAAAAAAACGCCCCGGAACATTTCACTGTTCCGGGGCGGGATCTCATTCTTCTATATTCCCGCGGTACCACCCGCATTGAAAAATCATGGCAATCACAACTTTTCCACTCTTGATATTTAACGCATATCAGACGTACTGACCTACTCTGTATTTTTGCAAGTTCTCATTCCTTTTCCCGCAAAATTCTGTTCAACCAGTCTGCTCCAGAGTGTTCCCTTTGTCTCCTCTTTCAAACAGCGCTCTCAGTCGGTGACGCTGTATTCCTGTCGACGTCTGAAGATAAGAGTCTCTTTCATCGCTTTTTTTTTGTTGCCTGTATGTTAGCATAGTCTTAGTTATTTTGCAAGTATTTTTTTTGGAAACTTTCAAAAACCGGAGTCTTCATTCGTCATTCCTTTTTTCTTTTTTTTTCACAATAAACAGGTCTCTGACGTTCAGACTCTGCATGATGTTTCTGCATTCGTCACATTTCCCATGACGTTCACACTTTTTTCTTTTGCATGGGCAATTCTCATTTATTATCATTTTAGCTCCATAAATCTACAATTTTAAAAAACTGTATTTTCCGGCACCTAAGCCGGTAACCTTTTCTATGACTTTTGCTTCCTTTAAAACATTCATTACATTTGTAGCCTTAGACTTTGAACAGCCCAGCCATTCCATCACATTAGCACGCTTCCTTTTTTCAATAATCCGGCACATAGATATTGGCTCATCTGCCGTCTTATAGTATTTAAACACATTAAGATCGTCAGCAAATTCTTTCCAGCCTTCACTGGTAAAGGTTACAGTTGCTATATCATCTTCTAATGTAATAATTCCACTGAAATCTTTGCCATACTCATCTGTAGAAAACTCCAACCCTTATTCTGTCAACTTTCCCTCACAGTCATCCAACTGTGCCAATCGATACATTCAATTTGAACAAGATAGCTTCCATCCCAGTTCTTTTGAATCTCAAGATTCGGCTCATCTGTATCATAGAATTATATTCGCCCACATAAGAATCCTCATCTATGTTTTCGCTTGCGTCTGATTCTGTATTTTCTGTTGTATTACTTTCCGTATTTTCTTCTGTATTCACTCTTGAATCCGGTTCTTTTGGCACATCTTCTACATTTGTTTTTTGTATCTGGTATTTCTGAAGATGTGTCTGTTGCATTATCTGCTATAGGTGTTTCCTTCTTTTCTACAGGCGTTTTCTGATCTGAAGTAATCTTTACTTCTTCTTTTTCAGTCAACTCTTTTTCTGCTTGTCCTGTTTCATTTTTTACAGCACTCTGTTCATGCTGTACATCTTGAGTCTTTCCGCATGCTGAAACAGAAAATGCTATAAAACAAACTAAAACACATAGTAAACATCTACTCTTTTTTCATTGTCTCTTCCTACTTTCTCATTATCTCATATATTTTACTTGCATTATTACCCCACATTTTTTCCCCCTTCATACTTTTCTGTTCAACATAACCGTAGTATACAAAACACCTTATTACAACATGAATGTTGTGAATGGTGGGGTTTTTTGTTACAAATGGTAGGTTTTAGTACATTACAACATGAAACAATACGATTTCAGCACATACTATGTCTTTTTCAACAGTGTAACGAATATCACCCTGATAATGTTCAATTACTTCTTTGATATTTGATAAACCTATTCCATGATTGAATTTATCATTTTTACTGGTGATCTGTTTTTTCTATATATTGAAAATCAAAATCTCTGCTTATACTGTTTTATACAACTATTTTCAGGTTTTGTTCAAAGTTTTCCATTGTCAGTACAATTTTTCTTTTTCCCCCGTTTCTATCTTGTTGCATTCCTCCATTCCATTTTTTTTTAGTAAATTATATAAAAGCGTACAACATTCAAAATCTGTCATTTTTAAATTTCCATTTACATGATAAAAAAAAATCAAATTCTATTTTTGATCTTTCCATCCCTTTTCCCAAGTAATTTACCAATGCACTGATCACTGTATGATTACACTTATATTTTCTACCCGGAGTTCTATCTACTACCCGTTCTATCTGCGACAAATACTCTGTCGCCTTTTTATACTCCTGATTTCTTAACAATTCTCGCACACATTCTATATGCCCTAATGTATCATGTCGAAATTTTCTTATCTCCGTATCTTGTTTTTGCACAGCATCAAAATATTCACATTGCATTTTTTGATACTTTTGTAAAAACTCTACCTTTTCCTGTTCATGTTCTAACTGTACATACGATATAATTAATACGATGCTGATAATGAAAATCCCAGCTACTATACATATTACATTTATTAGTTCTTTTTTTATTAAAATTCCCTTGTTTTAATACATTCTCACATACCCTTACCAGCAACCCCGCCCCCGAAAAATAAAGAACAGCAAATGCTAAAAATATTTTCACGGAAAACCTTGGAATTTTCCATCTTTCTACTTTCTTCCACCGTTTCATAATTATTTTTTGTATAAGTATAAATATCAAAAACACACAATAATCATATAATTCTGCATATTCTTTTCCTGTGATCCATAATAAAAATGTAGAATACAGGATATCTAAAAAGCCAACAAAAACATACACGCCAACACTATAGCATATCCTTCTGATCTTTGATTCTTTTATTATAAAAAGATAATATCAGTACCATACTTATAAATTCTAAACATGCCACTTTTCCCTTAAGAACGTTATTATATTCTACTATTACCTGTAAAACAGCTAAGATAGCCAGTACTGCGAGGTAATACCTATATTTTTGTTCTACCTTCACATTTGTAAAACATATAAAAAATCCCACATATACAAAAAACTCTACTACCTGTGATAAATAATTAATTCCTATCTCCTGTAACATATCCTTACCTTCTTATCGAATATATTCCATATATTTTGCTTTTATTTTTCTACACATACCACGCGATATCCTTAATTTCTCCCTATTACCTATTTCAACATAAGATTCTGTCACTCCGCTCACATATTTTAAATGTATCAGTACTGAACGATGAACTCTCATAAACCCTTTTGTTTCCAGTTGCTTTTCACACTCTGAAAGTGATTCCCTGATCAGTAACCGCTCTTCTTTTGTTATTACAATGACATAGCTGCCTTCCGCATGTATATAATAAATATCATCTAATACAATACGATTTCCTTTTTACCGACCATATTCTTTCTCCTCTCAATATGTCTCTGTATATTTTTTTTAATATAACAGATAATTCATCCGTTATATTTTTCTTTTCTATAAATCCTACAACATTTCTCCCAAATGCCTCTTTCATGCATTCATTATGTGAAGTCAGAAATACAATCTGTGTTTCACAATTTTTTCTAATAACTGATCTTTTTACTTCAATCCCCGAAATTTTTCCCATTTCAATATCTAAAAAAAAAAGAACATCCCACGCCAGATCCACTGCATGCAGCACTTCTTCCCCACAGGAGAAACACTCTACATGACAGTTCTCATTTTTTTTGACGCAAAATATTCTTCACAAATCTGTTTTACTTCATTTACAAATATAAAATTGTCATCACATACTGCTATTCTAATGTCCATTTCATAACCCTTTTTATCTGCCCATGTTCACTGATAATTCTATTATAGTGTTATCGTTTTTTTTCTGTCTACCATAATTTTCATATTCCCCAACCTTTTATTGAAAAACGAAGTCTATATGGTATAATAATGGCAAACGGATCAACATGCCCGCGGGATCGACATGATCGATCCGTAACAAAATCAAACTGACAGAATCGAGGATACATATGGATCACTTAATTATTCCAAAAGATTACAAACCCGACCTGAATCTCCATGATACACAGGTTGCCATTAAAACGGTTAAGGACTGCTTTCAGGAACTGTTAGCAGAACGTCTGAATTTAACAAGAGTTTCTGCTCCACTGTTTGTTGACCCGGATTCGGGATTAAATGACAACTTAAACGGTGTGGAACGCCCGGTGGCTTTTTGACATCAAAGAACAGGATGGAAAAATTGCTGAAATCGTCCACTCCCTTGCAAAATGGAAACGTTATGCGTTAGATAAATACGGTTTTTCCGTTGGTGAAGGACTCTATACGGACATGAACGCCATCCGTCGTGATGAAGAGACCGACAATATCCACTCTATTTTTGTGGACCAGTGGGATTGGGAAAAGATCATCACTAAGGAAGACCGTAATATCGAGACACTGAAAAGAAACCGTCCGCACCGTATATAAGGTTTTGCGTAAAACGGAAAAAATATATGTCCATCCAGTACGATTACATAGAGGAAATCCTTCCAAAGGATATCTTTTTATCACCACACAGGAATTAGAAGATGTATTCCCGGATGTATCTTCTCCAAAGGAACGTGAGTATTATATAGCCAAGGCCAAAGGCGCTGTCTGCATCATGCAGATCGGTGATGTCATGGAATCCGGAGAACGCCATGACGGCCGTGCGCCGGACTATGATGACTGGAGTCTGAATGCAGATATTGTCGTTTACTATCCGGTTCTTGATATTGCACTGGAACTTTCTTCCATGGGAATCCGTGTGGATAAGGATGCACTGCTCTCACAGTTAGAAAAAGCCGGCTGCCCGGAACGTGCAGAACTGCCTTTCCAGAAAGCCATTATTGAAGAAAAACTTCCTTTTACCATTGGTGGAGGTATCGGACAGTCCCGTATATGTATGTTCTTTTTAAGAAAAGCCCATATTGGCGAAGTACAGAGTTCAATGTGGCCGGAAGAAGTTGTACAGGAAGCCACTGCACACGAAATTTCTTTATTATAGGCAACGAAAGAGAGATATTTCATGAAAAAATGGATGACTTTTTATGTATATTGTTGTTATGTAGCAGCCAGACACTGTTACCTGTGTCTGCTACACCTACAAAATCTGTATCTTCCACTCCTCGCCAAACACAGATTACTGTTCGGACAGCCACAAATTTCAAGACTGAATCAGATGTTAAAAAATTCGTTCAGCTGGCTTCTAAATATAAAATATCTGTCATCTACTTAAATGTAAAAGCGGGATGAGGATGATGAAGTACCGTCCGGTTATGTTTATTATAAGAGTAAGGTTGCACCCATCGCCAAAGGCTACAGGAATTTCGATGTTTTAAAATCTATGATTAAAGAAGCTCATAAAAAATCTATCAAAGTCTATGCGTGGGTTCCTCAGTTTCATGACCGTGCAGCATTAAAAAGTATCCCAATGCACAGATGAAAACTCTGGTTGGAAAAAAAAACTGTGGCTTACAACCAAAATGGTGAATATTTTGTAAATCCTTTAAATAAGAAAAATCCAAAAATATGAGATTTCCATCTTAAAGGAAATCGCTAAAAAATATGATGTTGACGGTATTATTTTAGACTGGCTTCGCTTTGATGATTACAAAATGGATTTGAGCAAGTCTACCAGAAATGCTTTTAAAAAGAAATATGGCTATGATCCGATAACCATTTCGTTTTCAACCAATAATGCCAAACGCAGACAGTGGAATAGCTGGAGAACTTCACAGCTTGCATCTTATGTCAAACAGGCTTCTCGTAGTGTCCGGCAAACTAAAAAGACATTTTACTGGGTGTATTTATTCTCCCTCCAGAGTTCACAGAATGTGGGCGGGATGTTGGAAAATTTAAGTCGTATATTGATGTTGTTCTGCCAATGTCCTATTACAAGGACTGGGATTTTACTCCTTCCTGGGTTTATGGGAAAAATTCGGGTATTCTTTACGATACACAAAAAAGCAAAAAACACCTCCATTATTCCAACATTTGATTTGCCTTCATCCACACAAAAGGATAGTTATAAGACAATTTTCAAAAGACGCAAAAAAATTATCCTAAGATTAAATGCATAAATTACTTTATTTACGGAAAATGGAAGGAATCCCATTTTAAAAAATTGTATATTATTGAAAATTGCAATGTAATTTCTCTTACACAATAAAAAATGAAACCGAAGACTTCATGATTAGTCAACGGTTTCATTTTTTTTTGTGCTATACCCTATCGTATTACTGCATGATATTAAATGCCAGCATCATCATAAAGGAATCTCCAATGCATTTGCAGCGGTGCGTGCAGCATAATGGAAATCATAAGAAAAAAGCACGATGAAAATATGATTATTTTTTTCATTGTTATGCAATCTTCCAGAATTCTTTTTGCATTGGCTACTCTTTTCCGCACTCGGCGGACAGACACCTTCTAACGGATAATCAAGTCCAAGATTTTCCCATTTAAAAATTCCCATGGTATGATACGGCAGAACTTCTACCCGTTCCACACTCTGCAATTCCCTGATAAATTCCGCTAAACAGAAACAGATATTCATCTTTATCATTTCGCTCCGGCACAAGGACATGACGAATCCACATTGGTTTTTCATTTCGGATAAGAGCTGTGCCATGCGTAAAATATTCCGGTTACTCTGTCCGGTCAGAATCCGATGCTGTTCTTCATCGATATGTTTGATATCCAATAATACCAAATCCGTATTCTTCATCAGTTCCTTCCATTTGGAAAAATAAGGCTCTTGTTCCGTGAACGGATTGCCACTGGTATCTAATGCGGTATGAATTCCCCCGCTCTTTTTTGCTTTTCGGAATAACTCATTTAAAAAAATCAATCTGTAAGAGCGGTTCTCCACCACTTACGGTAATCCCGCCTTTTTCTCCCCAGTAGCTGCGGTATCTCCATGCTTTGTCCAATAACTCTTCGGCACTGGTCGGCGTTCCTGCATTTTTCTCCCAAGTATCGGGATTGTGGCAGAACTGACACCGCATGGCACAACCGCTTAGAAAAATAATGTAACGGACACCCGGTCCATCCACAGAGCCGAAGCTCTCAAGTGAATGGACGTATCCGATATTCTGTTCTTGACTCATAGATTATAAACTTTCGTGGCGGGTTCTTGAAATAACATCCATCTGCTGCTCTTTTGTCAGGTCGATGAATTTTACTGCATAGCCGGATACACGAATCGTAAAGTTTGCATACTCTTCTTTTTCCGGATGCTCCATTGCATCGATTAACTTTTTCTTTTCCAAATACATTGACATTTAAAGTGGTGTGCGCCCTGGTCAAAGTATCCGTCTAAAACATGTGTCAAGATTTTCTACACGTTCTTCCGGGCTGTGTCCTAAAGCATCCGGGTTCATGGTCTGTGTATTGGAAATTCCGTCTAACGCATCTTCATATGGCAGTTTGCCACGGAGTTCAAAGATGCTAATAATCCGTTCGTCTCTGCACCGTAAGATGGGTTTGCTCCCGGTGATAACGGTGTCCATGCTTTTCTTCCGTCCGGCATTGCTCCGGTTGCTTTTCCATATACCACGTTTGATGTAATAGTCAGAATGGATGTCGTAGCCTCCGGAATCGCGGTAGGTGTGAACCTTTTCTAATTTTCTCATAAAGGTCTCTAAAGCCATACGGCAATCTCATCGGCACGTTCATCATCG
>VOFI01003516.1_pt1 | contig 25379 bp, 20 predicted proteins | sample 5384131 | NCBI WGS metagenome assembly VOFI01 (sample SAMN12384728, study PRJNA508395) | human gut metagenome | isolation source: healthy gut H | host: Homo sapiens | reverse complement strand
ACGGATACGGTAGTCTATAAAAAGCGATATTACCCAATCTGTCCGGGATCTGTACCTTGCCATCCTGGAGCATGCCCCGAAGCTGGAAAAAGAAGAAACCCTGTTTTTCCTCATAGAACAGATACTCAGGGAATATGCCTCGGATTTTGAAAGCGCCGATATCCTGCAGCCCAATCCCCGGATAAAAACCTTGTGTACCTATATAGAAGAGCATTATGCCGAAAATCTTACCCTGGACGATCTGCTTGCCATGACGGATTTCGGCAAGTCCTACCTTCTGCGCTCCTTTACCAAGCAGACAGGTGTTTCGCCCTACCGATATCTCCAGACAATAAGGCTGGATAAGGCCAGAAAATTTCTGGAACAGGGAATTGCGCCTATTGATGCCGCGGGAATGGCTGGTTTTGCGGACCAAAGCCATTTTACCCATTTCTTTAAAGAATTTATCGGGCTGACACCCAAACAGTATCAGCGTATTTTCCAAAATAATACAGAACAGGCGGAAACAGATGATGACGAAAAATAATACCTTACAGGGACATTTGGCGGCGTTCCTGACAATTTTCATATGGGGAACCACTTTTATTTCCACGAAGGTACTGCTGAAGAGCTTTGGCCCCATAGAGATTCTTTTTATCCGTTTCCTTATCGGATACCTTGCACTCTGGATAGGATGTCCCCACAGAAAAAGAAAAGGGGAAAGAAAAGAAGAGCTGTACTTCGCAGTGGCAGGGCTGTGCGGGGTAACCCTGTATTTCCTTCTGGAAAATATAGCCCTTACCTATACCTATGCCTCCAATGTCGGCGTAATCATCTCCATCGCCCCGTTCTTTACGGCAATTTTCTCTTTCCTGTTGAAAAAAGAAGAAAAGCCGGGAAAACGGTTTTTCCTGGGCTTCATCATGGCAATGGCTGGTATCTTCCTCATTAGCGGCTTCGGCGGCCTGAATCCCTTCGGCGATCTGCTTGCTGTGGGAGCGGCCATACTCTGGGCGGCCTATTCCCTGCTGACCAGGAAAATCAGCGATTTCGGCTATCCTGTGGTACAGGCCACAAGGCGTACCTTTTTCTACGGACTGGTATTCATGATACCGGCTCTCTTTCTCATGGATTTTCATGTGGAGCCGCGGCTTTTTCTGGAACCGGCCAACGCAGGGAATCTTCTTTTCCTGGGACTGGGGGCCTCCGCGCTCTGCTTCGTCACCTGGAATTTCGCGGTGCGCGTGCTGGGAAGTATAAAGACCAGTGTCTATATTTATATGGTTCCTGTTGTTACGACAGTGACTTCCGCGCTGATTCTTAAGGAGAAGATCACGGCTGTTTCCGCCGTGGGCATTCTGCTGACTCTGGGGGGCCTCTTCTTGTCACAGAAATGGGGAAAGGAAGAGGGAGACAGCCCCGCTGCAGCGAAAGAAATCGGGGAGACCGGTGAGAGTATATGAGAAATGCAGGTATGGAATAGAAAGGAAGATGTAAAATGGAACTTCAGGACAGAAAATGCGTGATGATATTAAATGAGGAGCTGCCTGCGGGCGTGCTGGCTAATACCGCAGGAATTCTGGGAATCACTCTGGGGAAAAAGGTGCCGGAGAATATAGGGCCCGATATTTATGATAAAGACGGAAGAGAGCATCTGGGAATTGTTGCGCTGCCGGTTCCGGTGCTTAAGGCGGATAAGGAAAAGCTGAAGGCTATCAGGGAAAGGCTCTATCAGCCGGAATTCGCGGAATGTGTGGTAGTGGACTTTACGGATGTGGCCCAATGCTGCCAGAACTATGAGGATTATATAGCCAAAGCAGCCGGGGCGGGCGAGGAAGAGCTGACCTATCTGGGTATCGGGATATGCGGCTCCAAAAAACTGGTCAACCGGCTTTCCGGAAGCCTGCCATTATTAAGATGAACAACAGGATGCGTCGTTTTCACGAAAAGAACAGCATTATCCGAAGCTATGAACCAGAGCAGGTTTCCTCAAAAATAGTATAACCGTTCTTACCCCGTTTCTTAGTCTGATACAAAGCGGTATCCGCGTTTTTAAAGAGTGTCTCGGCATCGGTTGCATTTCCCGGGGAGAGAACCACACCGATACTGGCGGAAAGCTTCCAGCTTATGCTGCCGCTGATATGAGTCCGGCATAACGCCAGGGATAACCGTTCCGCGCGTTCCATCGCTCCGGCGTAATCCACTCCCCGCACAAATGCTACAAATTCGTCTCCGCCGATTCTTCCCAGAGTATCATCTTTGCGGAAATACTCAAAGAGCGTCTGGGTGAAAGAACGTATGACCGTATCGCCGAATGCGTGGCCAAACTGGTCATTGGCCTGTTTGAAATTATCGATGTCAAAGATGAAATAAGCGAAATACTCATCGGGATACTCTTCCAGCAGTTCATCTATCCTTCTCCGGGTGGCCGATTTCGTCAGCAGCCCGGTCATTTCATCCGTCTGGGCCAGAAGCTGCATCTTCTGTTCCCGCCGTTTCTCCGTATCGATATTCTGTCGATAGACCAGCATGTGAATGCTGTCATCTGACTCCAGTTTTACAATCCGGGCAGTGATACGCATCCAATAATACTGTTCGGAATCTTTGCTGATCATGAACTCATAGATCAGTTTTTCAGTACCCTCCGCATAGGCCCGCAGGACGTGTTCCGGCGAGAAGGTTTCTATGTATCCCTTTCGGAATTCCTCTTTGATCTGTTTTTGGGCTATAATACGGAGCGCCTGATCAAACGGACAGCTTGACGGAGCGCCCAGACTCTCAAAATAAGCCTCAGTGGCGGGATTGGCCGGCAGGTTGTGCGTGATATCTATTTCATAGATATTTTCGAAAAGATCCTCGGTGGCCTTTTCGAAAATATCCTGACGTTCCTTCTCCACTGTATGGGTCAGATCGATAATCTGCCGGTTAAAACGGCGGATGACACGGGTAATGACGATCAGTATGATTATGAGGATGACGGCGAGAATACATGCGGTCAGAACAAACTGCTGATTCAGCCTGGTCAAAAGGATACTGGTATCCCGTTCTACGACAAGATGCCATTGGATTTCGGGCAGATAACGGGACACAATATAGTTCCGCTTTTGTCCCAGGGCGTTCTGATCCCAGAAACGGAGGGCATCACTGTCTTTCCAGTCCAGGATATTCTGACGGCTCTGTGCGCCGGAAATAGTATTCATTTCGAACAGATTGACATTTTCATACCCTGAGTATTGAGTGGACAGCTCAATGATGCCTTCGTCGTCGATGAGATAGGAATTGATGCCAAACTGATTCTGGTAATCCTGCAGGGTACGCTGGAGACCGTCGATACGCACGCCTACCCCCACTACACCGAGAAACTCCCCGGCGCTGTCCCGGACCTTGCAGTTTACAAAGACAGTAATGGCATTTCCGGCCCCTTCCACCTGATCGTTATCCACATTCATGGTATAATCCTCATCCGTACCCAGCAGAGAATCGAAGTACCAGAAATTTTCCGGATCATCCGGCGTCAGTACCCGGTCCAGACCATTAAAATTGTAATACCGCGATGTGGAGGCGGATACAAGAAAGACGGAATCATAGCCGTATTTTTCCTGATAGGTACTCAGATATTCCCGGATTGTCCGGATAAAATCCGGATCATCCATACGCTCCTTCTCCTGAATGAGCACATCATGAAGCAGGCTGTCATTCGCCATCGTCAGGGAGATATTCACAGGTTTATTGAATGTCGTACTGATTTGATAATAAATTCCTTCCGATGTCAGATCCGACACCTGCTGGATGTTTTCCAGCGACGAGCTGAAATTGGCCCGATAGCTGAGAATGGTGGTCAGCAGAAATCCCACCACAATAATTGAGCAGACCAGAAGATTGGTCTGTATCAGGATATTCTTTTTCACTATATTCCCCTTTTCCTGCAAAGCCTGATTCAGACATTTCATCCAACAGGCTTTGGAACCGTTTTGACTGCATAAATACGATATAACCGGGAGTGATATAGACTGACTGTAATCAGTCATATAATTAACTTAAAAAAAATATTTATTTAAAAATTCATCAGCATCGCGCTATAGTACTACACAATAATCACACTACACCTTTTCAGAATCAATAGCAAGTTTTTTTGCAGCAGCATCTGCGGAAAGGCCGGGAGTGGGAAACGGGGGGCAGGCGGAGGGATAAGGCATTACAGGAAAGCCGTGAGCAGTAACTTCCCCCATTATCGGCAGCTGAAAATAAAAATAAAAATTCCTGGATAAAAGGGGTGAAAAAAGAAAGCTGATTTGCTATACTATAATCTGAAAGCAAACGGAGTCTTTTTTGATAACGGAAATAACAGGTGCAATGAAAAATATGGTAAAGTTTAAATATATAACGACAGTCCTGGTATGCAGTCTCTGCATGACATCGGCATCGGCCTGCGGTTCGCCGAAGCAGGAGAATATTGACCAGGGCATGCAGCTGATACAGCAGCTGCAGTATGAGGAGTCTCTTAATTTTTTTGATGCGGCGCTTCTGGACAAGGAAAACGCACAGATGTCTTACCGGGGGCAGGGGCTTGCATACATGGGGCTCACACAGTATGAAAAGGCAGTGGAGTGCCTGGAAAAGGCCCTGACCTACAGTGACGCCAAGCTGGGGGAGATTGATTTTGATATCAATTATTATCTGGCAACCGCCTATTATAAACAGGGGGAGCTGGACAAGGCCAAAGCGGTCTATGAATCAATCACCGCATTGCGGCCCAAGGAAAAAACGGCCTATTACCTGAAGGGGGTCGTTGAAATCGAACAGGGGGATCAGGAGGCGGCCCAGGCGGATTTTGACCGGGCTGTGGAGATTGATCCTGAAGATTATGATATGCGGATTAATATTTTCTGTTCCTGTTCGGAAAACGGACTTCAGGAATTGGGAGAAGGCTATCTGCAGGCTGTGCTGGACAGTAAGGATAAGAAGCTGACCGATTATAACCGGGGCAGGATGAATTATTACCTGGGCGATTACAATAATGCCAGAAACAGCCTGGAAAAGGCGAAGGATTCCAACGGAGGCGTGGATGTGGTCCGCCTTCTGGGACAGACCTATGAGAAGCTTGGGGATAATAATTATGCGGCCAGTGTTTACAGCAATTTCCTCAGCACCACGCCGGATGCCCAGATCTATAACCAGCTGGGCCTGTGCAATTTAAAGACAGGGGATTATGAGGCTGCGCTGAATGCTTTTCAGTCCGGGCTTGCCATAGAGGGAAACCAGCTCATGCAGGTGCTTTCCTTTAATGAAATTGTGGCTTACGAATATCTGGGAGATTTTAAACAGGCTACCGTTCTTATGCAGAAATATCTGAGCACTTATCCGGATGATGAAAAGGCTCTCCGGGAGTACGAATTCCTCCAGACAAGGTAGTGTTCCATGTCACTTTCTACTATATTTATGACAACATATTACCACTTCCACAATATGTTGTATGTGTCCATTGACTTCATAAAAGAATGGTGATACAATAATTTCATCGCCCAATCAGGGGCAAGTGTCCATCGGTTTTGATGGACACTTGTCCATTTTTAAGCCTATAGGAGAGCTTTGACGGATAAGCCGCAGGATGGTTTTTCCCTGTCAAAGCCGGGAAAAAGTATGAAGAGAGAACGAAAACCACAGAGGGGGAAGGAAAATGTTTCATGTAATTAAAAGAAACGGTGAGACTGCCGATTTCACATTAACCAAGATAAATGATGTGATTATGAAAGCATTCAATGCTACGGATATGGAGACTACCAATGATATTATCGATCTGCTGGCACTGCGTGTCACCGCAGATTTTCAGGATAAGGTGAAGGACGGCGCCATTCATGTGGAGGATATTCAGGACAGCGTGGAGAAGGTCCTGGAGCAGGCAGGCTATACGGAAGTGGCAAAGGCATATATCCTTTACCGCAAGCAGCGTGAGAAGATCCGTAACCTGAAATCCACCATCCTGGATTACAAGGATGTGGTAAACAGTTATGTAAAGGTAGAAGACTGGCGTGTGAAAGAAAATTCCACCGTCACCTATTCCGTAGGAGGTCTTATCCTGAGCAACTCCGGCGCTGTTACAGCCAATTACTGGCTTTCGGAAATATACGATGAGGAAATCGCAGAAGCCCACAGGAATGCAGACATCCATATTCATGACCTGTCCATGCTCACCGGATACTGTGCCGGCTGGTCTTTGAAGCAGCTGATTACGGAAGGCCTGGGAGGAATTACGGGAAAGATCACTTCCGCTCCGGCGGCCCATCTTTCCGTGCTGTGCAATCAGATGGTAAACTTCCTCGGGATCATGCAGAACGAATGGGCGGGAGCCCAGGCTTTCTCCTCGTTTGACACCTATCTGGCCCCCTTTGTTAAAGTGGATAACCTGACCTATCCGGAAGTGAAAAAATGTATTGAATCCTTTATTTATGGCGTAAATACCCCCAGCCGCTGGGGAACCCAGGCGCCGTTTTCCAATATCACCCTGGACTGGACAGTGCCCGACGACCTGGCGGAGCTTCCTGCCGTGGTGGGCGGTAAAGAAATGGATTTCCTTTATAAGGACTGCAAGAAGGAAATGGATATGGTCAACAAGGCCTTCATTGAGATCATGATTGAGGGCGATGCCAACGGAAGAGGCTTCCAGTATCCTATCCCTACATATTCTATTACCAAGGATTTGACTGGTCCGACACAGAAAACAACAGACTCCTCTTTGAAATGACAGCAAAATACGGAACCCCTTATTTCAGCAATTATATTAATTCCGACATGCAGCCCAGCGACGTACGTTCCATGTGCTGCAGGCTTCGTCTGGATCTGAGAGAACTGAGAAAGAAAACAGGCGGGTATTTCGGCTCCGGAGAGAGCACTGGCAGCGTTGGGGTGGTAACTATCAATATGCCCCGTATCGCGTATCTGTCTGCGGACAAAGAAGATTTTTACAAGCGCCTTGACAAGATGATGGATATTTCCGCCCGTTCCCTTAAAATAAAGAGGCAGGTTATCACCAGACTGCTGAATGAAGGGCTGTATCCTTATACCAGAAGATATCTGGGGAACTTTGATAATCATTTTTCCACTATCGGATTGATCGGAATGAATGAGGTAGGGCTTAACGCCAACTGGCTCAGAGAAGATATGTCCGCTGAAAAGACGCAGGATTTTACGAAGGAAGTACTGAACCACATGCGTGAAAGACTGGCTGATTACCAGGAGCAGTACGGTGATCTGTACAACCTGGAGGCAACTCCTGCGGAAAGCACCACTTACCGTCTTGCAAAGCATGACAAGAAAAGATGGCCGGGAATCAAAACGGCAGGAAAGCCGGGAGATACCTGTTATTATACCAATTCCTCCCATCTGCCGGTGGATTATACCGTGGATATTTTTGACGCTCTGGATATTCAGGATGAAATACAGACCCTGTATACCTCAGGAACCGTATTTCATGCGTTCCTGGGCGAGAAGCTTCCGGACTGGAAGGCGGCGGCGAATCTGGTACGTACGATTGCCGAGAATTATACGCTTCCTTATTATACCCTGTCACCCACCTATTCCATCTGCTCCGAGCATGGCTATCTTACCGGAGAACAGAAGGTATGTCCCAAGTGCGGCAGAGTGACCGAGGTTTGGAGCCGTATCACAGGATACTACAGGCCGGTTCAGAACTGGAATGACGGAAAAGCGCAGGAATTCGAGAACAGGACGGAATACGACCTTTCCCATTCTGTTTTGAAGCATCCTTCCGCAAGAGTGGTCACCTTATCCGATTATGAAAAGAATTCGGAAGTAAAGATAGAGGCGCCTGAAGACGTAAAATACCTCTTTACGACCAAAACCTGCCCGAACTGCAGACTGGCTAAGGAATACCTGAAAAATGAGAACTATATTCCCATTGATGCGGAAGAAAATGCAGTGCTGGCAAGCAAATACGGAGTAATGCAGGCTCCGACCCTCGTTGTGGTTAACGGGGAGGAGTTCCGGAAAATTACCAATGTATCCAATATTAAAAAGTATGCGGAGCAAAAAGAAGCAGTAAACGCATAAATATGCGAATGTGAAAAAAGGCGTTCCCCGGCGGCGGGGGCGCCTTTTTGTGCAGGGAAAAATTACGCAGGGATTTATATCGGATACTTCCATGCCGCATATGTATCTGGCATGAAACCGCCATTTGCGATATAATCGGAAGAAAGAGGAACCGCACGGGTCAGCAGGAGCGGACCGGGAAAGAGAGGAACGGAATATGAAGCTTTATATGCCAACCAAAGTATACAGTGAGAAAAATTGTGTGGAAAACCACAGCCGTGAGCTTGCGGCGCTGGGGACAAAGGCCATGGTGGTCACAGGAAAGCATTCTTCACGGATAAACGGTTCCCTGGAGGATGTGATAGGGGCGCTGGAACGGGAGAGAGTTCCTTATGTGGTTTTTGATGACATTGAAGAGAATCCTTCCGTGGAAACAGTCATGCGGGCAAGAGCGCTGGGAATCAAAGAAGGAGCGGATTTCGTGATCGGTGTGGGAGGCGGTTCTCCTATGGACGCCTCCAAAGCAATCGCCCTGATGATGGCCAATCCGGAGCATGATGAACGGCTTTTATATACGAAAGCGCAGGTCAGCGCACAGGGGCCGGTATATCCGGCATTTCCGGTAGCGGAGGTTCCCACTACTGCGGGGACGGGTTCGGAGGTGACCCCGTATGCTATCCTTACCAAAAACGTCCTTCCGGATATTGTGCTCACCACAGTGCCGGGATCGGCGGCACAGGGTGCCTTTTCCCATCTGGAAAAGAAAACGAAGCAGAGTATAAGCCATCACATCTTCCCGGCCCTGGCCCTTGTGGATGTCTCCTATCTGCAGACGGCATCCCGCAGCGGCTGTATTCATACGGCGGTGGATACACTGGCCCATCTGATAGAAAGCCATTTGAATACTAATACTACGAGTTACAGCCGGATCTATAGTGAGATGGGGCTTCGGACCTGGGCCAGGATAAAGGATAAGCTTCTTCGGTATGAAATCGGAGAAGAAGAGAGGGAGGCTCTGATGCGGGCATGTACATTGGGCGGCATGGCTATCACCCATACGGGAACCAGCCTGCCCCATGGACTGAGTTATCCCATTACCTGTGAGATGGGACTCCCTCATGGAAAGGCTGTGGGGATTTTTCTGCCCGGCTTTATCCGGAATTACGGAGATCAGGAAGAGGTCATGAAAATGCTCTCTCTTCTTGATTTTGGAGGAGTGCAGCCTTTTTCCGAATATATCAGGCAGCTTCTGGGAGAGGTGTCTGTTCCGGAGGAATTATGGGAGCGCACCATGGATGAGGTTCTTGCGAATCCTGCCAAGCTGAAAAATTATCCGTTCATGCTTGACAGGGAACATCTGCAGCTGTTCCGCTAGAAAAACTGCAGATGCTCCGCCGGAAATGAGTCCGGAGGAACGAAATCCGATTCGCCGGTACAAATGGAATATTTTACATGATTTTACATTCATTTTGCGGGAACCCTTTAATGAACTTAAGTTTTCTCCTTTATAATAAGCATGTCAGTTTTATTACATATTAAGAAGGAGATTACAAAAAAGTGAGAAAGAAAATTGTATCTGTATTATTGGCAGGAATGATGCTGGCGGCGGCTCTTACAGGCTGCACCGGCACGGGAACCCAGCAGGAAAGCGCCGGCCAGACGGGCCAGAGCCAGGAAGAGTCTTTGGCACCGGCAGAAAGTCAGGCATCGGCAGAAAGCACTGGCGTGGAAGAAACTCAGGCAGGCGTCCCTAAATATGTATTTTTGTTTATCGGCGACGGGATGAGTTATCCCCAGGTACAGCTGACCAATTATTACCTCAGCGCCTCTCAGGGACAAAATGCAGGAACCGTAACTGTGGAAGGAGAAGAAAAAACAAAACTGGACAGCAAAAATAATCTGACCATGATGAATTTTCCCATAGCAGGCTCCGCACAGACCTATGACAGCACCTCTTTTGCGCCGGATTCCGCATCCACGGCTACCTCCATTGCAACCGGCAATAAGACCTGGAGCGGCAGCATTAACGTGAGCGAAGACTTTACACAGACCTATGAAACTATCGCAGAAAAGCTGAAGGCCCAGAAGGATATGAAGATAGGCATCCTTTCTACCGTAAACTTAAACCATGCGACACCCGCAGCATTCTATGCCCATCAGGCATCCCAGAAGCAGCTATTATGACATTGGTCTGGAAATGATTGACAGCGGGTTTGATTATTTCGCAGGCGGCGGTTTGCTGCAGCCTACGGGAAAAGAAAAAGATAAGGAAGATCTCTACGCTCTGGCGGAAGCCGCCGGATATAAGGTGGTTCAGACTCAGGCGGAGGCGGAAGCCTTAAAGGCAGAGGACGGCAAAGTTATTGCCATTGATGAGCACCTTGCAGACAGCAGCGCCATGTCTTATGAGCTGGACAGAGCCGAAGAGGAATGGGCGTTGGCCGACTATGTGGAGAAGGGCATCGAGGTGCTGGATAACGATAACGGGTTCTTTATGATGGTGGAAGGCGGCAAAATCGACTGGGCATGCCACGCCAATGATGCGGCGTCTACCATCACGGATACGATTGCCTTTGACAATGCGGTGGAAAAGGCAGTGGAATTCTATAATGAGCATCCGGAAGAAACACTAATCATCGTAACAGGAGATCATGAAACCGGCGGCCTTACTATTGGCTTTGCAGGAACCGACTATGACACCTTCTTGAAAAATTTTGAAAATCAGAAGATTTCCTACGCGAAATATGATTCCGACTATGTATCCGGATATAAGGAAAATAAAACAGATTTTGAAACCGTGATGAAGGATGTAACGGAGCTGTTCGGCCTTCAGGTGCCTGCCGGAACGGACAGTGAAACGACACAGCAGAAGGACAGCGCGGATCAGCATCCGGAATCCGATAATGACGGCGCGCTTGTCATGACGGAGTATGAGTACGGACAGCTGAAAACAGCCTATGAGACTACCATGTCCCGCACCGGAGAGGAAGCGGAATTCGCCCAGGATGAGTATATCCGCTACGGAAGCTATGAGCCGCTTACCGTAACTATTACCCACATCCTGAATAATAAGAGCGGTATTAATTTCGGATCCTATGCCCATACCGGCCTGCCTGTGGAGGTGCTCGTGCAGGGCGTCGGTGCCGAGAGCTTTGACGGTTACTATGACAACACGGATATTTACAGCAAAATGGCTGCCCTGTTAGGAGTACAATAATGAAGATAATGCCTTTTCTGAAGAGGCAGAATTCAGTTTTCCTGACGACTTTAATAGGTCTGATTCTTATCGGTATCCTCATATGCCTGCCTACAGGCTATGAGGATGCCCTTATTTATCAGGGTACGGAACGGGCGGTAGGCAAAGTCGTGGAGACAGATAATTCTGCAATCATTACATCCGGGCTCATCCAGTCCGGGGAACAGAGCTGTATGCTGGAAATAGAAAACGGGAATTTTAAAGGAAAAATTCTGGAGGGAGTCAACTTTCTTAGCGGATCCCTGGAAAAGGACAAAATTTTTAAGGAAGGGGATCGGGCGCTGCTCACTATAAGCTGTCAGGGGGATACGATCCGTTCTGTAGTGATTTCGGATCATTACCGCCTGGATAAGGAAGTGATCCTTCTGGCAGTCTTTGCGGTTTTCCTGATAATTTTTGCCGGAAAAATCGGTTTTCAGGCTATTCTTTCCTTTTTTATAACCATATTGATGATCTGGAAGATTCTTGTTCCCTGCTACCTGAAAGGCTATTCTCCTGTCTGGGTGGGAATCGGAATTACGGCAGTACTGACGGCGATCATCATTTTTTTTGTTTACGGTCTGGACAAACGTACCCTGACTGCGGTGTCGGGGGCCTTGTTAGGCATAACAACGACCTGTATTCTCGGTATTCTGTTTACCGGGTTATTTAAAATCCACGGCGCCGTGATGACAAGCTCCGAATCTTTGCTTTACAGCGGTTACCAGGATTTGGATCTGACCTCTATTTTTATGGCAAGCATATTTATCGGCGCATCGGGAGCCATGATGGATCTGGCGGTGGACATCACCTCCGCCGTTTGGGAGGTGATCGGCAAGAAGCCGGATATCAGCGCCCCGGAAGCCATTCTGTCGGGACTCCGTGTGGGAAGGGCCGCCATGGGTACTATGACGACCACCCTTCTGTTAGCATACTCCGGCGGGTATATTTCATTATTAATGGTGTTCATGGCCCAGGGAACCCCGGTGGATCATATCCTGAACTATAAGTATGTGGCGGCAGAGGTCCTGGATACGGTCGTGGGAAGCTTCGGGCTGGTTACAGTCGCCCCCTTTACCGCCCTCATGGCGGGACTGCTTCTTACCAGACGGAAAAAGCGGCGGATGTGGTAATACAAACGGAAAACCGCAGATAGACCAGGCTGCATATCACATCGGTATTCCTAACAGGGAAAGGTCCTGCTTCACCATCTGGAAAGTGTTCCGAAAGAAAACATGCAGCATTAGTATTATGAAAGACTTCAAGGCTACAGAATTATACTGTACTTGAAGTCTTTTTTTTACGAAACAAAATGTTAAATAAGTACTAATAGAATATTTTTATTTATCATTTACGAAATTTATAGTTATTTACAAAAATTGGAGAATTGTATAAGGAGTCATTATAGTATACTTTATTTACCATATTAAGATAAAGGAAGTAATATTGATGAAGATTAAAAATGAATTACGAAGAAGAAGTTATAGATATTTATATAAAATCTTTGTTTTTTTAATGATTTTTCTCACAGTGTTTATCCTTCCTTTTACGCTTGCTGTACAAAGGAAAAAGCGGAGTCTCAAATGAGTAATATTATTAGAAAAGCTAACAAGCAGGTATTGCAGCAAATTCATCATGATTATGAATATTATAAGGAATATATATCTGCATTATGTTTGACCGTATATTCTAGAAATGATGTAATGGCACTTATGTATAACCATGAATTGTCCTATATGGATGTACATGCAACGATGCGTTCGTTGGATACTAACATAGTTAATGCACAGCCGTCAGTCCTGTCTATTTCTGTTTATAATTGTAAAAAAAAGGAATGGTATTCTACTGAAAAAAGAGGAGTTGATTATTACAATGAAGATGGTGTGTTCTTAGCAGAGACAGAAGAAATTTCACGATTAACTCCCATCTTTCGGAAAATAAAAGTATCGGAGCAGCCGGAGGCATATAGTTATGTTTTCTCTTATTTGATGTATGAATACGAAAATCCCGGAAAGGATTCAAGTCTTGTTATTATTAATCAGAATGCAGATTGGCTTATAGAAGCTCTGACTCAGGTATCCAAGAATAATGGAGAAGCCAAGGCATACTTGGCGGGAAAAGATGGAACGTTTTTTTCCCATGAAGATATGGGAGAAGCAAAGGAAGTAGATTTATTAAATGAGTGTATGGAAAAAATCCGCAATGGAGAATTGCAGAATTCTTACGGAGATTATCTGGCAAGAGATGAATCAAGTCTTGTCTCCTATTTATGCGTAAATGACTATGGAGATGTATTAATACTTCTTCAGGATTATGAAAAGGTTTTTAAGGATATCACGGACATACGAAAAGTGTTTTTGCTTTTTACGGTGATATGTATTTTCCTTGGATTGTTTATTATATGTTTTTTTTCAAAAATATTATATAAACCAGTGGATGAACTTATAAAATTTACAGAAGAAATGAAGGAATTGCCTGAACTGCAGAAAAAGAAACATGGAAGTGAGTTTCAACGTGTACAGGAAATTTTAGAGTATTCCGCAAAGAAAAATGAGATTTTACAGCAGCAGAAAGTTGCCAACGATGATATTTTAAGAAGACTGCTTTTAGGAAAATTACTTTGCGACCATGATGGAAGCATATGGAAAGAATACAAAAAAGTATTGCCGAATACAGCTTTTGCAATTCAGGAGTTCTGGGATATCACGGTTGTCATTGTAAAATTGAATGAATTTGATAATAACAGATACGATTTTAAGACTTCCGATGAGGAACTATTATTGTATTCTGTCGGGAACGTGTGCATGGAAATGCTTGGGACAGAATATCTGGTGGAGAATACAAGGCAAAATGAGATGGAAACTATATTTGTTTTAAACCGGAAATCACAGGAGGGAGGCCAAAACTCCCTTCTGAAAATATTGGAGGAAGTTAAAGAATTTTGTTCGGAAAATCTGGATATTGAATTAAGCATTGCAATAAGTGAAAATGCAAATGATATCAGTAAACTTGCAGGATTATATAAAGATGCTCAAGATTGTCTGAAATATCGGATGATATATGGCAGTGAGAATATTCTGACAACTAAATTATGCGCAGAAAATATGAAAAATAATGCTATGAGCTGTTCTTCGGAGAGCAAGAAGCGGCTATTGGATGCCCTGAGAATAAGAAAGACAGATAAAATAGAAAATGAGCTGGACAACATAGGAAAAGAAATCGCCAAATTAAATTGCGACTATGTTTTTTTCGCTGTTACAGAGGTGCTGACATTGATTTATACATGTATAAACGATATGTACGATTTAAGCAGAAAGGGAAAGCGAATTGATTTTAACAAATTTTCAGTAATGGTGCTTGAGGAAGAAAGATTATCAGATATGCTCAAAAGTCTTAAGAAGATTGTGTCAGGTGCTTTTTATTGTAAAGATGAAGCCTGTTCGGAGGAAGAACCGCAATTTTTAAATTCGGTAATAGAATACATAGAATTGAATTATACGGATATTAATCTGTCCCTGCAGAATATTGCAGATTTTTTGTCTTTGTCTCCCCGTTATCTATCAAAGAAATTTAGGCAGTGTACAGATATTTCATTGAATGACTATATACTTAATTACCGGATGAAGCAGGCAGCAATTCTGCTGACAGATACTAATTTGTCAATTAAAAAAGTAGCGGAATCAGTAGGTATAGTTAATGAGAATTATTTTTATCAATTATTTAAAAAGCAGTTCGGATGCACACCAAGAGAATTTAAGATAAATGGAGGAAAAAATCAGTATGTGTAACTTTGATGAAAATTTAATTGAAATTAAGAAGTTTGAGGTGTTGTCAGAACTGCCGAATCCTTTTTTGTTTGAGAATGGAACGATGCTTGAGAAAAAAGAACAATGGGAAGTGCGCCGGCGGGAACTGTACAAGCTTGCAGTAGAAATGCAATATGGAACACAGCCTCCGGCTCCGGAGTTTATGAAAATACAGACTCTATGTTGTAACGAAGAAATGCAAATGGATTCTTACCGCATTATCGCTGGTAGAGATAACAATTCCCTTTCTTTTAAGATGGTGGTTTTTAAACCAAAGGGTAATGATAAATATCCTGTGGTAGTAGATGGAGATTTATGTTGGAGATACATTTATGACCCCCAATTTATTGACAGCTTTACAGACAGAGGCATTATGCTTGTTATGTTTGACAGAACAGAGATTGCATCTGATTTGGTTCCCGGAGTAAGGAGCGGCCCTTTGCACGAGCTATATACAGAATATACTTTTGGAACTATTGGGGCATGGGCATGGGGATTTTCCCGTTGTATAGATGCTCTTGGAATATTGGGAATAGCGGATATGACTTGTATTGCCTTTTCGGGCCATTCGCGTGGTGGAAAGGCGGCACTTCTTGCGGGTGCTTTGGATAATAGGGCAGCAATTGTAAATCCAAATGCTTCAGGTCAGGGAGGAAGCGGATGCTTTCGGATTCATATGAGGGCCATTGACGAAAAGGGATCAGAGCTTCGTAGCGAACAAATGTCTGATTGCGCATTTTACGGCATCTATCATTGGTTTGGTCCTGAAATGAAGCAATATACCGGTTCGGAAGGAAATCTGCCCTTCGATGAACACTATCTGAAAGCGCTGGTGGCTCCCCGTATTTTAGTGGAAACAGAAAGTGCAAGTGACATATGGGCTAATATCATAGGAACATGGGAAACTGCAATGGCTGCCAGAGAAGTTTATCGTTTTTTAGAGGCAGAAGATAATCTTCTGCTGTATTTCCGAAAGGGAGAACATGAACATACGGTAGAGGATGTGGAAAAATTAGTAAGTGTAATACGTAACAGAATGTGTGGAGAGCCGGTTGCGAAAGGTGCGTTTGTACTTCCTTTCAAAAAACAGAGGCTCATATACCATTGGAAATGTCCGCGGAATATATAGAATAGTACGGAGTATACCAAATTTGCAGGAAAGAACAGTATTTATAGTAGAAAAGAGGGAAAACAGCGATTTATAATACTTCATACAGAGAGGATTTCGGCTGGATTACAAAAGGATGAGGTTATTAATATGATAAAGAAAAGCAGAAAAAGCAAAATAAACTGGGGACTTACATTACTGGCAATACCGGGAACTGCAGTGCTGTTTGCAATCTACTATATACCAATGTTTGGACTTGTCATTCCCTTTAAGAGAATTGATTATAGCAGGGGAATATTTGGAAGTGATTGGATATCACCTGTTTTTAAGAATTTTGAATTTTTTTTCAACTCAAACGATGCTGTCAGAATAACATCCAATACGCTAAGCATGAATTTTTGTTTCATTTTGATAACAGTTTTGGTATCCATTGGACTTGCACTGCTCATGTATCAATTTTCAGCACGGAAAGTAAAGTTATTTCAAACATGTATGTTTGTGCCTTATTTCATATCCTGGGTAGTTGCCAGTTATGTGGTTTATGCACTGCTTTGTCCCGATATGGGAGTAATGAGTGTTTTGTGCAAAAAGCTTGGCTTTTCCGTTCCTAATTTTTATAATACTCCCCATTATTGGCGTATTATTATGCCTCTGGCCTATTTGTGGAAAAATGTGGGTTATATGACATTGCTCTATTATGCAACGTTATTGGGGATGGATATTCATCTTTTGGAGGCGGCGGCTATTGACGGTGCGACTAAAAAGCAAAGGACATGGTATATTATGCTTCCCTTTTTAAAGCCGACCATTGTTTTAATGGTTCTGCTGCAGACAGGTAAAATTTTTAATGCAGATTTTGGTATGTTCTATTTTTTGCCCCGGAATTCAGGCACCCTGTATCGGGTAACGGATGTGATTGATACTTACGTCTACCGGGCGCTTCGTGACACGGGTGATATTGGAATGGCATCTGCAATGGGACTCTTCCAAACATTAGCAGGGTTTGCAACACTTTATGTAATAAATGTAGTTATCAGAAAAATTGACAGAGACAATGCATTATTTTAGAGGAGGAAGGACAATGGCAGGTAAAAACGGAGGGAAAATAATAGCCAATCTTATTTTTATAATAATATCTATATGCTGTGTGCTTCCCGTTTTTCTGATTCTGTCAGCATCATTTTCGGATAATACACTCCTTCGGCAGCAGGGGTATTCTCTGATACCGAGAGGTTTTTCCGTGGCAGCATTTGAATACATATTTAAGGTCCCGAAAGCTATTTTAAGTGCTTATAGAGTAACGATTACAGTGACTGTAATAGGAACAGCAGGAAGCCTGTTTCTGACAAGTGCGTTGGCCTATGTGATTTCAAGACAGGACTACTACCTGGCGAAGGTACTATCCTTTCTGGTTCTATTCGCTATGCTGTTCAATGTAGGAATGGTGCCTACATATATTACTATGGTAAAAATATATAATTTGAAAGATACATTGTTTGCACTGATTTTTCCATATCTCATTGTTCCGTGGAACGTTTTTCTTATGAAAAGTTTTTTAAGAGAAACGCCGGTTGCATTAATTGAAGCGGCTAAAATAGATGGGGCAGGAGAAATTCAGATTTTTTTCAGAATTGTTATGCCTTTAGCAAAACCGGCACTGGCAACGGTGGGGCTATTTATTGCCTTTATGTATTGGAATGACTGGTACTTATCTATGCTATATGTGGACAGCGCAAATCTGTCATCGCTGCAGTATTATATGTACAGATTGATGAACAATATTACATTTCTCTCTCAGAGTATGGTATCTGCAAATGTGGATCTTACCCAGATGCCGGGGGAAACCACAAGAATGGCGCTTTGTGTACTTGCGGCAGGTCCCATGCTGATAGTGTTTCCTTTCTTCCAGAAATACTTCGTACGAGGTATCTCCGTAGGTGCGGTGAAAGGTTAGTTCATGTGAAAATAAGTTGGTGGGGGGTGATAATAAAAAGTGATTGGTGAAACTTATTGTCTGACAACATAATTTAGAAGGAGATAGTGAGATGAAAAAGGAAAAAATTATTGCCATGTTATCTTTAGCGATACTGATGACCGCATTGATAGCGGGATGCCGGTCGGCGGATAAAAGTTCTAATCTGTCAAAACAAAATGCTTCCATCCAGGCCCAATCCGATGTTTCCGGGAAAACGGGCTCTTTAAAATGGTATGTAGTTGCAGCGACAGGTCCTCAGGCAGACAGTGACCGTGTACAAAAAGCGATGAGCGATTATATCAATGAAACGTATGGGTGGAATATAGAACTGGAATTGGTTTTTAATGATTACGCTTCCCACACGGATAAAATGCAGATGGTAATTGCAGGTGGTGAGGAATATGATCTTTGTTATACCTCCAGTTGGTGTAATAATTATACAGTTAATGTTAATAAAAATGCGTATATACCTTTAGATGACCTTTTGGAAGAATACGGGCAGGAGTTATATAATTCGATTCCTGAAGGCGTGTGGGAAGGTGTAAAAATCGGAGGACAGATCTATGGTGTACCGAATTATCAGTTAATGTATAAACAATGCTCCGTTGCAATTCCGGTTAAATATGTGGAAGAATTTCAATTGGATGTAGATAGTGTAAAAACAATATACGATTTGGAAGATTTTATGTATGCAGTTAAGAAAAAATATCCGGAAATTTATCCTTTAGCTGCCTATCCTATGTTTGCCAACCGAATGAAAAACGGGCTTGGTATGGAGGAAATCATAGATTATGATTATCCGGGAATGTTTAAAATGTTTGATGAATCCCTTACTGTCTATAATCAGTATGAATCTGAAGAATATATGAAATTTTATGAATATATGTATAAATGGGCACAGGATGGCCTCATAAAAATGGATGCTATAAGCGTTCAGGACCAGTCTCTAGCCGATTTACAGGCAGGTATTCATGTGATTGGCCTGGAGGATACATATCAGCCGGAAATTGAAAAATCAAGATGGAATAATTATTTTGGCGGACAGGAATGCGTTATGATAAAATTGTCGGAGCCATATATGTCAACAGCAGCAACCATTGCGACACTAACATCTATCAGTACAACTTGCAAAAATCCTGAACTGGCGATACAGTTTTTGAATTTGATCAATACGGATCCGGTTTTTGTATAATATGGCATGTTTTGGAATAGAGGGGGTTCACTATACATTAAATGACAATGGTACAGTTACTTCGGATGAGGCATCTGGGTATAACCCTAATTCAGACTGGGTATTCGGCAATCAGTTTAATGCGTTTCCCCGTGACAGCCAAAGTCCGGATATATGGGTAAAAATAAAGGAATATAACGATACTGCTAAGGTATCCTGTGCAATGGGATTCAGCTTTGACAGTTCGGTAGTGGATTCTGAATTATCAGCAATCAGTGCTGTGACGGGCGAATATCTGCCCCAGCTTTCGGTAGGGGCAGTAGACCCGAAGACGGCTGTTCCGGAGATGATGAAAAAACTGGAGGCTGCCGGTATGGATGCTGTATTGGAAGAAATGCAGAAACAGGTAGATGAATGGAAAGCCGAAAAATAGTTTCCTGCAATCATAGCCGGACAATTAAAGGAAGCAGTCAGTGGACAGAGTCTATGCTCTGTCCACTGTTAATATGATGGAAAAAAAGAGTTAATTCGAGAGAGCAATAACAGTAGATTAGATATTTTACAGAAAGGAAAGGCTGGATATTATGATACGTGTTTCGGTGGTTCAAACCATATATGACGAGAAGGCATTTGGTACTGATGACAGTAAAGAAGTAGTGCGGGCAGAACAGAGAGCTTTTGACGCAGTGGAAAAATGTTTGAAAATGGTTGAAATGGCAGCACAGGCAGGGACAGATTTAATTGTGACTACGGAAGCTGTTAATCATTGTTTGTTTTATTCCTTGGAACATATTCACATCAAAAGGTTGAAAATAATTGCGGAGAAATATAATACTTATATTGTGGCAGGGCTTCATATTCAAAGAGATGGTAAAAAATATAATTCGGCTCTCTTATTTGGCCCAACAGGAAATATAGAAGAAATCTATGATAAAGTACATTTGCCGGCAGAAGAGGCGGCTATTGTTTCTGCGGGTGATGATTATAAGGTTGTTGAGACAAGATGGGGACGGCTGGGACTCTTAATCTGCTGGGATTTACAGTTCCCTGAGGCGGCGCGTATTCTTGCATTAAAGGGGGCAGACATCATCGCATGTCCGACACTTGGTTGGGAGGATATTTATGGTTTGGCAAGAGCCTATGAGAATTCGTTATATATTGTAGCGGCTATGGGAATATCGGTTAACTATAACGTTTGGAACGAGTACATGGGGACAAGTTGCATTGTTAATCCCATAGGGAAAAAGATTGCCTCTTCACAAAAGGAGGACGATGATATAATCAGCGCAACTATTGATGTTTCCATAGAACCGGCACCTCAATATGGCTCTGGATTAATTACGGGACACAAATCTATGCGGTATACAAGAACTATGCAAAGAAGGGCAGATACCTACGGTTTGCTTACGGAAGAGAACCCCCCTGTTTTAGGGCGGTATCAGAAAATCCAGAAAAGCCGGATACAATGATATATTTAAAGAGTAGCATTTTGTATACCGTGCGGTAAGCCTCCTGCCAATTCCCATTACCCGGAGGAAAGGATGTTGGAACACATTTTCTACTTCTGCGGGAGAGGATAAAAATGGATCAGACAATTCGGGGGACCGGCTATTACGGCATCAGAAATGCGTACAGTTTTTGCTGTCAAGGATTATTACCGTCCTTCCACTGCTGTTTTATTCAAAAGGGATAAGCCGGATACTATACAGCCTTACGGGCATGTTTGTGACTGTATGAATGGCAATGGATAAGTGTGAACAAGAAACATTGCGGAGAACACGTAAACAGGATATAATCAGGATAGGAAAGAGAGTGCGCGTATATTTGCCTGTTAGAGAATAACTTGTTCAAAGAAATCTGTCAGGTTTTGGCGGAAAAATCGTAATATTAAGGGAGATACAATAATGAGACCGCTTCCAATTGGTATCGATGATTTTAAAAAGCTCAGAGAAAATAATTTCTGCTATGTTGATAAATCACTCTTCATTCAGGAATTATTGGACAACAGAAGTGAAGTAAGTGTTTTTATGCGGCCAAGAAGATTTGGAAAAACGCTTGGGCTGAGTATGCTAAAATACTATTTTGAAAAAGAGTTCGATCCGGATGGAAATGAAATAGACAACAAAAAGCTTTTTGACGGCCTGAATATTTTAGATACCGGTGAAAAGTATACAAAATACATGGGCAATACCCGGTTATCAGTTTGTCATTAAAATGTGCGAAACAACCGGATTTCCAAACAGCTTATGAATGCCTGGTAGATGAAATTGCCCAGGAATTTGACCGGCACAGCTATATTCTTCTCAACTCCAAATTGAATAGTTCTGAGAAAAATCAATTTCGGGAAATGATTGAAAAAAAAGGCCCTGATTCGGTCTGGGCCAAAGCATTGAATTTCCTATCCAGGTGTTTAAAAAAAGTATACAGGAAAAATGTCATAATTTTGCTTGATGAATATGATGTTCCGTTGGAAAACGCATATTTCCTGGGCTTTTATGGGCAAATGTCGGACTTTATCCGTTCTTTATTTGAATCTGCGCTGAAATCAAATTTAAATTTGGAATTCGCTGTTATAACAGGCTGCCTTCGTATAACAAATGACTTCTGTCGAAGTCATTCAGAGAGTATTTTTACAGGCTTAAATAATCCTGAAATGATTACCATACTGAATACGAATTACGCCGAACACTTTGGATTTACCGAAAAAGAAGTAGCAGATTTATTATCAGTTTATGGAATAGAAGAGAAGTGCAAAGAAGTGCGGGAATGGTATGATGGCTATCTTTTTGGAAAGACAGAGGTTTATAATCCATGGAGCGTCATCAATTATGTAGGCGGCATCCGCCGACCATGACGCATTTCCCAGACCTTATTGGGCTAACACCTCCTCAAACAGCATTGTCCGCGAGTTGGTAGAACATGCGGATAACAGCGTGAAACAGGAGATGGAGAGCCTGATTGACGGCGGAACCATAGAAAAGCCCGTGCATGAGGATATCACCTATGGTGAAGTATATAAATCGGAGGATAACCTGTGGAATTTCCTGTTTTTTACGGGATATTTGAAAAAACAATCGGAAAGGTTTGATGGGGAGACTATCTACCTGACGTTAGGAATACCGAATACGGAATTCAAGATGATTTACCGGAATACCATTCTGGACTGGTTTAATCAGAGTATCCGGAAAAAGGATTTCTCGCAGATGTATCATGCCCTGCTGCATCGGGAAACAGAAATACTGGAACGGGAACTGTCCAAACCCTGATGGAAACAATCAGTTTTTATGACTATAGAGAGGACTATTACCATGGTTTCCTGGCGGGCCTTCTGAAAATGCTGGATGGCTATATCCTGAAATCGAACCGGGAAAATGGTCTGGGCAGGAGTGACCTGCTGTTATTGTCGGCTCCCTATGACGGAACTGCGTTCATTATCGAATTGAAAGTGGCAGATACTTTTGCACAGCTGGATAGCAGTGCAAGAGAGGCTTTGGAGCAGATAAAGCGGAAGCAGTACGATGCGGAACTGAAGCTGGAGGGATTTCATACCTTTACGTACTATGGGATTGCTTTTTTTAAGAAGCTTTGCCGGGTATTGACGGAATCATAAGAATTATGGTTTGGGTGTCATTTTTCCCTCGTTCTTTTGGCAATCCCAGCCTTGTTTCCGGCCTGTAAATATGATACAATTTTTTCGGATTAAAAGGTTATAATTCAGGCATGAGGCAAAGAGCATGGCTGAATGAAACATAAAAAGCGATAACGGAAAGGAACGGATATCATGATTAACAAGCTGGTGGAGAAAATAAAGAAAACCAATGCCCCTATTGTAGTGGGACTGGACCCGATGATGAAATACATTCCGGAGCATATTCTGAAACAGGCCTTTGATGCTTACGGCGAAACGCTGAAAGGGGCCGGAGAGGCGCTCTGGCAGTATAATAAGGGGATCGTGGATGCGGTATACGATCTGATTCCTGCGGTGAAGCCTCAGATTGCCATGTATGAGCAGTTTGGAATTGAAGGAATGATCGCTTACCAGAAAACAGTGGATTACTGTAAGGAAAAGGGACTTGTTGTAATCGGCGACATCAAACGGGGTGATATCGGTTCCACTTCCGAAGCCTATGCGGTGGGACATCTGGGCAGGGCGCAGGTGGGGAGCCACAGCTTTGAAGGGTTTGGCGAGGATTTTGCAACGGTTAACCCTTATCTTGGTTCCGACGGGGTAAAGCCTTTTATAGATGTCTGCAAAAAAGAGAAAAAAGGGATTTTCGTTCTGGTGAAAACCTCCAACCCCAGCAGCGGGGAATTCCAGGACAGGCTGGTGGACGGAAGGCCGCTTTATGAGCTGGTAGGAGAAAAAGTAGCTCAGTGGGGCGAGGAAGCCATGGGAGAGGATTACAGCTATGTAGGAGCCGTGGCAGGGGCGACCTATCCGGAAATGGGTGCCGTCCTCAGGAAAATCATGCCCAAGTCCTACATTCTGGTGCCCGGTTATGGCGCGCAGGGAGGAAAGGGCGCGGATCTGCTTCCTTTCTTCAATGAAGACGGTCTGGGTGCAATCGTTAATTCCTCCAGAGGGATCATCGCCGCTTATCAGCAGGAAAAATATGCCCATTTCACAGAAGCCAACTACGCGGATGCTTCCAGGCAGGCCGTGCTTGATATGATTGAGGATATCGGTACCGCGCTGGGAACCATATAATAACGGGTGCAGATAAAAATTCTGAGTGGGCGGCTCCGTCTGCCCGGGATCCCCTTCCGTTTCCTCCAGACGGCCTGCGGCTTGGTAAGGATTCCTGTAAGGGCCGTATAAACACGCCGGTTCTTAGGTTGCGTACTTTGCAACCTTAGTACCGCTGCGTGTTTGTCCGAGCGAAAGCGCGCCCTGTAAGGAACCTTACCAAGCCGCAGGCCGTCTGGAGGAAACGGAAGGGGATCCCGGGCAGACGGAGCCGCCCACTCAGAATTTTATCTGCACCCTAAACCCATTGATTGATAATGGGGGAAAGATGTGGTAGAATTAGGAAAATAAGCCCCCAACAAAAGGAGAATGTGGATGATGGAAACATATAAATCAGAATTTATCGATTTTATGATTGAAAGTGATGTTCTGAAATTCGGTGATTTTACGCTGAAGAGCGGAAGAAAATCTCCTTTTTTCATGAATGCCGGTGCTTATGTGACCGGTACGCAGCTGCGTAAGCTGGGAGAATATTACGCAAAGGCCATCCATGATAATTATGGCCTTGATTTTGATATTCTTTTCGGGCCTGCCTATAAAGGAATTCCCCTGTCTGTAGCTACAACGATGGCTATCAGCGAGCTGTATGGGAAGGATATTAAATATTGTTCCAACCGTAAGGAAGTGAAGGATCACGGTGATACGGGAATCCTTCTGGGAAGCAAAATAAAGGACGGAGATCGGGTGGTCATTATTGAGGATGTTACCACCTCAGGCAAATCCATTGAAGAGACATTCCCTATTATCAAGGCTCAGGCTGACGTTGAGATAAAAGGGCTGATGGTTTCCTTAAACCGCTGCGAAAGAGGAAAAGGAGAGAAAAGCGCCCTCCAGGAGATTCAGGAGCTGTATGGTTTCCCCGCCAATGCCATCGTAAGCATGGAAGAGGTGGTGGAATATCTGTATAACAGAAATCATGATGGAAAGATTATTATTGACGATGCCATGAAAGCGTCAATTGATGCATATTATGCGCAGTATGGAGTGAAATAGGAGGATATCTATGGATGAAAAAATTTACAGGACAATGAAAGGAACCGGAGTTACGAACATTGTCCTGGGGATTGTAACTATGGTAACGGGAATTGTCGGCGGTGTTCTGTTAATTATAAGCGGAGCAAAGCTGCTGGCCGGAAAGTCCAGGATTATGTTTTGATTTTCAAAGGTGCCTTCCGGGGTACGGTGCTTACAGCCGGATACAATCGGCTGGCAGCGTGCCCGCGGAGGCACTTTTTGATAGTATGACAGTATGGAAAATCGGATGCAGGCGGAGGAATGAAATGGGCCGTAAATATATTTTTACCAATAAAAA
>VOFI01001800.1_pt1 | contig 25464 bp, 45 predicted proteins | sample 5384131 | NCBI WGS metagenome assembly VOFI01 (sample SAMN12384728, study PRJNA508395) | human gut metagenome | isolation source: healthy gut H | host: Homo sapiens | reverse complement strand
CATAACCGGATGATCCAGATATTCCAGAAAACGGGCGGGATTCTTTGACTGGAAGAGATACTTGTTATTAAAGTTATCACAATAATCAAGGACCTGCTCAATCCACTCTGCCGGGACATTAGCCGCCCATTCATCCGTACTGCTGCCCACAAAGATAAAGTTGCCTTCCCCCAAGTTCACTTTCAATTCCTTCAGCTCCAGATGCAAGGGAGGCAGGAGAAGTTTACGTCTCATAAAAACAATACGAACAAGAGTGTTCACATTCGCCTTTCATCGGGTTATATGTATGTGAAACGAAAGCATACATGTTCCCGTACTTTTATTCAGTGCCATACTAGTTATTTTTTTAAGTTCGTTAATAAATTGTTGTCTGTCGCAATCATTCTGCTGTTTATATTTTCATTTTTTGCTTCTGTACCGCATACTGTTCACACCCGAATATATTATTGAGTGTAAGCGTATTCGATTATTTCCGTTATATCAAAGCCGGGAATAAGTTCCTCTATGAATGCCTTTGCCTTACCCGGCTCAATGCCAGCCTTGCATAAGATACCCGCATAGGACATCGCCGTATTATTCCTGCCGTTGCTCAGCGATTTCCCGTTCCATGTTTTCCTCAGTATCCGGATAATGCTGTCATCAGAAATGACTTGCCTGTTCAATTGGTTCAGAAAACTTTCCACCCAGGATTCATCCCGTACCAGAACAGGTTCTCCTTGCACATCCCTGATAACTGTTTCTGTCATCGTATTGGGTATGACAGGTTCCGCTGTTGACGGTACAAAGTGAAAAGGTATCGGATTTGGATTTTCCATAAGTCCGGATCATAGATAGATAATTCCCTCTGGCCAGGTCGGTGGTGCTCTTGTCTATCCAGGGACAATCAAACAATTTTAGTAGTTGGTTGTATAGATCATAGTGGTAAAGTGACTCATAGTTATCATGTAGGATAATCGCTTTAAAGCCAGTTCCACTAGGGGTAACAAAATAAGTATAAACACATGGGAATCCTTGCAACCACCTGCCAAATGTCTTCATATTTTCCGGTTCAATATGATCAAAGTCAAGAGCTGTAAATGAAGAATAGAGCACGCATTCATTTTTTATTTTTAGATTTAAATACGCCATTCCATGTAACTGCTGGAAGAAGTGCTTTTTTCTTAGCTTTCTCTTCTTTTGATTTGGCTTTCCTTACTGCCTTCTATTTTAGGTTTAAGATGATAAGTATCATCCCGGAATAATTTCAAGAAGTTTGTCAATATCATATTCCTGCGGATTGGGGGTTACATCGGTGATTCTAGGAAACAGGGAGACTTTTCCCGTGCATGTGAGATAATTCTGAATATTGCTGTTTTTTTCCGTTTATCCTAATAGTCTTCTTCTTCACAAGTCAGGTAACCAGGTAATATCGGATGCGCTCGGTTTCCCCTGTATTCCCATTCTTGATAGATTCCCCGAAGGATTTTCTTTTATTTCCTGACTTACATTCACCGCCTACTTTCAGTACATTCATCAGTCGACCGGCGATTTCATTCCTGTGGTAATAACTTCATGGGAACTGGCAAGAGCTTGTTTTATATAGTCCTCCCTCCAATATAATGCTCTCAAATCCCTCCTCTTCCCAAAGCATCGTATGATATCCCTAAATTTCCTTTCAATAAAACTTGCATTCCTCCAAAAGTTCTACGGGCATTTTCATAAGGCACAATACATCTTTTGCTTTTCTTCGAACCGGTTGTCCATGTTCCATTTGGTGAAGATTTTTGTATCTCCGGATTATTGCTGTCGGTAGCCTTTGTCACATTCACCCCGGCTTTTCAATGCACGGTACATGGAGAAGTCGTTGTTATAGATTCGGTCGGATACTTCCCAGGCCCTCCTGTCTGCTATCTCCAGAATTTCATTCTTAACGACATGCACATGATTATCCGCATCTCTGACTATACAGCAATAATGCTTTTGTGACCTTCCGTTCTTATGTTATCCTCCATCAGCCGCAATTGTTCGTTCTTTGTTGGGTACGGCATTGTAGTTCTCTATCTGACGGTTCCCCTTTTTCATTCTTCTCCCTGATGGAATTCTCCAGTTCATCCCTTTTGTCGCTTTGGCTTTTTTGGTTTGAAATAAAGAGTAGCTGAATTTCGAACGGATTCTCTTCAAGTCGCTGGCGGCCTACTATCTGCTGGAGATCCACCGAAACATCTACTAGTCATAAACTAACTTGGGATTAGCAAATATGTAGGAATAGGCATTGGTAGAATAGAAATCTGCACCTATATATACAGTAGAAGTGCAGAAAGTGAACATTTTATGTGGCTCTCCTTTTGTGGATATCTCCGATCCTGAATCTTCATACCCGTTTCTCTGGAAAGATTATCCAGTTTCCGAAGATTTTCTGTTTTGGCAGAACATATTATAATGACTTCCTCCGGCTTAAGGTTATTCTTTCTAATTATCTTCTTATATTTCGGAACACTATTTATATAAAACACAGCTTCCTTCGCAATAAATGTTTGCCCATTTACTAACGGTTGACTTTCCGTTGCCTTTCCGATACTTTTCATCCATCAGGGTCGGAACATAGTTCTGATACAGACTTCTTCAGATTTCACAACTTCGACATTGGGAGCTGCGTCATATTCCGGCCAGAAAAGCTCATAAATGGTCATATTCCTGAACTGTTCCGTCTTGTCCAGATATGAGTCCAGATAGGGCGTAGCTGACAAATAGATGACAGTCGAAAATCTCTGGAGTACTTGGTATAATTCATATTCTGTAACCGCCTTGTATTGGCAATCATAAAATATAGCCTGAAATCCACTATCACTACCATCCATTGGATATATCCTCCCCAGAACTAATCAGGACTTCCATGATTTTCCTAAGCGAATCATAGGTAGTAAGTACCTTGTTCCCTCCGGATTTGATATATCCCGGTTAGGGCTTCATTGAAAGCAAGCGTGTCGGTTTCCGAAATAAGTCTGCTTTCAAAATACCTCTTCTTATCCCCCTGAATCGGTACAGGTGCAGGTTATCGGAGAGGTGCTGGGAATACTTGTTATAGAGCAGATGCTTTTCTGGGGACTGGCTAATATGACTTTCCTGCCTGATCTTAGATAAGCTTCGGTAGCTCCGCATCCGCATATACGTTTGTTTAGAATGTAATGTTGTCCTTCCGGCAGCAGGGTATTCCATAAGTTGATGCCAGTCTGAAAGGTATTTGAATCCCATCGGGGACATTTAATGTAATTTTATGCATTGTTTTTGTTTTAAGATGAATGGGGTAAGTCGGAGACAGAGGGGTATACGATAGTAGAGAGTATGTAATACATAACCGAAGGGTGGAATATTTTATTCTTCAAAACACACTCTTCTTTATACATTTTACCTCTTTTGCAAACTTTTTTATTCCACCTTTTTATCTCCCTTCGGAGGGAGTTATGTATGTCACTTCACTACGTTCCTTTACTCTTTGCCTCCAGCTAACTCCGGTTATACAAAATTTATGGTTTATCTGTCGTTTTATCCAGATCACCCTTAGTCTTTTGTGAGTAGATATTCAGGGTTACTCCGAAAGTACGCAGAAGGAAATTCTTTAATCCCAGGTAGGCTTCGATCTTTGGATAATCCCTTTCACATATTCCTCTGATATCTTTTGAGAGACACATTAATGACCAGCCCTTCATGCAGATCGTATTTTTCTTGTAATCTCTTCGATATCCTCTTTGTATCTTCTGGGTATTCTCTGTGGAACTGTTTTTTTCGATAACATCAGGACAGTTCGTAACCTGACGGTCTAGTATAGAGCTATCGTTCTTACTTGACAATATTATATTTGGTTTCATACATATATCAAGTTTTCGAGGGATTTGAACGGCGAAACAGATATTTTTTGAAGGAAAAGAAATGGTCAGGCTAACCCTGAATTTCTTTTTATCCGTCTGTCCCGGGAAGGTGTCCCAGAAAATATGTATATTTTGGAATTTTATCTATGTGATGTAAATAATACGAAATAGATGTTTGTGTGTAATCTATTGATAATGTTTGTAACTATACAAATACTTACTATATCATGTCTGTAATTATGCTTATTTACAAATGATAAAAAACATAATTTTGGAGGGTATTTTATATAAATTTCATGCCTAAAATACTGAAAAATGTGATATCCGGGACAGTGGGATTGTTAGTTCCGGGACAAAGGACAGTGGATAACTCAAGGAAACTTAGGAAGCTTCAGATAAACAAAAAGACTGAAACTCATTATTGAATTCCAGTCTTCATTGTATGATTACGTAAAAGTCTTACAGGATATGGTCTTTTTATCAGGCTGCGTTGTCGGGGGAATTGTGCATCCTTAATAGCATCCGCGCTGGATTCTTCACTGTCCTTATGCTTTTGAACCACACGGTCAACAGCAGATTTTGACAGTTTCATATGATCTGCTATTTTCCTGACGGAGTATCCTTTTCCACGCAGGGTGAGAATCTCCTGTTCCACCTCTGGTGTAAGCTTGCTTTTACCCTGTGCCAGCAGATCCTCTTCCTCACATTCCCGAATGAATTCCAAATGGAGATAGCCGTCACTGCGAATCTCAAAATGCCGTACTTTGTCAGGAATGGCATTGCTGCGTGACTTGAGAACTTTGACATACACCTCAGTAGCATTACATTTGGCTATTGCAAGCACATTATCCGCCAAGTCAGTCAGTTTGGCGGAACCGGCCAGGTCCTGCATCTCAATAGGTTTGGATTTGTCCCGCTTTCTTGTATGCATCAGCGTTATTACCGTTACATTATAGCGTCCACAGATTAATTTCAATCTTTTCATCAGCTCCTTTGCAACTTTGGCCGTGATACTTCCTGTTGCCGCCGCCACTGTGATACTGTCCAATATGAACAGCACCTTTTTTCTTTCTTTGTCGTATTCGTATCACCGGCAATCACCGTAACCTCTTTCCACAACACCAGGTACCATACAGGTTGTTTATTTCCCTTTCTTGGCCTTCTTTCACAACCTTGCTAAGGGGAATGACATGGGAGAGGGCTTCATTCAGTTCCAGTGCCCGCTGTTGTCGTTTTCTTTGTCGTACTACGTTCTTCTTCATTTCTTTATCCTTTTCTGTTGCATATTCATTTTTCCAGTTCTTCATCAGTAGTTTTTCAGGATTGTTCTTATGACTTGGGGATACTGGCGGTAGGAAACGCCTTTACCAAGTACCCGTGTTGTGCTTTGCTTTTTACCATCCCGTCCACATTGTTTCCGAGCTGCTTTACATATATAGCGGGAGGTATCGGTGCGGATTCGGCCTGTTCTATGATAGACTGTATCCATTCCGTCCTTTACCATGCGCGCATTACCCATGGGGCGGGTTGCTTCACCTTCGATGAGTACCCAGACAAACCTGTCGAAATTAATATCCTTCATCCCACCCAAAAGGGGGCAAAAGAAACTACCAGGTTGTCTGAAGCGATCTTGCGAAGTGTGTCCATGCGTGACAGGTACGCTTCCGACTCCACACTCACCCCCAGAAGGCAGTTGGAAGGAACCGGAATATTCTCGAACAACTGTACAAGGGTTTCCGGACGTTTGGTCAGGATAAGAAATACCTTTGTCTCATCCGCCTGGATGACTTCGATGGCTGCCCTGCGCTGTTCATCCGTAATATCGGCATGTCCAAAATCCCCGAGCGGACTGACAAATACAATGCCTTTTCTGGTATCATGAAGGGGAGTATACAGTAATCCTTCATTAAAACCAGGTTTGAAACCATCCTTGAAACGCCTGGTATCCGAACGTTTGGACTGGTTCTCGGCTATGACTTGCGCATAACAGTGTTTGCACCCGGGCGACAGTTTGAAGCAGCCTTGTGTCACACTCCAGTTGTAGGTGGCATAATCAATATCCGTATAGGGAAGCCTGCGTAGCGAAAGTATGTCCTCACGCTCTCTGCAAAGAAGCTCTTCAACTGTCGGGAAGCAGTATTCTTCCTCCCCTTTTCCACATGGCTATTTCCGGGAGTCAGAACCTGTGTTTCAGCCGTCTGTCCGTTTTTATCTTTGCCGTTTTTATCCGGCTGCATGTCTTCCGTTCTCATTTCTGTTTTTTCTATATTGTTATCTACTTGATTCATCACTCTCGTGAAATCGTTAACATTCTCGTTGATAGCACTGTTTATAGTCCCGCCATCCAAAGACTTCAAATTATTTGTTTCCATATCTAATTCTTTTTATTTGTAAATATTTCTGCAAATATAAGGCCTTTTTTTGCATTTAGGTAGACGGAATAGAAGGAGTGAGATAAAAATGAAGAATAAAAAAATGTCGTTATAACATATTAGAAAGCAGGATGTTATAACGACATTAACAGAGTGGGCGGGAATAGGCGGAAAAAGAGGTGGACGGCTTCTCTATAATTTTAAAATTGACCGTAGTTGTGAAAGGAAATCCTGAGAGATTGGCTGCCCTTGCTAACCTTGCTGGCTTTGTCTTCCAGAGAGACGTTTTTGCCGTCCTTTCCGATAAAAAGTGATTCATAGTATCGCCTGTGCTCCTGGTCCAACAAATTTTTCTTTGTTTTTTCACCAAGCACGAGAAATAGAGTACGGAGCGTTATGTTGGAAGTCATCTGGCTTTTCTCTGTCGTCTTTATCCAACGGATAGGATTGGCATTATGTTTGAATACGCTGTTATTGAACAGCAGCTTGGGTCTCTTTCCGTATAGTCATCCTTTTGCAGGCACTTTCATCTACCAGAAAAGCATATAGATCCTCCACCAGCGACTGTTCCAGAATAATGTTGTATGAATTCTCCGGTATGAAGCAGGAGTCAAGTTTTAATCCCAGGCGGCTCTCTGAAAGAAGGTAATTCAGCTTTTCATTCAACTTTTGCAGGTAGGTGTGGTAGAATTGTTTATGCGGGTGTGAACCGAATCTTTTATAATGCTTCAGATAAGGGGCATCCAGATTTATAGGTCGGGTCATGGGCATCATAGTCCTTCAGAGCGGTTGAAAATAGTTCAAAACTTTCAAGGATTGAATTCGAAGGCCCGGGTCATTACCCTGTCGAAATAATACTCGGGAGTAACTGTTCTGTAGCATTCGTAAAGACTGTTAAGGCAATGTAAAAAGACTGGACAAGACATTCCTGTCGTTTCTGGCATAGTCTATGAGAAGTTTAAAATGCCTTTCAAAAAAGAAAGGTGCAATGGCACGTTCACGGATTCCGTCTGTACAGCCGTTCTGAAATGAAAGCATAATTCATCAATGGATATGACAGCCGAGGTTGTTATGAGCTGCTTCATCATTTCCATCTGTTCCGATAACTTTATTTCCATATTTTCCAGGGTTCTGGCCTGACGTTTTTTCTTCCTGGATTTTCATTGCGTCATTTTTTATTAGAGTCCATGATATAGGAATTTATTTACCGCAAAGATAATGAAATATGATGATACATGGCATATCCTAAAAATGGAAAGGTCTTCCGATAAAGAAAAAAATAAGAGAAACTATTCTGCATAGTCTCCTTATTTCAATCAAGTAATTCCTGTTGATTCATGTTTTCTGTGGCAATTCAAGTCCCGCCCTGATGATCAGCCTTTTTACCTGGGTTATCCGGAATCTGCAACCTTTGGAGGTTACAAAGCCCTGCCTGTTTAAGATTACGGTCATTTCGGACAACGACTTCCCCTGCATGAGCAATGAATGCAACATGGCAATGGCTCTCATATTATTCGGGTTATTGTCCGCCTTGTTCTTGTTGGTCTTTACGCTTTCCCCGATAGCCCGTTCAAGGTTATTCGTCAGGTTCTCGGATTTACCGAGCCTGCATCCTCTCGCTTTCTTGGCCTGTAGCGATTGTCTGGTTCTCTGGCTGATCAGTCCGGCTTCATACTCTGCTATACTGCTGATTATATGCAGTACGAGTTTATTTGCTTGAGGAAAATCACAGAACACAATCTCCACGTCACTCTCCAGCAATTTACTGGTGAAAGCTACATTTCGGCTTAATCGATCCAGTTTGGCTACAATTAAGGTAGATCCTGTTTTTTCTGCATTCTCCCAAAGCCTCTATAAGTTTGGGTCTGTTGGATTTACGTCCACTCTCTGTTTCAATATATACTCAGCAATCGGCTTTTTATCCTTCAAGTGATTCTGTATAATTTCTTTTGCGCCTCCACTCCCAATCCGGAGATTTCCTGTTTTACCGTGGACTGTCGGAGGTAGGCAATATAAGTTTTTGCTTTCATTTTTACATATTTTAATAGTCGGTCACAAATACCAAACGAACGTTCAATATCTGTCACCTGAGGTTTATGAAAAAGAAATCCTGTGAGATTTTAGGTTTTCATAGATTCCAATTCTCTCATAGGATTCCAATTATTTCAGATTTGATTATTTTTGAAAAGTACTATTTTCTTATAATTCTGTACTCTTCAAAAATCTTCTTCTCATAATCATCCGTTTTCTCTACATTCCTGTCTGTTACAGAAACAAGCATGTCCAGATAAACGTCTTCTATTATTTTTTTTCTCCTTCAGAGTCGGGGATAAGATGAACCTCAAACAAGTCCTTTCCCTTCATCGAGGGGATAACCTGTACCATTCCCGTATGCTTGAATCCCTGTACATGAAATTCCAGTCCGCCTTTAACCGGTTTTATCGTATCCATATCTACTCCCCATGACATGACTATAATGGGCTGTGTCTTTAAGATTGACCATATATATCTGGCCAGTTTCAAATCATAATTTTTGTTCTCCATATTCGATTGTATTTAAGTTGTAATATTCTGTATATATTCTCTGATAGTCTTCCATGTCCAGTTGTGGGAAAACGGAGTGGTATATATAATAGAGGTCTTCCGCACTCCATAATTCCCCATGGTCGAGCAGGGCAAATATTTCATCCGTCGCTTCATCGAATTCATCATAGATACCTCTTCGTCTTCCCGGTATTTCAGCCTGGTGTGGATAAGTGTCAGTACAATTCTCAATAATATGTTCTACCAGTGACAGGCAGTTCATGAGGTCTTTCTTTATCGTAAACTCATGGTCCGTATGCGGTTCGTAATATCCACAGCTAAGATTGGTGCAACTGACCTGAAGCCCTGTTCTTTTAGTTCCTGCACATCTGTCATCATTCCATGTGTTTCCCTGTATCCAAACTGTTTTATATCCGACGCTTTCAGGAATCAGGGAGAACATAGTGAGGTCCAGCCGATTTCTGTAACAATGTCCTTGATAACCCTGTCTGTCAGGCTGTATAACAAATCGGCAGTCATTGAAAAAATCCATCACCGCTTTTCCTGAACCTATACATCCCACCTCTTCACTGACAAAGAATGCCAGTTTTAAGGTATCATACTTTTTCAGACATTTGAGTGCTATCCAGATTCCATTCTTGTCATCCGCTCCGAGTCCTTCCTGTCTCTTGTTCCGGGAGCTGTATCCGAATATAATTTCCTCCGTCTCAATAGCCGTGAAGTCTTTTTGAATGTAACCTCTGCACCTGGTCAAGATGTGCTGCGATACAGGGATATGATTCCGCGTCTCCCTTTGTTATATACAGATTCCCGATTTTATCAGTTTCAAGTTTTACACCGGGAATTCTTTTTACATAATCCCATATAAACTTTGTCATCGCCCGTTCTTTTCCGCTCGGGCTATAAATCTGATATAATTTCTTAAGTAATTCCATAATTTTTTTTTTTGTGGGTTAAACAGTCATTTCATTCATTTCGTATGCATAAGGCAGCCCGGTCTCTTCATCTATTATGTCATAGAGTATACCGTCCAGTTCATGAAGTTCTCCTCCCGCCAAGAGTTTATTTCCGGACTCAACCGATATGTTTTTTCTCTCCTCATATTCACAGAGAATATTGTTCCATACCCGGTATACGGTTATGTCTCCTGCATGCTCATAGTATTCCTCATCATAGTCGGAATAATGCCAGTTTTCTTTTTTGTATGTCTGTTCCGCTTTCTTCCGGCATTCTTCACAACAATAGTCCTCCTCTGTTATGTCTGAATGGAAATTGTCCTCTTCCAGAAAAAAGCCCGCTACATTCCGGACATTCTGTAACATCCGACTCATGATGGTATTCCCCGAGATTTTCTATCCATATGAATTCATCCAGGTTCTCCACGTCACAGTAATACTCGCATCCATGGCAATATACGGAGCGTGTTTCATGACAATGGTAGCCATGAAAATCATCGTATTCCTCCTCTTCTTCACCATTTATAGAACCGTCAGTAACATCCAGTCCAATGTCTCCATGTCCATAATTGTCAGCTACTCTATCGTATTCATCATACCACTTTGAATGAGTCCTGATAACTTAGTGAATCACCATAGTCCAGGTCACATTCTATTCTGAATTTCCTGTCTGACAATGAATTCTCCTCAAGGTCAACGAACTCTCTTGCATCACCTGCACCTGCACCGACTTTTTGTAACCGTCAATGTATCCCCCTTTGATCAGGGCATCTATCAAGGCACGCTTCAGGATATCATTTTCATCACTGGCATATTGTCTTTCAGCCAGTCTCCATTTGTTACCATCCTGATCCTTGACTTCATTATAGATAATACATCTTGCAATCACCATATCATCCTCATCGGTCAGGTACGCTGCACTTGCATTGACGGAGTCCATATAGAAATAGTAATAATCCTTGTCCGTCATGCATGAAGAGAAATCCCTTTGCAGCAGTCTGATGAATATATCTTCTCAAAGTCTTTATCAATGTGCAGTGTGTTCTTCGGGAGTCTGCTCTGAGTATACACTTGCCAGTCTGCCGAAAATTCCTCGCATAGATAAGTCACTACCTGTTCAGGAAGGGTTCTGCCAAATTCCGTTTCCTGTATGATGGAGCGGTAGAGTTTCCCGCTTTCATTTTAAACACCTTTTCTCCGTTTTCATGGTTGATATAGCGGATTGCCTTGGTGTCCCCCGTCTTCACAGAGCCCTTTCAGATCGTCCGTTTCAAGGTTTCTGGAGTAAAAAGTCTCCATCCAGTTCCAGAACATAACGCAGGGAGTTATCCGAGTGTCCGCTTATAATTATTCTTTGGGTAACGGTCTTTTTCAGTTCCGCCATTGAAGAGATATGAAGCAGCGTATAATCGTTTTTCTCTACCGCCTCATGTAATAATCTCTTGTCTTTCACATATGCCAGCAGTATCTTGTTCTTTTTCTGCTGCATACCCGTTTCCATGCTTGATAATACCAAACATGTTTTTGAATTCTTCGTAATTTTGAAATTTATAGTATAACATAATCTTTGTATTTTAGGTAAATAAAAAAGGAGGACACCACGTTGATTGTGATATCCTCCTCAGATATAATTCCGGTCTGTTTCAACCGTTTCTCAAATGATCGGTATAGTCTCGTCAAGTACTCCTGATTCAACTATTTTCCGGGCTATCCTGTGTGAAGCCTCATTTCTCAGGTCATATCCATAGTCCTCTTTTCCCATCATCTCTATGACCTTTACCATAGTGCTGAACAGCTTTTTGTTGAGAGTGTCCTGTGATAATACACCACTGACTCCGCAAACTTTCCGCTGTTCCATGACATATTGTTCAAGGCGTCTTCCAGTTCTTGTGCCACCTTGAACTCCTTACTGTTTTCAAGTTCAAATCTTTCCATATTTCTTTCTGATTTGTTTTTTAGTTAAAATATAGTTGTATTGGCCGGCCATTTTTCCGCGTCAGTATCAATGAACTGGTGCACATATTTATCTGACAGATACGCTTTTTCGGCTTTTAAAGTGGCTGCAATATAATTTGTTGCTTGTACCGTCAGCGAGGGCATCATTTCTATGAAGTCCTTGTACGTTTCCCCCTCTTCGGTAATTAAGGTATATTTGATTATATCGAAAGTGTAATGTGCCATACTTTATTCCTTTCCATTTTATTCAGAACCATTCCCGTTTTACTCACCGGTGTGCCCTGTCCGTTCATTTTCTTTTCTTAGCAACTGAAGTTCCATCTTCTCCGCATCAAATTCATAATTCATGCACTTTTTAAAGTTTCCCATTAAAAAGAAGCAGGGGGAACAATATCCCATGCCTGCAATTCCTTCCGTGCTCGTCTAGTGCTGATTTACAAGTGTCACATTTGTATATGTCCTGTATGCATGTTATTTTCATATGTTTTTCTCCTTTCTGATTTTAATTCAACAAAAAAAAGGGAGAAAGACCTTGTTTGTTATTTTTAGATCTTTCTCCCTTCATAGGATTTTGGGATGTCCCTGTCTATCCTAGGAACCATCCGTAATTTTCAGTGTCTTCTCCTCTCAAGGCTTTCTGAATGCCCACTGCAAAGTCTGTGGCGTTCTGATTCCTTTCGAGAAATTTGTCAATATAGGACTGTTTGGCTGCCTCGTTAAGAAGTTGCATCAGGTCCCAGCATGAAATTTTTGCTCTTCCGCGTAAGCCGAAGTTAGGGTTGTCAATATAGCCTTTGGTGGCTGCATTGATGTTTGAATCACCTAAGATAACTTTCGGTAATTCTTTCATTTGTGATGCCGGTAATACCTGGTAAAGTCGTAAACGTCCGATTATTTGGCAGAACTGTTCCTGGGATATCATTGTTCTTCCCAGATTCTCAAGAAGCCTCAGATTTTGTTCGGGGTTGAATTCCCGGAACAGTTTTAGGGCGGCTATATAGATATCCGTATCGCCCATCACTTCCAGACGTCCTGTCAAGTCGTCACATGTCAGCATAAGATTACTGCATACCCTGACTCTCCATCCGATAAAGATTTTAAATTTTTCAGGGGATTTTTTTCCGTACAGGTTCTCTTCGTTCAGGCTTCTTACGCCGCCGATACAAAGATGCACTTCCTCACCGTTTATTTCCCGACATATGGTTCGGATATGAAAACAGAATGCCATTCTCTGATAATAGATGGTTTCGTCTTCAGGTTTGAGTTCTTCCTTCCTTTTTGTCAGTGCGGAAGGATGTCTGCCTAAAATCTTGTGTGAGACTCTGATTTCCGTATTACCGAAAGTTTCTCCTGCAAAAAATATGCTTGCCGCCTCCTCAATACGGTGTATAAAAGTCTGGTGGCTGATTGTAAGCTGGTTGTCTCCAAAGCTGGGTACAATACAGTTCGTTTCCAGTTCTTCAAGTGTAATGCCTGAAGTGTTTGATTCAATAAAATTGGGATGTTTTTTCTCCTGTTCCTTTTCCGATACAATTACTGCATCTTCGATAAAGGTTGGGTTGATCATGCCCATTCTTGCCATCATTCCTTGTTGTGGAACGATAGAAAATTCTTTTGTTGTTTCCATCTTTTTATAGTTTTTTAATTGGTTAATAAAATCCGATAAAAGAAAAAGCCAAGAGGGTTATTTCTTTGCTTTTACAAATATTCCTCTTAGCTTCTTTATTCCCTTGAGTATGGATGTTGTTACCTCAAGGATAGTTATAATTACGTCCTGTGCATTATCATAATCCATTCACTAGACGTTTCTATGGGTTTTCAGTTGCTACATTGCCTGTATCAACTTTATTTGCGGCGGATTTACGTTTGCTCCTACCACTATACTTCTCTACAAGTTCCACAATAGTTGAACCTGCCACGATGATCTCAGCAATGTATGCTGCGATTCTGATTCCTTTCATTAAATGTTTCATTTTTTCTCTTGCTTTTTTGTTGTTGGTTAATAATATGTTCTTGTTCTCTTGTCTTTTATTCTTATTTCTTATTCTTGTCATATATAAGGGTTTAAGGTGAAGAGAGGGGAGGAAGAAGTGTAAAGAAAAGGAGAAGAAAAAAATAAAGAGCCGTTATCAAGACTCTTCGTCCTGACTTGGCTCTTTGATAGGCTGTCATACTTTCATTGCCCAGACTGTAGCTGTAATAATTACCGGTACCGCTGCTATCCTTCGAATTGAATCTCCCAATGATCTTCTAAGTATTGGGCTCAACCCGGAAATTGTTTAATCTTGTTTTGAAGCTTATGTGCACCATTTACTACCGATGCAATCTCTACGCTTCAATTTATTCTCATCTATAAGAGTTTGAGGGGGTGAGAAAGGGAGAAATTACTATTTGTTATTGAGGTCTTTTTCCTCCACAGCTAAAGTCTTTAATTCATCCAACACTCGTTCATTCATATTTTGCATCGGGAAATATTGACCGCCTGTCATTGTAACACTAACTGACCCTATGATACCTGATGCCTCTAACATGTTGATGATCGTTTGGGCGGGAGTATTGTCTTTTTTCTAAAGAAACCACCATAGCAATGAGTCTACGAGCATTGACAGGCCGTATACTTCTTTTTTATTAATGGTTATATACTGCATGACTTCTTTTATATCAGATAGTTCTTTATTTAATGGTTTTAGGCCTTCTTCGATTCCTTTCTTTATCACTTTGAGTACTTGATTACTATTTATTGGAATATTACTTTGGAGAGATGTTTCTTGGGATATCTTATTTTTTGCTCGATCTGCTTCCGTTTTAAGTATAAATGATGCAACATCTTCTGAACGAACTTTAATATATCTCTTGAACGCCTCTTCAGTAGTATGTCCAGTGATTTTCATCAATAAGTGACTATCATAGCCACGTTTGAGCATATTGCTTATGTAAGATCGCCGTGCGGTATGAGGTACCTATTAGTTCCCAACGTTGTTTGATTGAATTAGTAACTTTGCCCCTCTATCTTCTGTTACAATATGTTCTTCTGTAAGGCCGGCTTTTTAATCCTATTTTCTTTTTAAATATCTCAACATCGTATTTTCTGTGATTTCAGGTAAATTGAAATCATATTTCTTCAGTATTTCCAAAGCTATAGGGAATAATGGAATAGTAACTCTACGGGTCTTTTTAAGCTGTACAATTTCTAGTATTTTTCCGCTGCTGGTTTCTTTTACGATACCTTCATTTAATGATTTTATATCACTAAATCGTTGTCCCGTCAACATTGTAGGATAAAAACATCTCTGGCAACCCCCCTCTTTATAAGGGAGTTTAAGGGGAATATATCTTACTGATTTCTTCCTCATTTAAATAAATCTCATTTTTTCATCTCCTTGTCTGCTTTTTGGGTTTGGAGTATTTGTCTAATTTAGCTTCGTGTATGTCTATCAGGTTATAAGGTTCTGCTCTTTTAATAATACCAATTAGTTGAACGCATTTATTGCCTACAGTACTTGTTGCAGTTGTTCGTTCACCTTTTACTTTTTTATTGAATAGGTATGTTTCATACTCTTTAATTAATGCCAGATTTATATCGTCAAAACTGATAGTATCTTGACCTTTTTCTTTTAGAAAGGTTTGGAAATCTTTTAATACAATTAAAATACGTTTCCATTGTCGATCCTCTCTTATGTTCACCTGAGGTTTTGATAGTTTTGTCATTGGCAATAATATCTCGTAGCCAATGTATAGCGTTTATCTTATTAGTTCTTTGCATATTATTTTTGTATATGTATTTCCTTAATAAGTCCCAGCAATTTTTAGTTCGCTTGGATTATCACAAAGATAACGCTTAAATTCTTCAAATTGACTTCTTAACTCTAACAATTTTTTATTGGTAATAGTATTATTTATATTGTCTGATTCTGTTAGGCGACAACTTATATACGCTTCTTGTTTTTTGATATTCCAATGTTCAGGATATACTTTTTACTCCAGTCGACAATTTAGCCTGCTTCTGATTTATACGTACTATCAAATAAATATTAGTTGGTCTCTCACTTTTGTTTTAGGTTGACGGAGGTTAAAATTAAGGCTTTTACAATTTCATTAATAAAGACTTGATGTGTCATAACCTTGTTCTTTGAATCGGTTCTTTAATTTGGTTCTTAAAATCCGTTCTTTTGGACTAAATATGATACTTTGTATAGATTAGAAGTGCTCTTATACCCCTTCTGAGAATATCTACACCAAATATTAGGTAGTTTCCGACAAATCATGTAAATTTGCGACAATTTAATAAGCTGATTTTTTATGTCGTGTATACTGAATATTGAAACCTCTACCTCTGTTTGCTCGGTAGCGGCCAGTCAAGACGGACAGACGATTTTTGTGAAAGAAGACTTGAAAGGCCCTTCACACGCCGTGTCTTTAGGAGTTTTTGTAGATGAAGCATTGTCGTTCATAGACAGTCATGCCATCCCTTTGGATGCAGTCGCAGTGAGTTGCGGGCCGGGTTCTTACACCGGACTTCCGAATCGGGGTTTCTATGGCGAAAGGAGTTTGTTACGGGCGCAATATCCCCTTGATCGGTATCCCGACGCTGGAAGTATTGAGTGTTCCGGTGCTGTTGTATCACGACTTGCCCGAGGACGCTTTGCTTTGTCCGATGATCGACGCCCGCCGCATGGAAGTATATGCAGCCGTCTATGACCGCAGACTTCAGCGTGAAAACGTGCAGTAGCTGCCGATATTGTAGACGAAAACTCTTACTTGGAGTTTCTGAACGAGCAGCCGGTTTATTTCTTTGGAAACGGGGCCGACAAATGCCGCGAACAGATCACGCATCCGAACGCACATTTTATCGACAATATTCACCCGTTGGCTAAAATGATGTTCCCGCTGGCAGAAAAAGCAATAGCCGACGAAGATTATAAAGACGTGGCTTACTTCGAACCTTTCTACTTGAAAGAATTCGTTGCTGGTCCATGCCGAAAAAAAGCTTCTTTAATTTTTTAATTTTAATTCTCAAAACTTTCAATTAAAAAATGCAATACAATACTCAACAGAAAAGAATGCCGCTTCCCGAATACGGGCGTAGCATCCAGAACATGGTAGATTATGCGTTGACCATTCAGGATCGTGCAGAACGTCAGCGTTGTGCTAACACAATTATCAACATTATGGGAAATATGTTCCCCATTTGCGTGATGTACCCGATTTCAAGCATAAGCTTTGGGACCACCTGGCCATCATGTCCGGTTTTGAGCTGGATATTGACTATCCGTATGAAATTATCCGCAAAGGACAATCTGGTGACCCGCCGGACCGATCCCCTACTCCACTGCCCGTATGCGCTATCGCCATTACGGACGCACACTGGAAGTGCTGATCAAGAAAGCAATCGCGAATTCCCGAAGGAAACGACAAGAGAAATCTGACAGCCATATCTGCAACCACATGAAGAAAGGACTACATGGCATGGAACAAAGATACCGTAGACGACGCAAAATCGCGGAAGACCTCTACGAACTTTCCGGCGGCAAACTACAACTGACTGACGACATCATCCGACTGATGGCAGAACGCCTGAACCAGAACTATCGTCCGAAGACGAACTATACCAATAATCGGAACAATAAAGATACGTAAGAAATTGAAGTATAAAGTATTAAGTATTAATGATATGGTTGTTTGCTTAAACACTTACGGTTAATACTTACTTAATACTACCTTAATCATACTTAATACTTAATGGCTTCATTTGTAATTGAAGGAGGACATCGGCTTTGCGGAGAGATTCATCCGCAAGGAGCTAAAAACGAGGTTTTGCAGATAATCTGCGCTACATTGCTAACTGCAGAGGAAGTAACGGTGAACAATATACCTGACATTTTGGATGTCAACAACTTGATTCAGCTCTTGCGCGAGATGGGAGTGACGGTTGCAAAGAAAGGCATTGATTCTTATAGCTTTAAGGCCGAAAATGTAGACTTGGCTTATCTCGAAAGCGATGAGTTTCTGAAGAAATGCTCCAGCCTGCGGGGTTCCGTCATGCTGATAGGCCGTATGGTTGCCCGTTTCGGCAAAGCGCTGATATCCAAGCCGGGAGGAGATAAAATAGGCCGCCGCCGTTTGGACACCCACTTTGTCGGCATTCAGAATTTAGGAGCGGACTTCCGTTATGATGAAGGACGGGGCATTTATGAAATAACAGCCGACAGACTTCAAGGAAGCTATATGCTGCTGGATGAAGCGTCCGTGACCGGTACAGCCAACATTCTGATGGCTGCCGTACTGGCAAAAGGCACTACCACTATCTATAATGCCGCCTGCGAGCCCTACTTTCAGCAGCTTTGCCGTATGCTCAACCGAATGGGAGCAAAGATTAGCGGTATCGCGTCCAATCTGCTCACCATCGAAGGTGTGGAAGAACTGCACGGCGCGCAGCACACCGTATTGCCCGACATGATTGAAGTGGGCAGTTTCATTGGCATGGCAGCCATGACAAAAAGCGAAATTACCATCAAGAACGTTTCCTACGAGAACCTCGGCAATCATCCCCGAGAGTTTCCGCCGGCTGGGCATCAAACTGGAACAGAGAGGAGATGACATCTATGTTCCCCGCACAGGAAACCTACGAAATAGAATCATTCATCGACGGCTCCATCATGACCATTGCCGACGCCCCCTGGCCGGGACTGACACCCGACTTGCTTAGTGTGATGCTCGTGGTGGCCACCCAAGCCAAAGGCAGCGTACTGATCCATCAGAAAATGTTCGAAAGCCGCCTGTTCTTTGTGGACAAGCTGATCGACATGGGTGCTCAGATCATTCTCTGCGACCCTCACCGTGCCGTAGTCATCGGACACAACCACGGCTTCAAGCTGCGCGGTGCCCGCCTGACTTCACCGGATATACGTGCCGGTATCGCCCTTCTGATTGCCGCCATGAGTGCCGAAGGAACCAGTACCATTAGTAACATCGAACAGATAGACCGTGGCTACCAGAACATCGAAGGACGTCTGAACGCTATCGGAGCCAGAATCACCCGAATATGATAAAGAAAGAAGAAGTATACAAAATAGGATTATTCAATAAACCGCATGGCATCCACGGCGAATTGCAATTTACCTTCACGGACGATATTTTCGACCGTGTGGACTGTGATTACCTGATATGCCTGCTCGATGGCATTTTCGTGCCTTTCTTCATCGAAGAATACCGCTTCCGTTCAGACTCCACCGCCTTGGTGAAACTGGAAGGAGTCGACAGTGCCGAACGTGCCCGAATGTTCACCAACATTGAAGTCTACTTCCCCGTGAAACACGCCGAAGAAGCGGAAGATGGCGAACTATCCTGGAACTTCTTCATCGGTTTCCAAATGGAAGACATCCATCACGGACTTCTGGGAGAAGTCATAGATGTAGATACCACTACGGTAAACACCCTTTTCGTGGTTGAAGGAGAAGAAGAGGAACTGCTCGTTCCCGCCCAGGAGGAATTTATCGTAGGAATAGACCAGAAACAGAAACTCATCACGGTGGAACTTCCCGAAGGGTTACTCAATCTGGAGGAATTGGAAGATGACCGGTGAGAACGAATCAAACGATGAGCCGCTCATCCACTGAAAATAGTAAATAGTAAATCGTAAAAACAGTAAATACCCGAGATGCCAAAGAAAGACGAAGTAAAGCTTTCTGGAAAAATTTCAAGTTCAAGTATAAACTAACGATCGTTAATGAAAATACACTTGAAGAAATTGTCGGACTTCGTGTATCCAAGCTCAATGGACTTTCCGTATTTTACTTTGCGTGCTGGCGGTACTTTTCCTGATCGCTTCCTGCATCATCACCTTCACCCCGCTGCGCAATTACCTTCCCGGATACATGAACAGTGAAGTCCGTACACAAATCGTGGACAATGCCCTGCGTGTAGACTCTTTACAACAAGTGCTCAACAAGCAGAATCTTTACATCATGAACATTCAGGATATCTTCAGTGGAAAAGTATCTATCGACAGCGTGCAGACACTTGATTCGCTGACCACTGCCCGCGAAGACACACTGATGGAACGAACCAAACGGGAAGAAGAATTCGCCGTCAGTATGAGGAGAATGAAAAATATAACCTGACCTCCATCACTTCCCAACCGGACGTGACCGGACTCATTTTATACCGTCCGACACGAGGCATGGTGTCCGACCACTTCAATGCCGAGAAGAAACATTACGGCACCGACATCGCCGCCAATCCCAACGAAAGTGTATTGGCAACCATGGACGGGACCGTCATCCTAAGTACATACACCGCCGAGACAGGTTATCTGATTGGCGTGCAACATAACCAGGATTTAATTTCGATCTACAAACACTGCGGCTCTCTCCTGAAAAAGGAAGGTGAACGGGTGAAAGGAGGCGAAGCCATCGCCCTGGTAGGAAATAGCGGCACACTTAGTACAGGGCCGCACCTGCACTTCGAACTTTGGTATAAAGGTCACCCGGTAAATCCCGAAAAATACATCGTTTTTAAGTGATAATAGAAAAATGAATATAGAGACTAACAAAAAGAAAAAACAAATAGCTATCCTAGGCTCAACAGGCTCCATCGGGACGCAGGCTCTGCAAGTCATCGAAGAACATCCCGACCTGTACGAAGCCTATGCCCTGACAGCCAACAATCGTGTGGAACTACTGATTGCCCAAGCACGGAAGTTCCAGCCGGAAGTGGTGGTGATAGCCAACGAAGAAAAGTACGCCCAACTGAAGGAAGCGCTGAGCGACCTGCCTATCAAAGTGTACGCAGGCACAGACGCTATCTGTCAGATTGTAGAAGCAGGCCCCATCGACATGGTATTGACAGCCATGGTCGGTTATGCCGGACTAAAACCAACAATCAACGCGATCCGCGCCAAGAAAGCGATTGCATTGGCAAATAAAGAAACATTGGTAGTAGCGGGCGAACTGATTAATCAGTTGGCACAACAATATCGCACTCCGATTCTGCCGGTAGACTCTGAACACTCCGCTGTCTTTCAGTGTTTAGCTGGAGAAGTCGGCAATCCCGATTGAGAAGGTGATATTGACTGCCTCCGGTGGTCCGTTTCGGACTTGCACTATGGAGCAACTAACAACCGTCACAAAAGCGCAAGCCTTGAAACATCCCAACTGGGAAATGGGAGCAAAAATCACGATCGATTCCGCTTCTATGATGAATAAAGGTTTTGAAGTGATCGAAGCCAAATGGTTGTTCGGTGTTCAACCCAGTCAGATTGAAGTGGTTGTGCATCCGCAATCAGTCATTCACTCCATGGTGCAGTTTGAAGACGGAGCTGTAAAAGCACAACTTGGGATGCCGGATATGCGCCTGCCCATCCAGTATGCATTCTCCTACCCCGACCGTATCAGTTCTTCTTTCGACAGGCTCGATTTCTCCAAATGCACGAACTGACGTTTGAGCAACCCGACACGAAACGGTTCCGCAATCTGGCACTCGCTTACGAAGCGATGTATCGCGGAGGGAACATGCCTTGCATCGTTAATGCTGCCAATGAAGTAGTGGTAGCCTCTTTCCTGAAAGACGGCATCAGCTTCCTCGGCATGAGCGACGTGATAGAGAAAACAATGGAACGGGCCACCTTCATTGCCAACCCGACATACGACGATTATGTAGCTACGGATGCGGAAGCAAGGAAAATAGCAGCAAGTCTGATATGATCCGCTTCATCCCATTGATGAACAAAGAAAATAAAGAAATTGATTAGTATTAATATAAATTGAAAATAGCCTTTATATCCTCTCTTCGGTAGAGAATTAGTTGAAGGCTTTAAACTGTAAATAGACTATATGGAAACATTTTTGATTCGTGCCCTGCAACTGATAATGAGCTTATCCTTGCTCGTTATCGTTCATGAAGGCGGGCATTTTCTTTTTGCCCGTTTGTTTAAGGTGCGTGTAGAAAAATTCTGCTTATTTTTTGACCCTTGGTTCACCCTTTTTAAGTTCAAACCCAAGAAAAGTGACACAGAGTATGCAGTAGGCTGGTTGCCATTGGGCGGTTATGTCAAAATAGCCGGCATGATTGATGAGTCGATGGATACCGAACAGATGAAACAACCCGAACAACCGTGGGAGTTCCGTTCCAAGCCGGCGTGGCAACGTCTGCTGATAATGGTGGGTGGCGTACTGTTCAACTTCCTGTTGGCACTGTTCATCTACTCCATGATTCTTTTGCATGGGGCGACCAATATATAAAGGTACAGGAAGCTCCTCTTGGTATGGAATTCAACGAGACTGCCAAAGCGGTAGGTTTCCAGGACGGTGATATCCTCCCTTTCTGCCGACGGTGTTCCTTTCGAACGTTATGACGGCGACATGTTGAGCCAGATTGCCGATGCACGTGAAGTAAGCGTCATCCGTAACGGAGCAAAAGCCTCCGTCTATATCCCGGAAGACCTGATGCAACGTCTCTTGGCAGACAGCGTCCGCTTCGCCTCCTACCGTTTCCCGTACGTTATAGACAGCGTAATGGTGAACTCTCCTGCCGCACAAGCAGGAATCCAGGCAGGTGACAGCATCATCGCCCTGAACGGAACACCGATCTCTTTCTCCGACTTCAAAGAAGCGATGGCAGAACGTAAGAAAAACGAAGCAACCCTGCTCAAAGACAGCATAGATCCGCGTCTAATCACGCTGACTTATGTGCGTAACGGTGCAACAACACGACTAAGTATGCGTGTAGACTCCGCCTACCTGATGGGTGTAACCGCCTGTCTCGTCACAGACCGTCTGCTCCCTATGGTAAAAAAAGAATATGCCTTCTTTGAATCCTTTCCCCGCAGGTGTCTCCCTCGGTGTGAAAAACCCTGAAAGGCTATGTAGGCAACATGAAATATCTTTTCTCAAAAGAGAAGGAGCTAAACAACTGGGCGGCTTCGGAACCATCGGCAGCATCTTCCCCGCTACCTGGGACTGGCACCAGTTCTGGTATATGACAGCCTTCCTTTCCATCATCCTGGCCTTTCATGAACATCCTCCCTATCCCCGCATTAGACGGTGGCCACGTGCTCTTCCTCTTCTACGAGATGATAGCCCGCCGCAAACCGAGCGACAAGTTTATGGAATACGCCCAGATGACCGGTATGATTCTGCTCTTCGGTCTGTTGATTTGGGCTAACTTCAATGATATATTGCGATTCTTCTTCTAGCGAATATAACAATAGAAAGATAGAGAAAACATATAAAAAGAATCATCCCGGATGAAAAAGGTTTTAAAACCAATTTTCATCCGGGATCTTTTTTATTGTTGTTTGTCTTTAAATCTTCAACATCTTCTTCTCTCTCTCCAAATCCGTCTCATCCAACTTAGGTGAAGGCACCGTGCACGTTTTGATATAATCTCCCTCCTGACACGTATAATTATAGTACACCTCCAATTCCGGAGTCAATTCCGCCCGCGGAACCAGACACCCTTCCATCTCCAGAAACTGATTAACATCCGTACTATCCGACTGTTTCACCAGTACAATACGACGCGCAATCGGATTATGATTGTAGTCCAGACAGAGATAAAGCCCTTTCAGCATATTCGAAACTCATAATGCGGAAGTTGCAGGTAAATAGTCACCAGCGCAAACTGTGGCAAATCCCTTTCGTTGAACATCAGGTAAGAGTTCTGATGATTACTGATAATCCCGCTCCCCCAATGCACCGACTTATACGCATTAATCATCCCCACCTTCACATACTCATTATTCTCGGAAGCACAAATCATGTACGGCTCGATCTTCAAGCTATCCGTAGAAGACGACAAACTGTAACTAAGATACATACCGCTATAATTATACACCTCCTGCACAGACTCCTTCGCCTCTTTCCCCAGCAACTTGATAAAAGAGTTGCCATTCTCCGCCTGCTCTGCACGTCCGGCTCCATCTCCTGAAGCAACAGCCTCACCGATCCCACATTATTTAATAAGCGTTTCTTGGAAACATTATTCACCAGTGCCAAAGCTTCATCCAGCGCCTCGTCCGGTGTGCGTGTTTTCAATAAGTCGATATAAGCGGGAAGCACACTCGAATACAAAGCAGACAACACACTCGGAGCCATATCCACCCGGTCGGCAATTTCTTTCATCTTCACCCCGTTGTTGCGCAGGTACTCTATTCTTTTATAAATATCCGTAAGTTCGTCCATGATTTTTCGGTTTGTTAATTGATTCCGTTGCAAAGGAATGACTAAGGTATTATGTTTGTATTGCATGAATATTACATTAATATTTCAGTACACTTTAAGGCTCATATATACAATATGATTCATTGAAATTCATTTTTTCGTTCGCTCCGACACCCTACTTTTGCACCGGAAACAAAAAAAAATAGCATTATGAATTTCAAAGAAAAAACTGTCGCCTTCGGCCCAAAAAGAAACTTTCCGATTTACTCTTTATCCTTTATGCGGGAGGAGCGGCACTGCTATCCTATTCATTAGTCTACGCACTACGCAAACCGTTCACCGCCGCCACGTTCGACGGCATGGAACTATTTGGTATGGACTATAAGATAGCCACCAGCATCATCCAGATATTCGGATATATGGTATCCAAGTTTATCGGGATCAAACTTATTTCCGAACTGAAAGAGAGAAGGCCGCCTGAAATTCATTCTTGTTTCTATTTTAGTGGCCGAACTCTCTTTGGTTCTTTTTCTTTGGATGCCTACCCCGCCCGTTCAATGTGTTGGCGTTGTTCTTCAACGGACTGTCGCTTGGCTGTATGTGGGGAGTCATCTTCAGCTTCCTCGAAGGACGCCGGGTGACGGATCTGCTCGCTTCCCTTTTTCGGACTTAGTATCGCAGTCAGTAGCGGCACAGCCAAATCCATCGGACTTTTTCGTTGTCGACACCCTGCATGTCAGTGAATTCTGGATGCCTGCACTGATCGGTGCGGTAGCATTGCCCTTGCTGGCAGGACTGGGCTATATCCTCGATCACCTGCCCAAACCGACTGCCGAAGACAAAGCACTGCGTGTGGAACGTGTCACTCTCAACAAACAACAACGCTGGAACCTGTTCCGCAGCTTTGCTCCCATATTGACACTGCTTTTCTTCGCCAACCTCTTTCTCACCGTTTTGCAAGATGTCAAGGAAGACTTTCTGGTGAAAATCATAGACGTCAATGCCGCCGGACTTTCCCCCGTGGGTATTCGCCAAAGTGGACGGTGTAGTCACACTGATTATCCTAGCCATTTTCGCCACCCTGGCAGTGATGAAAAGCCACATCAAAGTACTTTCCGTTCTATTGACCCCCTTGTCATTGCGGGAGCAATCACACTTAGCACTGTGGCATTCAACTACCATACCCTGCAACTTTCTCCGCTCGTGTGGTTATTTATCCAGAGCCTCTGCCTCTATTTTTCTTACTTGAGCTTTCAAACCATCTTCTTCGACCGCTTCATCGCCTGTTTCCGCATCAAGGGAAATGTAGGTTTCTTCATAGCGATGGTCGATTCCATCGGCTACACAGGCACAGTGGTGGTATTGGTAGTGAAAAAGAATGTTTCAAACCCGGATTTAAATTGGCTGGAATTCTACAATACGATGGCAGGGACAGTAGGAATCGTCTGCACCTTTGCGTTCACCTTAGCAATGATTTATCTGACACAAAAATACAGAAAAGGGAAACAGGGTGAAATACGCGGGGAACGAATCTTGCCCCGTCCCTCCCTCGCTTCTTACTAATTTCTGACGAATAAACCAATATTATATAGAAACAAGAATGAAAAAGATTGAATGTATTATTATGGACTGG
>VOFI01001110.1_pt1 | contig 25481 bp, 29 predicted proteins | sample 5384131 | NCBI WGS metagenome assembly VOFI01 (sample SAMN12384728, study PRJNA508395) | human gut metagenome | isolation source: healthy gut H | host: Homo sapiens | reverse complement strand
CGCCTACCCACGGGCCCCATAATAGCCGCCACAATGACGGTGCCTATAGAATCCAGATAAATGGGAAGGCCCAAACTGCTTGCGATCTGGCCGCCCACATAGTTGATAGCAACGCCAAGCGGGATCATGATAGCGATATAAGTGCCGCGAAGCCTGCCTTTGGATGAGTCGATCGAATTCATAGTAGCCATTGATAATTCCTCCTTAAATATTTCGTTTCTATTTTTGCATCCTCACACCGGATGCAGAATACAAAAATCAAGGGCAATCGCTTTACGACTTGTATTTGCGAACAAAATCCTCTACAGAAAGTGCTGCGCTCTGTGCTTTCCCTCCCTGAAGTGCAAGGTCGAGCTGCGTGATCTGCGGCGGCTCCACCTGGGCACGCTTGAGCATCCCTGCATTGAGGAACGCCCGGTCCGGGGAAGTATCATCCAGTATTTCCCCCTGGGCCATCATAATAATGCGGCTAGAATTTTCCGCTACATAATCCATGTCGTGAGAGATAACAACGACGGTGTGTCCGTTATCATGCATCATTCGGATAATTTTTGTCAGCATCCTGCGTCCCACTTCGTCAAGGCCGCCGGTGGGTTCATCCAACACCAACACTTCCGGGCTGAACATCAACACTGACGCTATGGTGACGATTTTTTTCGTAGTATAGTCCAACGTCATCGGATGCTTATCCAGCAAATGTTCCAAATCCATCAGCCCGCACACCCTATTCAGGCTCTCTTGAGTCTCCTGTTCGCTGAATCCAAAGTTTTTTCGGCGCAACCATCAGTTCCTCACGCACTGTTGTGCAAAATATCTGATGATTTGGATTCTGAAATACATATCCGCACCGACGCGACATCTGTGCCACTGTCTGTCCTGTGGTATCCTCCCCCATCAGATAAACTTTCCCGGAAGTAGGGCGCAGCAAACCATTAAAATGACGCACTAGTGTTGTTTTACCGCTGCCGTTCTGCCCCACAATAGAGAGTATATCACCGACGTAGATTTCCAAATCGACGCCCTTCAGCGCCATAACATTACCACGGGGATAGGTGTGTACCAGTTTCTCAGTGCGAATCGCTACCTGTGCCATGGGTCATACACCTCCCTGTGTCAGCAGCGCAAAAATAGGCGTCGCTTCCTGAAGCGTGATAGGCAACCTGCCGTCAATAGAAAGCCGATCAGTGCAATTGCAGCATCCGTCACCTGTGGTACACGTACGAAATGCTCGTTTAAAAGATTTTGTTTCCAAACACGATATGCGGCTCATCATACGCGACCAACTCGCCCTCATGCAGCACAACTACCTTATCTACGGTATCCGCAATTTTCTCGATATTGTGATCCACCATAATGACCGTTTTGCCCAGCCGGTGCAGCTCCCCCCACCAGACGGAATATTTCATCCCGTCCAATTGGATCAAGCTGCGAAGTAGATTCATCAAAATGATAACCCTGGGCTGTAATGCCAGGATACTGGCCACAGCCAGCCGCTGCTGCTGGCCGCCTGATAAATGATAGGGCGAACGATCCAGCATTCCCATCAGGCCGCAGGCCTCCGCAGCAAATTTTACGCGCTCGCGCATCTGGTTGCGTTCATACCCAAAATTGCACATTGCAGCCCACCACGTCTGTCGTCCCGTTCCCCTTCGTATCATTCAAGCTTTTGCCGTCAATGACAATTTCACCGCTCCAATCGCCGCCGGATACAAAAGGCAATATCCCAACGATGGATTTACACAAAGTGGACTTGCCCGCGCGGTTACAGCCTACCACGCCCACAAAATCGCCCTCATTGACGGTAAACGTAATATTTTTTCAGCACAAGTTCTTCAGTAGACGCGTAACGATAGCTGTAATCTTTTACTTCAATAATCGGTTTACTCATGTTCTCCCCCCCTAGCCGCCCTGCTCGGAATTCGCCTTATCCTGCCCAATCAGCAGGCGCACCGCATCGCAGGCCGTTTGAATCGTCTCGTTCATATCGCCCCAGTTCATAATGGCGCCTGCAATCGTTTTCCGCGAATGGATGAGACGATGAAGAGCGCCGCACACCTCCATCTCCGGAGCACATTACGTTTCCGCGCTGCCAAGCCCTCCAGCGTGGGAACAATCCGGGTCAATCTCACGTAAAAAGAGTCTTTGGACTGAGAAATCCCTCCGCATAATTAAGCTTTTCACAGTGCTGCTCGCGACAGTGCCTCCACCACATGCCGGTCCGCCACTGCCGGATATTCAATGGGAATATAATGCGTCGTCGTGCCTTCATCCCGTACGGCTGCCGTGACGATTACGCCGTCATACCGCTCGCAGTCTGAACTGTCCCACAGGGCTCGCCGTTCCAATGCGGATAAATGTATCTGCCCCCGCCTTGATGAGTTCTTCTACCGCGATTGCAGTGGAAGGACACCCCATACCCGTTGATGTGACCGACACCCCTTTTTCGCCGCACAGCGTACCCGTCCAAGTCTTATGCTCCCGGTTGTGGGCGATTAGCTTTGCATCCTCCAAAAAACTTGCAATCAGGTCCGTGCGAAACGGATCTCCAGGCAAAAACACATACCGCCCCACTTCGCCGCGCGCCACCTGAATATGATACTGTTTGTATCCGGCGACGCATGCTTATCAAAAGCCATTACGAACACCCCTTTCTGAGCCTATTTCTTCTCAGCGTCCTGACGAATCAGAATCTTCAGCGCGTCGCGCGCTACTTCAACTGTTTTTTTCATATCCCCAAACGACATAATTGATGCAGCACGACATCCGCGGATGGAAGAAATTACAAATAGCGCAGCCGCTTCCATCTCAGACGTCATTACATTGCCGCGGCGCCATGCTTCCCATCGCTTTTCAAGCGCGCCTCTGCCGGCATGTTTTCCGGTTCGTGCTGCCCATAGAAAGAATCCTTAGACTGTGTGATTCCCTCCGCATAGTGATACCCAAGATTTTCGGCCGCCACCGCCAGTGCGTCTACAAGGTGTCTGTCCGCCACCGCCGGATACTCAATGGGAATATAATGAATCGTCGTACCCTCATCCCGCACCGCAGCGCCCTGCCGTTCCCACCCGGATAAAAAGTATCCGCGCCGCACTTGATCAATTCTTCCAACGCAATGGCGGCAGAAGGACAGCCCATACCAGTAGACGTAACCGCCACCGGGACTCCGTCCAGTTTGCCGACCCATGTTTTGTGCTCCCGATTATGTGCAATCAATTTCGGTTCATCAAAGTATGTAGCAATCAGATCTGTGCGGAACGGGTCTCCGGAAGCAATACATAGCGCCCCCCGTCGCCTTTTTTCAAGCGAATGATACATCATACCCTTTTCCAATTCCATAACAGACACTACCTGTACATAGATTCAGTTGCGGGAAAGCTGCGCGCGCCCGTTTTAAATAGGACGGGGAATGCAGACCGAAGCTGTTTTATATTCAACCGCTTCTTCACATAGAAGACGGATATCCTCCCATGTAGCAGTTGATTTTAAAGCTGTATGGTCTACGCGCGCTAATATCTCCGTTTTTTCCATAAAAAAACCTCCTTTCCGAAAATGTTTTGTTTCTTTGCCACAATTATACGCATTGTTTTTTTCATTAGCAAGTGCATGTGACAATTTTCTAACATTTTAATAAGAAATGAGTTTTTCATTTTGGTATATCGCCCTATATTTTCTCATTTCGCGGCCAAAATGTTAAATTTTAGATTTAAATATCTAACATTATGGAATTTCTATGAAAATAGTGTTATTATTTATTACAAAATGAAGCATAGGAGGCTTCTGAAATGGGCAAAAAAAAGAAATGCGGATGAGCCGTCTGGTAGAGATTATAAATTCGCGCGGCTACATCCCCATTAAAGAAATCGCGCAGCTGTTGCATGTATCCGAGAGACTGCGTGATTTTTGACACCGGCACCACCACAGAGCAGATTGCGATGGCGATTCCTCCGGAAATGGATTTCGAGGCACTGTGTTTCACCCGTAACACACTGGAGAGGTTGTGCCGTCTCCCCTCATGTGAACATTGCCCTGGCCGGCGGATACTATTATCCTCGAACGCAGCTGTTTGCTGGAGAAGACGGTGTCAATTTCATCCGCAGCATTCATTGCCAACAAACTTTTCATCTCAGCTGCAGGTATTCATGAAGATTTGGGCATCAGTTGCGCCAACAGTTATGAAGTGCCGATCAAGCGTGCTATTCTGCAGTCTGCCAAACAGCATATCCTCGTAGCAGATTCAAGCAAGTTCGGCGTGGTTCGTTCCGCCTTATTTTTGCGATTTGGAAGACATTGACATCGTCATAACGGACACCGGCCTTTCTCCCGAATGGCGAAACATCTTGCAGGAACGGGGCGTGACATTGTATTTGGTATAAAAGCCCGCGCACATTGCACGGGGATATTTTTTCCTTAAGGAGGTTTTTTCATGGCTAAACGCGTTTTTCTGGTCGTTCTGATTCCTTTGGCGTTGAGAGGAACCGGATGCCGCCAGCTTCGGCGATTACGGAGTCAACACGCTGCGTTCCATTGCCCAGAGCAGCAGCTTTAACTGTCCCAACCTGCGCGCACTTGGACTATTCAATCTGGATGGGATCGATTTTCTCCCCCTCCTTCCCTAAACCTCTGGGGAGCTTTTGGCGTCTTCGCGAGCGCTCTATGGGAAAGGATACAACCATCGGGCACTGGGAGCTTGCGGGATTGAAAAGCTCATCTCCTCTCCCTACTTACCCTCACGGATTCCCACCGGAGATCATCCAAAAATTTGAACAACGCACCGGCCGTTCCGTGTTGTGCAATAAACCGTATTCCGGTACCGAAGTCCTCAAGGACTTCGGCGAGGAACACCTGCGTACCGGCTCACTCATTGTATATACATCAGCAGACTCCGTATTTCAAATCGCTGCGAATGAGACGATCGTCCCAGTAGACCAGCTTTACGAATACTGCCGTGCCGCACGCTCGATACTTGTTGGAGAACACGGCGTAGGCCGCGTGATTGCGCGGCCGTTTGAAGGGACCTGCCGAAAAGATTTTCGGCGTACGCCGCGCCGCCACGACTATTCTCTCTGCTACCTCCCGGCAGAACAATGCTGAACTACTTGTCTGCAGCCGGAAAAAGACGTCATTGCCGTAAAGGGAAAATCAATGACATTTTTGCTGGCAGCGGCATCACCAAGAGTTTTCCCACCAGCGGTAACGCAGATGGACAACAACGTCTGTTGAATCTTCGTTACTACGGACTTTGATGGTCTCGCTTTTTATAAACCTTTTGGATTTTGATATGTTATATGGCCATCGAAAGATATCGATGGATATGCAGAGCCGCTTCCTCCTTTGACAAAAACCTTAGGGCATCTTCTTCCCATGCTGCGCAGCGAGACCTTTTCATCATTACAGCAGATCACGGATGCGACCCGGCCTACACAAGAACAACCGATCACACTCGAGAATATGTTCCATTTCTGCTATATGGCAAGGAAAACACCGGACACCGCACTGGGAACCATTGATGGATTCGGTGCTGTTGCGGCCACGATCTGTTCGTATCTCGGTGTAGCCTCAGCTCTGTGCGGCACAAAACGTCTCTCCGTAAAGGCTTCGTTAAAAAAAGCCTATCTTCATTGACATTGCATAAAGAGGTTCGCTATACTGTCTGCAATTCGCGGATTTTCCGTCCGCCGACTTTCAGGGAAATCTTTCCCTGAAAGGGCGGACACTGAAAAGGGCATGGCCCGCGCCTGTGAGGCGCTGGCTGTGCCTTTTCCAAACTGGAACCGCTGAAAACAAGGAGGCTTATGAAAGAAAACTGGTTGAAAATATTTTTGAAAGGGCTGTGTGTGGGGGGCACGATGCTTGTGCCCGGCGTAAGCGGCGGTTCCATGGCAATGATCCTGGGTATATACGACAAACTCATCACTTCGGTGAGTTCCTTTTTTGCCTGTAAAAAAAGGAATGCCTTGTTTCTGCTTCTATTTGCTCTGGGAGGCGGTGCCGGGATGCTGCTGTTCGCCAATCCGCTGCTTTACCTGCTGGAGCGTTATCCTCTCGTGCTCCGCTGGTTTTTCATCGGCGCGGTGGCGGGAAGCACGCCGATGATGCTGAAAAAAGCACAGATACACAGCGTCTCCTGGCGGCTCCCCGTGTTTCTCGTGGTCGGTTTCAGCGCCGTTGCATTATTTTCCATTCTGCCAGCAGCAGACGCCTCCAGAGCGGAAAATCCCGGCGCGCTGTTTTTGATCTGCGCCGGCCTGGTCGCGGCTGTTGCACTTGTTCTTCCGGGCATCAGCGTATCTTATCTTCTTCTCATGATGGACATGTACAATACAGTCATCCAATCCATCAGCCGCCTTTATCTGCCCTATCTGCTCCCTCTTGGTGCGGGCGTGCTTTTGGGGATTATACTAACGACTAAGCTGCTGGAACGCGCCATGGAAAAGCATCCGCAGCAAACCTATCTGCTGATTTTAGGCTTTGTGCTGGGTTCTCTGCCGGAATTGTTTCCCGGCTTCCCTGTTTCCGTCCCGCAATGGCTTATGTGCCTTTTTTCACTTGCCTTGGGCGGCGGAGCGATCTGGCTGCTCTCCTCACAGGAGGCGTGATCATTTCCGCAAAACATTCCGTAAAATATTTTGTGAAAGCAAGGTCAAATAAATGAATTTCATCAAAAGGCAGCCTCCGGGCCGCCTGATTGCCGCAGGTTTCGCGCTGGTGATCCTCGCCGGAGCCGCATTGCTGATGCTTCCTGTATCTGTTCGAGACGGCGCGCAGGTCACCCCCATTGATGCACTGTTCACTTCCACCAGCGCGGTCTGTGTTACAGGGCTCATCGCCATCGACACGGCGGATCATTTCACCGTGTTCGGGCGTACAATCGTTGCGCTGCTCATCCAGGTCGGCGGTCTGGGCGTTACTTCTGTAGGCGTCGGTTTCATTCTGGTAGCAGGCAAACGCGTAGGTTTCAAAAGCCGTTTACTGGTGCGTGAAGCCATGAATATGGAAAACGGAAAAGGCATCGTACGGCTTGTCAAATCCATTCTGCTCATGACACTGTGCTTCGAAGGTGCGGGCGCGCTGTTGAGCTTTCTGGTTTTCGTACAGGATCATCCTCCGCTGGAAGCCATAGGCATCAGCATATTTCATTCCATTGCCGCGTTCAACAACTCCGGCTTTGACATTCTCTCGGCGGGCTGCAAAATCTGATCCCTTATCAGAACAATTTACTGCTCAACTTAACCACCGCTGGGCTGATCATTTTCGGCGGATTGGGTTTTTCTGGTTATCCTCGACATCTTAAAAAAGCGTTCGTTCCGCGCGCTAGCTCTGCACTCCAAAGTCGTCATCGTGATGAGCGCGGTATTGATCCTTCTGGGCACGCTGCTTTTGAAAGCGACGGAAAACGTCACATGGCTGGGCGCATTCTTTCAGAGCGTTTCGGCTAGAACGGCCGGTTTTTCCACCTATCCGATCGGTTCGTTCACTGACGCCGGCCTGTTTGTTTTGATCCTTCTCATGTTCGTAGGCGCGTCGCCCGGCTCCACCGGAGGCGGCATAAAAAACCACTACGCTGTTCGCTCTTCTGCAGGCGACGCGCAGCGCGGCTACCGGGCGGATGCCCACGGCGTTCCGGCGCACTGTGGCCGGAGAAGTCGTCCAAAAAGCTTTTATCGTCACGCTGCTGTCTGCGTTCGTCGTATGCGGCGGCACGTTCATCCTGTGTCTTCTGGAGCCAGACCTCACATTTCTGCAGCTCTTATTTGAAGCGACATCCGCTTTCGGTACGGTGGGCCTGTCCACAGGCATTACGCCGCAGCTCCAGCCCGCCAGCAAACTGATCGTCATATTGATCATGTACACCGGACGTATCGGCCCGTTGACTGTGGCCTCGCTTTGGGCCTTCCGAACGGAGCAGCACGTCTGGTATTCAGAAGAAACCATCACCATTGGATAAGGAGAAAAAGCATGGCAAAAAATAATGATTCCGCGTCCTACGGCATCATCGGGTTGGGACGCTTCGGCACGGCGCTGGCCAAAAGCCTGGCTACCGCTGGCAAAGACGTAATGATCATCGACAGCAGCGAGGCAAAGGTGCGCGAGCTGCGCCAATACACCGAACACGCATTTGTCGCGCACGATCTGGGCCGCGAGACGCTGGAGGAAGCCGGCATTCAAAACTGCGACACCGTCGTCGTATGTATCGGTGAAAAAATCGACACCAGCATCCTCACCACGCTCAATGTCGTAAGTCTGGGCGTGCCCAATGTCATCGCCAAAGCGATCAGCGAAGATCAGGGCGCGGTACTGGAAAAAATCGGCGCGGAGGTCATCTACCCTGAGCGCGACATGGCGCTGCGCCTTGCCAAGCGCCTGCTTTCCAGCAGCGTGCTGGATTATATATCTCTCAACAGTAATATTGAGATATCGGAGATACGCATCACGCAAAAGCTCGTTGGCCGCAGCGTACAAGAGGCCGATCTGCGCCGCAAATTCGGGTTAAACATCATAGCCATTGAGCGCGGCGAACAGACGATGACTGACATCAATCCCGCTCATGTTTTTGCGGTGGATGATATCATCGTCGTGGTCGGTAAAAACGAAAGCATACAGCGGTTTGAAGAGCATCTGGTTTGATGAAAACAGCATCAGAAAACAGCGCAGGGTATGCTTGTCACACCCTGCGCTGTTTGGTGTTTCCCTTATCTCACAACCCGCCCGCGTAGCCATAACCGTTTCACCTCCAGCCAGTACGGCCGCGGGCATCGATAACGCAGTCCCCGACGGAAAAGACGGCTGCCGCGCGGAAAATACCGGATTGCCTTGTGCCGATGTGTTGGAGTATCACCTGAAAGGCCAAAACAAATTGATAATCAATCCATCCGGCACTGAGCCCAAAATCAAAGTATACCTGTCTGCAGCCGGCAAAAGCAACGCCTGCGTTGAAGCAATAAACACCATATTGACCAATGCGGTTTTTAACCTGGTAAAAAGTATTGCATCCATTTAGCGCCCTGATCGCATGTAAAGCTGTTTCACCTTCCAGCATCAACGCATTCAAAATTTGCAGAGCCGCTCATCCTATCGGCCGCTTTACCCTCCATTCATTTAAAAGTGTGTTTATGAACCGCGCCGCATGTGCTGGAGCCTGTATATCCTGTCGCGTTCGAGGATATCGTGTCTCTGTACCGTGCAGTAGACCGTCACAAACTTCAAGCGCATCGAAGCGAGATCATCAGCCTCTTCCGGCAAAACAAGGCATTGGTCGAGCGCGCCACACGTTATATCACTGCTGCCGGCAGCCTGCTGCAGGACAGCATGCGCGTCGCTTTGTCCTGTACGGACACCGCAAAGGCGCGCGCGTTTGCAGGCACACTTTCCCGCCGTTACATTTCTTCCTCCGGAGAGGCTCCGCACGAAGAAATCAGACTGTTAAGCGCATTGACTTTACAAGGGATAATTTTTTACAGTAATACGATTGCAAAGCTTGCAGACACGATCGTAGTACTGGATGACGCATACGGCGCCGCCAGCCGCACATTGCTCTACGCATTGCGGGAGGAGGCGCTGCAAAAACACAACATCGTAACCTGTTATTGTTCCATGAGCCCATACGAAAAAATCGAGCATCTGTTCATTCCCGCACTGCGTCTTTGCTTTGTCACCAGCAACTCATATCATCCGATACAGTTTTCCGGCCAACGCACCATCCACTGCACACGCTTCTGCAACAAGGAAGGGTTGAAGCTGCGCCGCAAGCGCCTGCACTTCAATAAGCGCGCCGTGGATGAGCTGTTCGCACAGGCTTCTTCCATTCAGAAGGAAGCCAAAGAATGCCATGACGCTTTGGAGCAATATTATATTGACGCGGTCGATTTCACTTTTTTGGAAAAGGCTTATCAATATCTGCTTACCACACTTTGAACAAAGGCCGCTATTTTCAAAACCCCCATATACACATTTGAGGAGACGCAAAACGAACGCCCCGGCAATGCGCGCCGGAGCGTTCGTTTTAGCTTATTCAAGGCTACCAGCCTTCCAAAAAACGTCCTGTTGCAGACTCCGTACAGGCAGCCAGCTCCTGAGGCGTCCCCGAAAACACGGCCCGTCCTCCGTCCACCCCGCCGCCGGGCCCTAGCTCAACGACCCAGTCCGACGCAGCGATCACCTGTTGATTGTGCTCCACTGCAATCACCGTAGCGCCGCCTTCCACCATACCGTTCAGCAGCGCGAGAAAGTGCTCAACGTCAAGCGGATGCAGGCCTACGGTCGGCTCATCCATTAAATACAATACATTGTTCTGTGCCTGCTCCATCAGTTCCTTTGCCAGCTTCAGACGCTGGCCTTCTCCGCCGGACAATGTCGTGAGCGTTTGCCCCAACTCCAAATAGCCCAACCCCGCACTGCACAACGTGTGCAGCCGCGCCGCCAACCTACGCTCTGCGGCAAACATCTCCATTGCCTCTTCCACGGAAAGCGACAGTATATCGGAAATATTTTTCCCGTTCCACCGAACAGACAAAACCTTTTCGCCGAAGCGCCTGCCGCCGCACACCGGGCATGTGATTTCCGTATCCGCGAAAAACAACAAATTGTTTGGAACAACGCCCAGTCCTTCGCACGTCTCACATCGGCCCCCTTTTGTATTAAAGGAAAAAGCCCCTGCTCCCAATCCCAGCTTTTTGGCCTGCGGCGTTGCCGCGAACAAGCTGCGGATATCAGAATACAGCCCTGTATAGGTCGCTACATTGGAGCGGCGCATGCGGACAAGCGCCTCCTGTTCAATAACCACCACACGGCTGAAATGTTCCAGCCCCGCAACATGTGTACGCTGTTCCCTCTCGTCCGCCAGCACGCCGAATACCAGCGAGGACTTTCCGGAACCGGACACCCCCGTCACCGCAGAAAGACAGCGGACCGGAAATTCCGCATCCACATTTTGCAGATTGTGCAGGCAGGCGTTCCTTATCTTCACCCTTCTGCCGTCCCCCGCCCGAGGCGTCCGCTTTTGCGGCTGATGCCTCGCCAACCAGGCGCCCGTGACAGAATCAGGCTGCGCTGCCAGCTCTTCCAGCGTGCCGCTGCCGACAACCTGTCCGCCATGCCGGCCCGCACCCGGCCCAATGTCGATGATATGGTCCGCAGCGCGCATTACATCCGGGTCATGCTCGATCACCAGTACAGTATTGCCGTTGTCACGCAGCTGTTTCAAAACATCGATCATACCCTGCGTATCCTGCGGGTGCAGGCCCACCGTCGGCTCGTCCAGCATATAAAATATCCCCGTGATGTCCGAGTCCAACGCCGCGGCCAACCGCAGGCGCTGCGTTTCACCGCCTGAAAGTGTTCCCGCCTGCCGCTCCAGCGAAAGATATCCCAAACCAACGTCCGACAAGCGCCGAAGCTTTGTCTGCAGATCCAGCAAATACGGCTCCACCAGTTTTTGATGCGCGGAAGGCAGCTCCTGCTCCAACTTTTCAAGCCACCTGCGAAGCTCATCCAGCGAAAGCGCAGAAAGCTGCGGCAGACGCACGTCCCGCACAGCGGCGCCGCGGCTCAGAGGATTCAACCGCTCGCCGCCGCACGCGCCGGCACGGCGTATGAAGGAAATACCCCTCCATCCCCTTAGCGTCGCCGCCCTTTGCCTCCAAAGCATCGGTTCCACGCCCTCAAACCTGCCCTGCGCGACAGTTTTCGGCACGGCTATATTCGGAAACGTTTCTTGCAGCGCAGAGCAGGAAGTTCCCTCATACAGCACTGCCTTTTGCAGATCGCTGTATGCTTCGACTGCCGTCCCCGGCTGTACAGGGAGCCCATAATGCCGCAGAGCCGCATAAAACGCAGCCGTCTGGTATTCAGCGTATTTCTGTGCCCAAAAACGCACAGCGCCATCCTCCAGAGAACGCCGCTCATCCACCGCCCCCGTTCGGTCCACCTTGAGTGTCTGGCCAAGCCCCTGACATTCAGGACATGCCCCTTCTTTGGTGTTATAGGAAAACTGCGTGCGCGTCAGCTTATCCATGCGTTTGCCGCATACACAGCAGTCCATATAGACAAAAAAATCTCCGCCGCGCTTTTCCGTGGTTTCAAAGCAGTCCGCCGCGCAAATGGCAACTCCGCAATGCGGACAATTGCGTACCGCCAGCTTTTCGTACAGCATGCGCAGTTCCGTATAAATGTTCGTGACAGTGCCCACAGTGGAACGTGGGTTTCGATTCGCCCCGCGCTGCGTGATGCACACGGCCGGAGAAACGCCTCGGATGTTTTCCACCTGAGGCTTTCGGATTCCCTGCAAGTCCATCGCCTCCAGATACTGCCGCTGGCATTCATTGAACAGTACATCGATCAGCAACGTGGATTTTCCTGAACCGGACACGCCCGTGAGTACCACAAGCTTCTCCCGTGGTATCCGCAGAGAGATACTTTTCAAATTGCCCTCTCGGGCGCCGGAGATGACGATATCTTTCATGGCGGCTCCTTTTCTGCTTTTTATAAAAATCATATACAGCGGCCTGACGCGCTCTGGCCGGGAAACAGCGAACACGACACGGCGGTAGTGGAATCATTATATCATGAACGCTGCGAAGCGGCCACAACGAAACCGCACCCGCTGCGGTTTTGCATGATTCAATGTTTTCAACTCTATACGCGAAAGTGCATCAGCGCATAAAATGTGCACAGCCGCGTAAGCGGCGGGCCTGAGGTTATTATACCACAGCGCTGTTATCGACGGCTCTATCTCAACCGCATCTGCTTCACTTCTGCCAGTTTTCTTCATTTTTGCATCTGAACAATCTTTCATTTAAGTCTTGTCATTTTGCCAAAGTGGAGTATAATAGTATAGAAAGCGTTTTCCACATCATCATCGACGAAGTATTCTGCCGCGATTATATGCTCAACCGGCTTCAGGAGGGAATATTCATAGTATGCTGAAATTATCAAAACTCACATGGCAGCCACCGGAAGGCGGACAAATTATCAAAGGTATGGACCTCGCTATTCCGGACGGAAAACTTGTCGTGCTCACAGGCCCCAACGGCGGCGGGAAAACAACGCTGGCGAAGCTGATCGCCGGGCTGGAGACACCCACATCCGGGCAGATATTCCTGGACGGAAAAGACATTACTCCGCTTGACGTTACCCAACGCGCACGCTGCGGCGTGAGTTATGCATTCCAGACGCCCGTCCGATTCAAAGGACTCACCGTGCGCGACCTCGTGGAACTGGCCGCAGGAGGCGCTCTTTCCGAAGCAACACTGTGCGAGCTTCTGGGAAAAGTCGGGCTGTGTGCCCGCGAATATATGGACCGTGAGATCAACGCCAGCCTGTCCGGCGGCGAGATCAAACGCATCGAAATCGCCACTGTGCTTGCCCGGGGTACGCGCTTCATGCTGTTCGACGAGCCGGAAGCAGGTATTGACCTGTGGAGCTTCACCGGGCTTATCGACGTTTTTCGCGACTTACGCAGCCATCTGGACGGTTCGCTTGTCATTATTTCACATCAGGAACGCATTCTCGCCATCGCGGATGAGATCGTAGTCATTGCCGACGGTGTAGTACAGCAGGCCGGACCGCGTGCCTTGGTGCTGCCCGGGTTATTGGACGGCGCAGCCGGCTGCACGCAATGTCCCAACAAGGAGGTTGGAAAACAATGAACGGCATCACTGAAAAATTGCTCGGCATCGTTTCGGACTGGGCCGGCTCTTTCAACGGCGCGTTCAACATTCGTGAAAACGGCCAATGCGCAGGGCGGCAGTCCACCGCGCATATTAAAATAGAATCCAAAACCGACGTCCCCGGCTTGGATATCCGCATTCTGCCCGGCACAAAAGGCGAAAGCGTTTCCATTCCCGCCTGTGTGACTCACGGAGATGTTGATGATCTGGTTTACAACGACTTTTTTGTGGGTGACGGCGCCGACGTGACCATTGTCGCTGGCTGCGGTGTGCACACCGACGACGGAGAACCCGCCCGCCACAACGGAATCCACCGGTTTTTTCTGGGACGGGACGCTCACGTCGTGTATCTGGAAAAGCATATCGGTACGGGCGGCGGCAGCGGCAAACGCAGCATTGACCCCGTAACGGAAGCCACGCTCGCAGAGGGCGCCATACTGGAAATGGACACCTCGCAGCTCGGCGGCGTGGATGACACCACGCGCACCACCCGCGCCACCCTGGCCGCAGGTGCAAAGCTGTATATCCGTGAGCGGCTCCTCACTGAGGGCAGCCAGCAGGCGCGAACTGATTTTGAAGTTTTTCTCGACGGAGAGGACTCTGGCGTGGACCTCATTTCCCGTTCTGTTGCCAAGGGAAATTCTCATCAGGCTTACCGCTCGCGTATCGTTGGCAACACGCGCTGCACAGGCCACTCGGAATGTGACGCCATCATTGCAGACAACGGTACTGTAACGGCTGCACCCGAACTTACCGCAAACAGCGGCGATGCCGCGCTCATCCATGAAGCGGCCATTGGTAAGATCGCTGGCGAACAACTGCTCAAGTTGCGAACGCTCGGCCTTACAGAGGAAGAAGCTGAAGCAAAAATCGTGGCGGGCTTTTTAAAATGATATAATGGCGGGCCGGTTTTATACCACCCGCTACAGCTTGGCAAAAAAGCTACGCTTTTCCGCCAAGCTGCCTGCGAACAGGGCTTTTGGCCTTGTTCGCCGCGCACGGCGTGGGTTATTTTAAATGAAAAAGGGGCGTCTGCGCGCTATAAGAGCCGCGCTTCCAGCGCGGTTGCTTTTCGACACGCGCCTGCGGGCGCAGCCGCCGCCCCTTTTTCAAACTTTAGTCTGTGGCGGGTCGGTTTATACGGCCCGCTATTTTCATTCTCCTGCGGTCTTCTGCGGTCTTCACATATGTAAAAATTTTTTGTTTGGATGGTTTTCTGTCATAAATCGTGTGGATGCCGCGTATATAGAACATTACAATGGTTTAAGAACGCTATGCTGAAGGAGGATGCCCCTTGCAACAAATCATCTGCAAAACAGGCTGTATCCAATCTGTCGGCGGCGCGATCGACAGCACCGCCGCACAGTATACCATCACCGCCCACGTCAAGCTGTATAATGCTGTGCAAAGTGCACGTTTGACCGTTGTGCTGCAAAAAAACGTACAGACCTGGTCGGGCACCTGGGACGATATTTTCGTCTTCAGTGCCGGAGGCGCAGGCAGTGCCGCGCTGGCGCACGAAATGCGCCTTTCCTCCGGCGTGTACCGTGCAAAGATCATCGCCGATGTGTACGATCCGGGCGGCATTCGTGCGGATACTTCCACTGTGTATACAGCGGAACGCATTGTTTCCTGACGCAGACTCTCCCACACAAGGCCAAGGCCGGGCTTTTGCCCGGCCTTGGCCTTTTCTTATCCCAGTAAAGCTTTTCCGAATGAAATACGCACGAAACGCCATGTTTCAGCCGTCTCCTGCGCACATTTTCCTATGGACAAATAAATTTCATCCCTTTACAATTGTTGTATTACACCAAAAAGGAAGGAAAAGGAACCATTCATGGGAAAACGTTCATTCGCTGCAAGACTGCAGCAGCTTTTCTCCGCGCACGATATGACTCTGGGCGCTCCCTGGAAGCGCATTCTTGAGTTTGCTATCCCCATGCTGATCGGCAATCTGGCCCAGCAGCTTTACAACACCGCGGATTCCATCATCGTAGGCCGCTATGTCGGCGATAATGCGCTGGCGGCCGTCGGCAGCGCCTCCCCCATCCTCAACCTTCTGCTTGCGCTTTTTGTGGGCGTCGCCACAGGCGTAGGCATCCTGGTAGCACAGCGTTACGGCGCAAAAGATCGTGAGCAGCTCTCCGTCGTTATTGGCAACTGCATCACACTGTCCGCCATCGTATCCGTCATTACAATGATCATCGGCGCGCTTATCACCCGCCCAATGCTCGAGCTGCTCAGCACGCCCGCCTCCATCATCGACTGGTGCGCGGATTATCTGATGATCTATTTCCTGGGCATTGCCGGTTTTGCTTATTATAATATCCTGTCCGGCGTGCTGCGCGGCATGGGCGACAGCCTGTCCGCACTGGGTTTTCTGCTTGTTGCCGCCGCGTTGAACGTAGGGCTTGATTTGTGGTTTGTAGCCGGCCTGGGTATGGGTGTGGCCGGTGTGGCGCTGGCCACTGTGCTGGCGCAAACGATTTCCGCTTTCCTCTGCCTGTGGAAACTGCTGCGCATGCGGGACGTGTTCGACCTGACGCTGCATTACTTGAAACCCTGCTCCGCGCCCATTGCCAATATCATCCGCATCGGTGTGCCTTCCGGCATCACTCAGGCCATCTTCTCCGTGGCCATGCTTGTGGTCCAGTCCCTCACCAACAGCTTTGGTGAAATGGTCATCGCCTGCAACGTGATCGTCATGCGGGTGGATGGCTTCGCGATGATGCCGAACTTCACCTTTGGACAGGCAATGACGACGTATACCGGACAAAACGTTGGCGCGCGCAGGTTGGACCGTGTGCATCAGGGTGCAAAGCAGGGCACCTGGATTGCCGTCGGCATCTCCGCTTTCCTGACTGCATTGATTCTTTTATTCGGCCGCCAACTGATGGGCGTTTTTACCGAAACAGCCGTGCTGGTAGATTTGAGCATGCGCATGATGCAGATTCTCGCCTTCGGATATATCGCCATGTCCATTACTCAGTGTCTCTCTGGCGTGATGCGAGGCGCAGGAGACACGATGACACCAATGTGGATCTCCATCATCACCACTGTTGTGCTCCGCGTTCCCATTGCCTACGGCATCGCATTCTTTACACGCAGCGCCGAGTATCCCACCGGGCGCCCGGAATCCACCTTTATCTCCCTGCTGGTCTCCTGGTCGCTGGGCGCACTGCTCACGGCTGTCGCCTATCGCTTCGGCGCCTGGCGTAAGCGTTTGGCTACCGCAGAACCTGCCCCGCAGCTTTGAACGGCATACCGTCATCCGGCAGAAAAGCACCTGCGGACACATCGTCCGCAGGTGCTTTTGTTTGTCGATCTTTCTCTACAGCTCCGGCTGCTCCAGCTCCAGTGTTCCGTCCGCGTAAATGCGCACTCCAGGCGAAAGCGCCCGCAGATACTGTAATAGCGCCGCGCCCTCTGCATCTTCCATGAGTGTGGTACGTCCTCCATGCTGGATACACGGCTCGAACTGAACGGAATACTCACCCGGCGCTGTGATTCTGACGGAAAGGAAGCCCGTTTCCACCGTATCCATATTGAACCAGAAATTCCCCAGACTATATGCAACATGCTTTCCGTGCTCAAATGCAAAGCCCTGCAGGCAGTGCGGATGTGCGCCCACAACAATGTCCGCGCCCGCTTCAATATATTGGCGGGCCTGCTCCCGCTGAGCGGTTTCCAGCACAGCGGTATTCTCCGTGCCCCAATGCACATAGGCCGCCACAAAATCGCTGTTCTTCCTCGCTTCTGTGACTGCTTGCAAGAAAAGATCGGGTTCGTAGGTGCGCAGCACTCCCGGCTGTGTTGCCCCCGCCTCCTGCGTGAAAATGAATTTTTCCGCACGGGTGGCTGCGACAAAGGCAAGCTTCATGCCGTTTACAATAAAATATTGGGGGCGCATTGCCTGCTCCAGGTCTCGCCCTGCGCCGATATAGGGAATCCCTTCTTGTTCCAGCGCCGCCAGCGTGTCCTCGAATGCGTCCGGTCCGTAGTCGAATACATGGTTATTGGCAAGGCCTGCAAGGTCCGCTCCCATCTGTCGCAAAAAAGAGGTGCTTGCGGGGTCTGCCCGGAACGTGTATAGTTTTCCCGGCAGCGCCACGCCGCGTCGGGAGTACGGGAACTCGTTGTTCACCACAAGGACATCCGCGCCGCGCAGCCGCTCTAACAACGCCGATGAAAATGCATCTTCCACGCCGCCGCCGCTGTCTTTCAAATGCCGCATAATCTCCCAATCATCGTCAAGGTTCACGTCGCCTGCAAAAATAATCTCCGCCGCGCCGTTGCCTCCCTCCCGCTCATGCCAGTTCGAGCCGCTGTCCTGCCCGGAGTAGCGGCCGTACAGCACATGAAGAGAAATCCCGCACAGGTCATAGAACCATGCGTCTGAATACAGGGCCTCTGCTTCGAGACGATCATCTATTCCCTCCAGCAGACCGGACGGCGCCTCCTGCGCGCACCATGAAAAAAAATTCTTCCGTCAGCGGGTGCGCACTTTGTACCGCAGCCAATTGACGCGCAAGCGTTTCGGGCACAACCTGTACGGCCTGCCCCTCCGTGCTGCTTCCTCCGGATGCCGGGGATTCCGCTCCCCATGCATCCGTTCCCCGCCCGGAAAAACCAGAGCAGCCTGCCAGCAGCACGGAGCACAGTAAAATCGCAGCGATATATTTTTTACAGCTCATCCCTTTGTCTCCCTGTTTTATATCAAGCGCACACGGCCCCAATTTTTCCCCGAAACGCAAAAGAGGCCGGGGCTCACGATAGGCCCCGGCACATTCTCTAAAGAATTATTTCCAAAGCACTGCCAGCGTCCGGTGGACAAATGTGCAGGTCAGTATAATATTGTATCCACCCAGCATCACTACATACAGCTTTTTATTCTTCCTGTTCCTGATCTTCCCCGAAAAGGACATGATCATAAGGCAGGAAACCACTACGGCGGCGATATCCGCAAACGCCACCACCGATTGAGGCGCAAGCGCGGGAAAAAGCGAATCTGTCCACCAGCTTACCGGCAGCGCAAGCAGATGCACGAAGGGAACGACCAGGATGGGCGTGACACTCGCTGCGTAATCCCCGTGCCCCGCACGGATGAATACCACAACGAGGCAAAGTGAGATTGCCAGTATCGCAACGCATTCTGTAACCATTCTTTTCCCTCCCGAAACTTCTCTGTTTGCTTATTGTACCGCAAAATAAAATTTTCGTCCACAACTTTTCAGAAAAAGCTTGACGAACGCAAAAAATTCCTTATAATAGATAAAGGCACTTGATTTAAGCGCCATATGCTGGTGTGGCTCAGTCGGTAGAGCAGCTCACTCGTAATGAGCAGGTCGTCCGTTCGAATCGGATCACCAGCTCCAGTAAGAAAACCCATAAAACAGCCTGCAGACTGTTTTGTGGGTTTTCTTTTTGCGCAAAAGCACAGCCCATGCTTTCCAGAGACGCGCTTTGGCCTTATGAACATTGTACGGAACATTTTCACAAGGGCTTGTTTGCGTTCGAAGCCGAACTGCACACCCGCAGGTATATCTCCTATCAGCCGAGCGCTGCAGACCATTCCGCCTCGCGGAAACCCACCAGCACAAAATCGTCCGCCACAATCAAAGGCCGCTTCACAAGCATTCCGTATTCACCCAACAAAATGTACTGCTCATTGTCCGTCATTCCAGGCAGCTTGTCCTTCAGCGCCATGCCTTTGTACAGCAGACCGCTTGTGTTGAAAAAACGCCGGAGGGGCAGGCCGCTTTTTCATGCCAGGCCCGCAGCTCCTCCGCGTTCGGGTTTTCTTCCTTGATGTCGCGCAGCGTATAGGTCACGCCATGCTCATCCAGCCATGCCTTGGCACGCTGGCAGGTGGAACATTTCGGATACCAGACCAAAACCATTTTCTACATCCTTTCTTCTTATCAACTGCCTGTCAATATCGATAACAAAAATATAAAGCCCAACAAAACAGGCTGATGCAGCAAATATGCCCACAAGCTGTGCCGCCCCAGCCAAACCAATGGACGGCAGGCAGGCCAGCCGCGCACCGTCTCTTCGGCATACGGGCGCAGAAAACGCCACAGGAAAAGCCCCGTCCAGAACAGAAATATCCACGGGATCAGCGGAAAATAATCCGCCGAATAGAAGCCCGGGCCGGGCAGGCCAAGCGGAAACAAAAACGGCACGCTGTACAGCTGGCGCGGCAGCTCAAACAGCTGCAGCTCGCCAATGCCCAGATATCCCATCGGGACGCTTCGCAGGAACAAAAACAATACAAAGGAAGCTATGGCGCCGGGCAGCGCTGGCGCGCGGTCCAAAAAGCGGCGCAGCAGCGCGCTGAGCAGCACGGCCGCCCCAATCAAGTGCAGAACGCCGAACAGTATTTGCTCCGACGGCATCACCAGCATCGTAACGGCCGTGAGCAGAAATCCGCAGCCAAATGTGACCGCGCCACGGCGTACCGCATGCTTCCCATAAGGAAACACAGCCCCCGCCAGCAGAATGAACGTCCAACAGATGAATTGCTGCCAGATATGCGCGTTGCCCGTTTGCGTAAACCATGCCGCAGGTCGGCCGAATACATAGACCCAGTCGTAAACGCCATGGTATACGGCCATATTTACCAGTGCAAAACCGCGCAAGGCATCGAACGCCGCGATTCGCCGCGGGGCGGCCGACCATTTTTCCCGCACGGCTTTACAGTACCTCTGTCACACACAGCGCACCGTAGTTGCGCACATTCAGCACGTAACAGGAGCCCTCGCCGAACACGCTGTCCATCGCCGCGCGGTACGCCTCCAGCAGATGCACCGGGACGAACGCCTGAATGGTGCCCGCAAAGCCGCCGCCCTGCAAACGCCACGCACCATACCCCTCGAGTATATGCTGAGAAAGTGCCAAACCAAGCGAAACGCCCTGCTCCCGCGGATTTTTTGCACTGTATGCATTCTGGTTGTATTCAAACGACGAATGGCCGCCTGCCACGATCAATTCCAAAAAGTCTTCAAAGCGATCCTCACGGATGGCACTGCATAACGCACCGGCACGCCGACTGTCCGCAAAAAAGTGGATAGCGCGCAGTACGGCACGGTCCCCCAGTTTTTCACGCACACCAGCAATATCCGCATAAAAAGCAGACTCATCCACTTCGCGCAGCACCGGCTTATCGAAATAGGCCGCCACTGCTTCCATCTCCTGGCGGACGGCCGCATATTCATTGGTAAGCGACGCATGGCTCCCTTTTGTATCTGTAATGCACAGACAATAATCGTGTTTTGCCAGATCAAAATCCACTTTTTCCACTACGGGGCTGGCAGGATCACGAAAATCAATGGTGATCACGCTGCCCACGCTGCAGGCTGTCTGATCCATCAGGCCGCTGGGTTTGCCAAAATATTCATTTTCCGCATATTGACTGATCTTTGCGATGTCTACCGCGGAGAAACGGCCTTGGTTGTATTCCCCATTGAATACAGTACCAATGACAACCTCGAACGCAGCCGAACTGGACAGCCCTGAGCCGCGCAGCACATCGGACGTGGTATAGGCGTCGAAGCCGCCCAGTACACCGCCCTGCTTTGCGATGCCCGCAGCCACGCCGCGGATGAGAGCGGCGGAGCGGCCCTGCTCTGCCAGCACAGGAGACAGCTGCTCCAGCTTCACTTCGTCCCTGCCGTCAAAGCCTTTCGATTTCACACGTACCACATCGTCCGTGTTTTTGGAAACCACGGCGATCACGTCCAGATCCACCGCGCCGGCCATTACCACGCCGTGGTTGTGGTCGGTGTGGTTGCCTCCGATCTCGGTGCGGCCGGGCGCGGAATAGATGGCGGCTTCCCGTTCCCCGCCGTATAGCGCCGCAAAACAGTCCAGCGCATCCGCGTACCGCGCACGCTGGCGCTCCAGCACGCCAGCCCGCCGGCCATACAGCTTTCCCAGGGACGCGTCCCACACACCGCGCTCGATCTCTTTCTTTAACTCTTTTGCCGTTGACATATTACCGGCCTCCCCTTGTCTTTCGTTTATCCTATAGACGCCGCCGAAAAGCGGCCCCGATGCCTTCTTCTCTGCCGGGGTGCCGCATGGCGGCGCATTTTCAGCGCCGCTCCAAATGCAGCCCGGTACTGCCCCGGTGTCAAATCCATTATAACAGACATGCGCTTGATGTAAACACTATTTTATATCACGAAAAAATGGACTTTTGTTGATTGATTTGCTATAATTAAATATCATATGAGGAATAAGAGGCGGAATCGTTTTTTGTCCCACACGGTTTCGCCGGAGGTGAATCGGATGCCCAGCACATACAAGCAGTCGTTCAAGCAGAATTATACCGACAATGTGGAACTTTCCATCTTCAACTGCGGCCTGCAGAGCTGTGAGCGCGGCTATACCTGGGGCCCCGGCGTACGGGATCACTATCTGATCCATTATGTTGTCGACGGGAAAGGCACATATACGGTAAACAACACAGTTTATGAGCTTCGGGCGGGGGATATCTTTCTTGCAAAGCCCAGCCAGCTCATCACTTATTCCGCAGACAAGGAGGAACCGTGGGAATATTACTGGGTGGGCTTCAACGGGGCTTGTGCCAACAAGCTGGTGCTTCAGCTGCCTTTTCCGCGCGCTAGCACGGCTTCCCCGTTATTTTCAAAGCGGCATGCCTGCCGCTTTTTTTGTGAGGAGAACCGCTCATATGCCGCTTGTCAAAAACCAGATCATCCCCCTTACCATCGACGCACTGTCCAGCGACGGTAACGGCGTCGGACGTTTTGAGGGCCAGGCCGTTTTTGTCCCGTTTGCCGCCGTGGGCGACGTGCTTTCCGTCAAGGTGGTAAAAATCTGCAAAAGTTACGCCTTTGGCATCGTCGAAAGCGTCCTCACGCCCGGCACCGGGCGCATCCCCTGCGGACTGCCCTATTTTCGGCCGGTGCGGCGGCTGCTGTTTCCGGCACCTTTCCTACGAAGCAGAGCTTGCGGCAAAGCAAGGCTTCGTGGCGGACGCCCTGCGCCGCATCGGCGGGCTGGATGTGCCCGTGCGGGACATCCTTCCCTCTCCACAGACCGAGCGCTACCGGAACAAGCAGTGTTCAAGCCGGCTTTTATGCGAGCCGCAGCCATCGGCCGCTGCCTTGGACTGTCTGCTCCAGCCCGGACTGCTGAACCAATCGCCGCGACGCTGTGCGCGCTTCTGACGCAATATCATATCTCCGTCTATGATGAACAGGCACACCGAGGGCTCGCGCGCCATATTTATTTGCGCCACGCCGTCACAAACGGAAGCGTGCTTGTATGTCTTGTCTGCAACGGACGCAGCCTGCCTCACGCACAGGATATCTGCGCCGCGCTGGTAAAGGCGCATCCGGAGGTTTTCTGTGCCGACGCCGGAACCGCCGCACAAAACTGGCCGCCGACGGCCTGCTGCCCAATATCGTCGTTCTGGACCCTCCCCGCAAAAAGGGCTGCGACGAGCCGACGCTGAAGGCCGTATTGGCCATGGCCCCCAGCGCATCGTGATGGTGAGCTGCAATCCTGCCACCGCCGCGCGGGATCTTAAATATCTTTCTCAACACGGATATGCTGTACAGGCCGTACAGCCAGTGGATATGTTCCCCGCGCACAAAGCATGTGGAATGCGCGGCGCTTCTCTGCCGCGAAAAATTCTGAAAGTCAACAGAACGGAGGCTCTGCATCCGCACCGCCATGTCAAATGAAACGATATCAAACAAGCCTGCCGGACGTGTTCTGGATTTGACTTCCGGCAGCATCACCGGCACAATGCTCCGGTTTGCTCTGCCCATGATCGCCGGCAATCTGCTGCAGCAGCTTTACAATGTAGCCGACACGCTCATTGTCGGTCGTTTTCGGTTCCGTCGCGTTGGCAGCCGTTGGCTCGTCTTATACGCTGATGACCTTTCTCACCTTATCCTTCTGGGGCTCTGCATGGCAGCGGAGCATTTTTCTCCATCCGTTACGGAGAAAAAGGATTTTCCCGCCTGCGCGCCGGCATTTTCGCTTCTTTCACGCTTATCGCCGCGCTGACATTCGTCATCAATGCCGCTGTCTTTTGTGGATCGACCCTATCATGCGCCTGCTCTCTGTTCCTGTCTCTGTGTATGGGCTGATGCGGGAGTACCTTTTTGGGTCATTTTTTTTCGGTATCGCCGCCACGTTCCTTTATTAATTCGCCTGTCTGTTGCGTGCGGTGGGCAACTGCGGCACCTTTGATTTTTCTGGGGATCTCGGCGGTATTGAACATCGTGCTGGACCTTGTGTGTGTGTGCTGGTGCTTCATTGGGGCGTGGCAGGAGCTGCAGCGGCGACTGTGTTTTGCACAATGGATATCCGGTATCGGGTTGGGGCTGTACACACTGGCGCGTATGCCGGGCCTGCGTGTTTCCCGCAGTACATGCGTTTTGATCGGGCTCTCCTGACGGAAATCTCTCATTTTTCTCTGCTGACCTGCATGCAGCAATCTGTCATGAAGATTTCGGTATTTTTTGATGGTACAGGGCCTGGAACAGCTTCCACCTCCTGTCATGGCCGCATTTGCCGCCACGCGGTAAAAATCGACTCCCTTCGCCCTATATGCCCGTGCAGGATTTCGGCAACGCATTCTCCACCTTCATCGCTCAAATTACGGCGCCAAAAAAAGATCCGCATTCGCGCGGGGATTAAAAGCGCGGTCGGGCCACAGCTGTTTTTCTGCCTTCTCACATCTCCACATTGGTGTTCCTTTTTGCAAGGCCGCTTCTCTTGATTTTCGCCGCGTCCCGAGGAATCCGAGATCCTTTCTATCGGCGTGGGAGTATCTGCGCATCGAGGGCGCTTTACTGCGGCATCGGCGCATTGTTCCCGTTATACGGACTGTACCGTGCCATCCAGAAGCCCGGAATGTCTCTTGTGCTCACGGTCATTTCCCTCGGCACACGCGTAGTGCTGGCTTATACGCTTTCCGCTGTACCCGCCGTCGGTGTTGCCGGTATCTGGTGGTCCGTCCCCCATAGGCTGGTTCCCTTTACCGACCTTGCAGGCCTGCTTTATTACAGATATTACATCCGAAAAATCACGGATTGTTCTGAACGGAGGCTTTTCCATGGAGATTCGAAATGTCACAAGTATTTTCTTCTTCAGTCCAACAGGCTCCACCCGGCGCCTTGTGTCCATGCTCTCGAAAACGTTTCCCTCAAAACCACGCGAGGTCGATATCACGCCGTATACACAGCGCGGACTAAAAGCATGGACTTTGGCCCGGATGACCTTGTGCTATTTGGCGTCCCCGTATATGGAGGACGCATTCCCTCTCCGGCGGTGCAAACGCTGCGCCGCATGCAGGGCAGCCGGACGCCTGCCGTCCTGGTTGCCGGCCTACGGCAACCGCGAGATATGACGACGCGCTGCTGACTCGCCCTTACAAAGGATTTGGCGGTGTTCCCATGAAGCCAAAGGCCGGGCAGAAGCTGTACCGGCCGCGGAATCTGCGCCGCGCTGCCCTGCACATGCCATCCCCCGCTAACGTTTGGAATTGTACGGATAAGGACGCGTGCATCTCCTGTATGCGCTGCATCAGGTGTGTCCGTCCGCGCCCGCAGGTTGAATCCTTGATGCTGCGCACTGCAGAAAGCGCTTTTACCAAAAACACAACGCACGGCGGAGCCGGAATTCATTTTATAAAAAACAAATATGGGCAGGCACGCTGCTTTTTTACCCGCCGTCAAAGAAATTCCTGCTTTCCGCGGATACCCGGCTTTTTCTTTCTTTTGTCATCCCACTCAAATCGAGGCGTAAAATCAATGCAGTCATTTTTCAAAAAGCTTC
>VOFI01002804.1_pt1 | contig 25487 bp, 39 predicted proteins | sample 5384131 | NCBI WGS metagenome assembly VOFI01 (sample SAMN12384728, study PRJNA508395) | human gut metagenome | isolation source: healthy gut H | host: Homo sapiens | reverse complement strand
TTTAATCAGAAACCTGATTTACTGTTTTGGTTGCTTCTTTTATAGAAGCGTTCTTGAATTATTCTCAAAATCTTTCAAGGTTTTTCACTGTTCAGTTATCAATGTTCGTTGTTGTTATTTTCAACAGCTTGTATATTTTATCATGTTTGCAAGTCGTTGTCAACAACTTTTTTAATTTTTTTTCTTTGTTGTCTCTCAAACGCGACAACTCTGATATCTTATCATGTCTGTCGCTTTTTGTCAACAACTTTTTTGAATCTTTTTATTTGATTCAAAGCGGAGAAAGAGGGATTTGAACCCTCGCGCCGCTATTAACGACCTGCACCCTTTCCAGGGTGTCCCTTCGGCCAGCTTGGGTACTTCTCCATATAGCTGCTCAAAATCATTTTTCTCTCCCGAGAAGTTATGATATTGACACAGAAAAAGAATTCTTTCGAATTCTTTTCAAACGGCTTAACCGCCTAGCGGAGAGGATGGGATTCGAACCCATGTGCCCTTGCGGACAAACGGTTTTCAAGACCGCCTCGTTATGACCACTTCGATACCTCTCCATATTCTATTTTCGCTGTTCATCTGAATCAGCGCAAGACATATTTACCATCCCCGGCTCTTTATGTCAATAACAATTTTTCATTTTTTTTTGCTTTTTTTCAAAAAACTTTGCAATTAACAAATCTTCCGGTGTTGTGACCTTGATATTCTCGTATTTTTCCCTGAACAAGCTTTAACTTTATGACCGGTAAACCGTTCCACAATCATTGCATCATCCGTGATCCTTTCGCCGGATTCTGCCGCCTGCCACATTTTTCCATATGCATCCATTAAAAGCTTTTAAGAAAAGCTCTGCGGTGTCTGTACCGCCCACAGGCTGCTTCTGTCCGGCGTATCCACAGCATAATGTTTTTGCATTTCCCACTTTGATCGTGTCTTTTTCCGGTACGCCAATCACACATGCATGCTCCTCTTCTACGGCACGCATGGACAACCGGATTTGTTTTCATCAATCATCGGACGTGCCCCATCATGAATCAAGTCGTAGTCGGTGCCCGCAGCTGCTTTAATCCCTTCATATACTGACAGATAACGTTCTTTGCCGCCCTGAATCACCGCGCGGACTTTCACGAAATCACAAGCCTCTACAATTTTTCCTTTTCTGCAATAAAACATCATCTTTTTCCTGTTACCAGTATAATATCATCTACCGGACTCTTTTTCAAATGCATACAGACTGTAATAGACCAAGCGGATGTCCACACAGTTCCATAAACTGTTTGGGTGTATCATACTTTGCATTCTTCTTCCACTGCCTGCCGCAAGTACGATCGCTGTATAGCGTTTCCTGTTTTCCATCTGGTCATTCTCCCAATTTCAGATTCGGAACAGCGTTCAATCCAGCCCTGCACGTTTTCCCCAATAAAGTCATAATATGCTGCAGCACCTATCATCGCTGCGTTATCGGTGCACAGAATCGGCGAAGGATGATAAAATTTCACCCCTTCTTCACGGCACATCTGTTCCATAGCCGCACGGATTACTCCGTTGGATGCAACTCCGCCGGCAATTGCAAAACTGCCCAATCCATATGATATTCGCGGATTGCATGCCGCGCATGATCCACCAGCACATCCGTCACCGACTGCTGGAATGATGCTGCAACATCCGCCTGATTAATTGGAAGATTTTTCATCCTGCATCCGTTCAGATAATTCAGCACCGCAGACTTTAAGCCACTGAAGCTGAAATCATATACCCCATCTGCAATCTTTGCCCGCGGAAAGGAAATTGCCTTCGGATCTCCTTCATGGGAAACTTTTTTTCAATTTTTGGTCCTCCCGGATATCCCAGCCCGATTGCGCGCGCAACTTTATCAAATGCTTCTCCGGCTGCGTCATCCCTTGTTTTTCCAAGGATTTCATACGTTCCGTAATCCGTCACTTTCACAAGGTGCGTATGCCCTCCAGAGACCACAAGACATAAAAACGGTGGTTTCAGATCAGGATTTTCAATATAATTGGCGCTGATATGTCCTTCTATATGATGTACCCCTACCAGCGGAATGTTCGCAGCATAGCTGATCGCCTTAGCCTCTGCCACGCCAACCAGCAGTGCACCAACCAGCCCCGGCTTTAAGTAAGTCACACCAATCGCATCCATATCCTGTAATGTCATATCTGCATCCGAAAGTGCCTGTGCGATTACCTGATTGATCTTTTCAATATGCTTTCTCGATGCGATCTCCGGTACAACCCCTCCATATAATGTATGGAGAGCAATCTGTGAAGAAATTACATTCGAACGCATATCCCGGCCATTCACCACAACTGCCGCAGCGGTTTCATCACAAGAGCTTTCAATCGCAAGTATTTTTATAGTCTGTTCTGTGTCACTCATTTTTATTCTTCCTCTGTCGAATTCCCTTGATTTTTATAAAATGTACGGATTTTCCAGTCTCCGTTATCGTCTTTTCTAAGCACATACATCTGGTAGGTTTTATCAAACTTTTTATTTTCTTCCGTAAATTGGTCTGACGGATCTTAAAGGAACCGCTTCCCTGTAATCCGCAAATGCAGTCTCCACCGAACTTCTTGTAATCATCCTTGAATTGTTATCGGCCGTAGGTCCTGATCAAAAGCATACGCGCCTGATCAATCAGCTTGTCGAACTCATCATCCGTATAATTTCCCAATAATAACTGGTAATGATCTGGTTATACAGTTTAATCACTGCGCGCGGGTTTTCGGATAATCATCCGTCGATTTTTTTCATTGATTCTCTGAACCACCGTCAGATTTTCTTTCGATGCCTGTGAACCATCGCTGTTTTTCATGAAATAAAATCCCACGCACAATAAAACAACACATACTGCTGCTGCAAATCCCAACTTTCTTCATACGCCTATTCCTCCTCAAATGTTAATTCACACGGAGCGCATTCCATCTTTCCAAGGTAAGCCCTTTGGGGAAATATCCTGCACCTGTGGCATATAATCCTCCGCCCACTTACCAGAGACGGAGAAAAATGGGCAGCCACAGATCTTTAACTTCTGCACGCTTCGCCATATCTGCGGCCCTCATAAAACGTCATATGTTTGTACTGTTTTGCCTTATTTAACTTTTCTTTTTATACATGCCTTCACAGATAAATAAATAACGATTCTTTTGCAGCGTTTACAATGGTATCCAGCGGACGGCTGTCTGGTACAATACGTCACTTTTAGACCTTTTCTTGCCGGTTACTAAAGATACCATCTGCGGCTCATAGATCACACCATCCTGCTCGATGGTCTCCCCCTTTCTGCAGGCGGCTCCATAAATTTTATCGGAACATTCTGTTCTCTGGCATGCCTCCACCGAAAAACGTCCCACGATGGATTCCACCGAATATCCGTAAAAATGACATTGTGCTTTACATGGAACGCATGAATGTCAGCATCCCTGATACCTTCAGATTCTTCCGGCTGTGTCAGTTCTATACAATTGATCTCAAACGGAAGTTCCGGTGCAATTGTCCGCAGTGCCGTCACGACACGTGTGAGTCCTTTGCCAATGATCGTAAGCGGTTCTGTTCGCTCCGCATTTCCCATCGTCAGAAGAAGCCCCGGAAGACCGCTGATATGATCCGCGTGAAAATGTCACGCAGAGAATATCGATCGGTTTAAAGAAAGTCCCGCCTCTTTGATTGCAATCTGGGTTCCCTCACCGCAATCGATCAGCAAACTGCTCCCATTATATCTGAGCATAAAGCCGTCAGCCACCGGTACGGCAGCGGCATCATTCCTGCCGTTCCCAGGGTCATACATCTAACATAATCGTTTCACTCCATAATATCTGCATCCTCTCTGGGAAACTGATAAAAATCCGCAGCAAATCCACATGTCCGACCATAAGTGTATCGCCGGCTCATCCGTACTTCAAGCCGGTCAATTCCATGTTCATCTGCCCATTGCTGCATCCCAAGCAGCTGCCTTTTTACGCATTTTCCGTGTCACCCCACATTGGTAATCTCTCCCTCCGGCGGCATCCGGTTACATGCCAGGATGCCTGCGATCTGCTGGATCTTCCGCCACGAAAAAATATAAATCTTTATTCCATCCAGAAATCCCTGTTCACTCCACGGCTGGGAAAACATTCTTTTTCAATTTCCAGTGCAACAGCCGGAATGTCTTCCCGGTCATTCATTCTCATATGCGAAAATGCGCCTCGTCTTTTCCTGGCGTTCGCTTTCCGCCTGGGACAGGCGCAGATAATCCGGCCGGTCGTCGGAGCTGCATCTCAGTTTTTCTCCTGCTGCCGCCAAGCTTGGTACTGCAAACACGCCGCACGCTGTTGTTGCAGCTTGCAGGTGCAAATACTGCTCCTGCAGGATTTTCTTTCAGGTAATCGGCAAAACCGAACACCATCCCCAGCAGAACGGTTTGCCGTATTTTCCACTTTCTTCAGTCTGCCCCGCAAGCTCTTCTACAGAAATCGCGCACTGTTCCTGATCACCTGCAGTCTCTGCACCGTTCAAATGTATAAATTCCAGTATATACCTGTCCTCTGCGCGCATCCATCATCGGGCAGATCAGCTTTCACAGCCGTACAGGTTATAAGCGAGGGCATCCACCGTCGGTACTGCTGCCAGCGGAATATCCAGGCAAATCCGAGCCCCTTCGCCGTCGCAGAGCCGATTCTCAAACCTGTAAAGAGCCGGGACCTGCCGCAACCTGCAATCAGATCAATGCTCTTTAAATCGAGATTCCTGCACAGTTCATCCAGCATCGGAAGCAGCGTCTGGAATGTGTTTTTTTTAATCCGTCGTATTCCGCAATCAAAACATCATCCTGTATCAATGCAACCCCACCAGTCCTGAGCTGTTGTCCAACGCACCTTCATGCTTTTGGCTCCGTCACTGTAATTTTCCGGTAATCAAAGCCTTTTCCAGGTCTTTTTCAATGGTGATCTCCGGTAATGATCCGGCAATATCTTCAAATCAGATTTAAATTTACCAATCATCGTCAGACCATCACTGTAAAAATAGTCCTCATATCCGGATCTCGTCCATCTTCGATATCCCGATACGGATATCAAAATGATAGAACGGCATCCGCCCTCTTCATATACAATGGTAAATGTCGGCTGCAGATCGGCTCTTCAATTCCAAGTCCCTGTGCGATTCCGTGTAAAACCGTCTTGCCGACTCCCAGATCCCGACAAGGGTATACCTCCCCAGGCTGTGCCTCTTCTTCCGAATTTTCTTCCGAGCCTAAACAAGTTTCCTCCGTGGGGAAAAGTTTCAAATTCCATAACTTTTTATCCTGCATACTGCCCTACGCCTTCATTCTGAGTTTATATTTTTCCAGTTTCTGTTCTGCAAGTGTCCGGAACGCTGCATACTGATCTCCAATCTGCTCCATAGGAATAATATATGCGCTTTTCCGATTGCTGTAGATTAAAATCTGCTTTTGCATTCGCTAATCTTATAAATTGCCTGCCACCCATATCCCCAAAGTTTCTTTTCCCTGGGATACATGAATATTTTTTCTGTAATTTCATAATGCAGTGTGCCTGGCAAGTACCTTGTTTGTCTTCAGGGTCTCCTTTGCTCGAAACCGCCAGTGTAAATCCGGATATAAAGAAGAAACAAAATCCTACTGCTGCATAGAGCAGTGTAAGATGTTTTCCATTCCTGAAAACCAGATTCCAGCCATAACAAATCCAAAGGCGAATTCCAAGGCAATGGAACTCCATCCCTGAAACCCGGCATACGTCTGGTACATATTAAACACACAGGCCTCTGGGTGATAATGTAACATCAAATGACGCTTTCATGCCTTCTTCTCCTATCCAAAATAATGATAAGGCTTCTCTGCGTATCACACAGAAACCATTACGTTGTATCAGCATAAATAATTTTCCAAACAAAAGAAAAGAGAAAAAAGGAGCACCCCACGGGTGCTCCCAAAAACCATTTAGTATTCATCACTTAAACGTCCTTTTAAAAACTGGAGATAACGGTTTGTAAATTGTACATACAGATGACAACTGCAATCAGTCCTTTTACAATTGTGGAAGATTAAAGCAGATCAGGCACTGCACACTTTTCATGGATGGTGCAATTGTCTGGATACATCTGCAGGATGGCTTCTGCCATACCAGCCTTGTAATATACCGGGTAAACCACAAAATAATTGGAAAACACACTGACTATTCCCATGACCAATGCTGCAAACAGACCACTGACTACCGCACTCTTTTGGTCTTTTTATGTTTGTAGATATTACCTGCAATTGCCACAAACACGGCTCCGAGAATAAAATTGGAAAGTTCTCCAACAAACATACTGTTTGAAAATGCCAGATGGAGAACGTTCTTGATCAGACAGATCAATACCCCACACACTGGTCCCGAGCGCAAAGCTTCCAAGTAGTGCCGGCAGATCCGAAAAAATCAAATTTGATAAATGATGGCATGATCGGAATGGCAATCTCCAGATACATAAGCACGAACGCTACGGCAGAAAGCATCGCTGTAACGTGCAAAATATAGCGTACTTTTGTATTCATGCCTCCCTGCTTTACTGCTGTCTTTGTCTGTTCACTCATAATAACTCTCCTTTCAGAATCAACGGAATTCCAGAGGAGTGTTGCCTGCATATATTATTCAAAAAATAAAACCCCGATAGACTTCTATCGGGGTTTACTATACAGTCAACAATGCAAACATTAATTTGCACTTTTTCTTCTCATCCAGACTATACTTGTCGGTACCGGAATTCACCGGTTCGGCTGCAAAAAAGCAGTTCACGGACTATACCGTCGGTCGGGAATATGCGTCGTCCGCAAAGCTAACTCGCCTCTGAAGAATTCCTTCTTTATTTTTCATCGTTATTATATTCATTTCCGAAAATGTCAACACCATCTGGACTTTTTTTTCCCATTCATTTGCTAACATAATTTCCATTTAGAATTTCAAATATAATATTACGCACGGGCGAAACTTTAGATTTTTCTTTTATATCATTGGCTGGGTATGTCTTATTCTCGCATTCGTACTCCGGACTTGCATGGAAAAAACGGTTATTTCTGTGGATATTCCTCAAGGATGGCTGTGTCCTGCACAACTGACCGGATACTACTGTCCCTGGCGGCACGCAATTCATTGTGCGCCTTTCTACCATCCATTGTTGCGTATACTGTCTCCTTTTCGGCTGGGTTTATGCTGCCCAGCATCATAAAAGCATCCTGCGGACGGCTATCGGGATGCATTATCGTGATATTTATCTGTGGATCGCGCTTGCCATTGTACTGCCTAACTGAAGCTGGTCAAAAATTCAGTCCCAGCTGTCTTGGCATTAACTTTGGATAAACATTCTCTATTTCTGATTTTTCAGTTCCTGCTCCAGCTCATGTGACGCAGATCCACACCGCGAGATGCATCTCCTTCCGGGTCTTTTCCAATGCATAATCATTTCCCTGGCAGAATCGCATTGGAGCACGATTCCGGCAATCGCTGCGTGATGGCAAGGGATGTCAGGGTAATGGAAGTGCTTCCTGATCGTAAAGGTCAGTCCATCTGAGAAACTATATCAAAACTAAGATCACACCTGCAATAACTCCTCACTGGATATGGTATAATAGAGTTGACTAAAAACTAAAAACCATCTACCCAAGAAAGGAGTTATTCTGATACCTATGATACCATATAAACAGCTTTCTTTGGCAGATATTTTTCAAGATTGCCAAAATAAATTTAATAATGACAAGCCTGCATTTCTTTCTCTATTAGAAACCCATATCGATATTGATGAGTTTATTCCGATTTCTTTTAGAAATCATTTCTATGCATCAACGGGAAGATCCCGTAAATACCCTTTTTACGTGCTTTCCTGTGGGCTTTGATTATTCAACGTATTTTCTCTATCCCTACGGATCAGCTTCTTTTAACTTTTCTGGTTTACTCGAAACCGCTTCGTGATTTCTGCGGTTTTACCAAAGTCCCTGATGCCTCTAAGATTACACGCTTCAAACAGGACTTTTTAGATGACCTCCAGCTTGTTTTCGATAACCTTGTTGATGTTACCGAGCCTATCTGTCAGGCGATTGACTCTGCAAAAGCGGATATGACCATCTTTGATTCTTCCGGCATAGAAGCATTTGTTACCGAAAATAATCCCAAGTATGCTAACCGCATTATCAGACAGCTTAAGGCTTATGCAAAAGCTAACAGCTTCGACAAGAATTATGATCCTTATAAAGCCGCTTATGGTTCTATGCCTTCGCACGCGTCTGCTAATCTGAAATTAAACAGTTATACATCAATGGGCATTTCTGTTATGTCTTCAAATTTGGCATCATTACCAACGGTCTTGGAATCATCAGGCATATCGCTTTTTTATAACAAAAACTTTATAGCTTCCCATCCTGACATTACCGTTGAAAAGAAATCTGATTCACCTGATGAAGACAAGTCTGTCCATGATTCCAGGCTTTTAATTCCAACCCTGAAAGATTTCTTTTAAAGCATCCATTGATTAATCCCAAAACTTTTCTTGGCGATGCTGCTTTTGATACTGCGGCACTCTATCCCAAACTTCTTACCGGTAATACGTTCGGAGATCATAAACACTTTGATAAAGCTTATATCCCTCTGAATTCCAGGGCTGGTCTTGAAAAACAGGACTACACGATTAATGAAAATGGGATTCCCTGCTGTCCTCATGATGATTCACTTCCCATGAAATATGAAGGAATATCAAAACTCAGAAGCGGTGTTACCAGATATAAGTTTGTCTGTCCTAAAATCAAGTGGATCAAAAATGTATCTACTGGCAGATCCCAGCGTCACTGTACATGTGATGATCCATGTACAGCTTCTTCTTGTGGCAGAATGGTGTATATTTATCCTGAAAAGGATCTCCGTGCCTATCCTGGCGCTATCCGTGGTACAGAAGAATGGAATAACACTTACAAAATCAGAACCACCGTAGAAAGAGATATTAACCACATCAAGGATAATCTTTGTCTGGCCGGAAGAAGAACTCAGAATGAGAAAACACTTCACGCCGATCTGGTCCTTGCAGGAATTACCCAACTGATAACAGTTGTACTTTCGGATAAAATCAATCATCACGAATTTATTCGCAGCTTAAAAACCTCTTATTGCTTAGGACTTACCAACTCAATAAAGTCTACGGCTTATTTAAGTGCGCCTAAAACAGCTCAATATCCGTTTTTCGTCATTAAAATCATGCTATGCTCAATTCTGTTTCTATTTTGATTCAAGTTTGCGAACGAGCAGCATCGCGAGTTTCGCAATTTAGCTTATGTTTGATGGGATTCCCCGACCACATCCAGATAAAAAATAACCAGTGTCTGTGACTGGTATGGATATACCCAGAGTGACCCGATGCCTAAAGACAGCATACACAGTATCTGCAATCCGATAAAGCTCAGATAAATATAAAATAATCTTCCTTTATTTCCCTTCATGATCTGACGGCTGATCTTTAATGATTCGCGTGCCTTCATCTGCGGATGATCCAAAAGCAGATACAATGCCAGTGCATACCACATCTGCACGAAAACTGCCAGAATCGTGCTCACAATACCAAGTATCACCAGTACTGCAATCGCCGCAGGCGACTTGTCCAGGACAAAAAAATAACACAGCACCTGTGATCACAGGAATACAGCTGATCAGCGTTGCAATAATCAAAAAAGCAGTCCTGCAATGATATAACGGTCTGGGTGATTTTTAAACCCGTAAAATACCATGCCAAGTGTCATTTCTTTTTTCCGTGCAAGTGACAGATGAAGCTGAAGGATTCCGACAGACAATACCATGCTTAAAAGTGTGATCAGAAATTCCGCCACATAAAACATGATCGTCACCGGAAGCGGCTGTGCATCTTTCTGCAACATGGAAAATGGGAGTTCTACCGCCAAAGGAATCAGTGTGGCGGCAAGAAAAGCCCCCATTGGTATTTTATAATTTCCATTTAAATTGTCTCTTGCGATTCGTTTTAATTCTTTTGCAAGGTAGGTTCATTTGTTTATACCCGTTTCTGTAACTGATTGCTTTTCTCATTATAGCATGGCTATGCAGATGCAACAATCTTTTTTATTTTGCCATAAACTGCTCCATCAGTTCATTATAATCCATGCCCTGCATATCAGAATAGGCCTTTAAAAATCCATCGATACTTCCATACTGATGGATGGCATACCCCAGAACCGATGCGTACAGTCCGATAGCCGCAACCAATGCCATAATCCCCAGAATCATTCCGATCTGTGCTTTCGAAGTATAAGACATCATGCCTCCGCGGGAAAGTGTTGCAAAAATAACCGCCAGAGCCCCACACGGCACAGCAAGATACAGACAGGTGCAGCTTAGTAATGCAATTGATCCAAGTATCAGGAAGCTGCCTCCATGCGTGCAGATCTCCGGCTGCGATACGGCTGATTCGGATTTGGTTGATAAGATGATCCATACATATCCATAATACGTTTTCCTTTCTTTTTTTTTAGGATTGCTTTTATTGTAACATTTCATATATAATAGGAAAGTATTATTTGACAGGAAAAGGACTATTAAGGGAAAATTTATGGATATTAATACAAAAATTGCGGAAGAACTCGGCATCCGAAAGAACAGGCCTCCGCTGCTGTAAAACTGATCGACGAAGGATGCACCATTCCTTTTATTGCCCGGTACCGGAAAGAAGCTACCGGAGCATTGAGTGATGAAATTTTACGAAATCTCTATGACCGTCTGGTGTATCTGCGAAATCTGGAGGACAAAAAACAGACCGTACTGGCCTCCATTGAAGAACAGGGAAAACTGACGGAGGAACTGCGTGCACAGATTCTCGCGGCCGAAACACAGGTTGCAGTGGATGATCTGTACCGCCCGTACCGTCCGAAGCGCCGTACCCGTGCAACCATTGCAAAAGAAAAGGCTTAGAACCACTCGCCAACCTGATCCTTCTTCAGAAAATGACAGTTTCTCCTCTGGAGGAAGCCGAAAAACTATATAAACCCGAAAAGAAGTTTTCCACCGCAGAAGATGCCTTAAACGGTGCAAAAGATATCCTTTTGCAGAGTCGGTCTCCGACAATGCCGATTTCCGTACCCATATCCGGGAACTGACTATGAAGCACGGACAGCTTTTATCCGCTGCAAAGATCCCGAAGCCGAATCTGTCTATGAGATGTATTATGAATTCAGCGAAAGTCTTTCAAAGCTTGCCGGACACCGGATTCTTGCCATCAGCCGCGGAGAAAAAGAGAAATTCCTCACAGTAAAATTGATGCACCCGTGGGTACCGGATTCTTTCCTATCTCGACCGTAAACTCATCACCGCACCTTCTGCTCCCACAGCAGCTGTACTGCATGAAGTTACAGAGGATGCTTACAACCGGCTGATTGCACCTGCCATTGAGCGCGAAATCCGAAACGATCTGTTCGAAAAAGCTGAAGACGGTGCCATCCGTGTATTTGGCAAAAACTTAGAACAGCTTTTGATGCAGCCTCCAATCGCCGGACATGTAGTGCTCGGCTGGGATCCGGCGTTTCGTACCGGCTGTAAGCTTGCTGTTGTGGATGCGACCGGAAAGGTACTGGATACGAAGGTCATTTATCCGACTGCCCCGCAAACCGCGTGGACGAAGCCAAAGCGGTACTGAAAAAACTGATTTCCAAATACCATATTACATTAATCTCTCTGGGAAACGGTACTGCATCCCGCGAATCCGAACAGATTATCGTACAGCTTCTCAAAGAGATTCCGGAACCGGTACAATACATCATCGTAAACGAAGCCGGTGCTTCCGTATACTCTGCCAGCAAGCTGGCAACCGGAAGAGTTCCCGCAGTTTGATGTCGGACAGCGAAGTGCCGCATCCATGGCGCGCCGCCTGCAGGATCCACTCGCAGAGCTGGTAAAAATCGACCCGAAATCCATTGGTGTCGGACAGTACCAGCATGACATGAACCAGAAGAAACTGACCGGAAGCGCTGGATCATGTCGTGGAAGACTGCGTAAACCGTGTCGGTGTGGACTTAAATACCGCTTCTGCTTCCCTGCTGGAATATGTCTCCGGTGTGAGCAAAGCCATTGCCAAAATATTGTGGTCTACCGCGAAGAAAACGGAAAATTTGCCTCCGTTCCCAGCTTCTGAAAGTGGCCAAGCTTGGACCGAAAGCCTATGAACAGTGTGCCGGCTTCATGCGCATCAGTGACGGAAAAAACCCTCTGGATGCCACCGGTGTACACCCGGAATCCTACGCAGCCACGAAACAGCTGCTGGAAACACTCGGCTATACGCTTTCGGATGTGACAGACCGCAATGTTGCCGGGATCTCGAAAAAAGTCCGGGATTACAAAAGCTTGCACAGGATCTGGAAATCGGCGAACTGACTCTCTGGGATATCGTAAAGGAACTGGAAACGCCTGCCCGTGATCCGCGTGAGGATATGCCAAAACCAATCCTGCGCAGTGACGTGCTCGAGATCAAAGATCTGACTCCGGGCATGGTATTGAAGGGAACCGTGCGAAATGTCATTGACTTCGGTGCTTTTGTGGATATCGGTGTGCATCAGGATGGCCTGGTCCATATCTCGCAGATGTGTGACCGCTTTATCAAGCATCCACTGGAGGTCGTCAGCGTCGGGGGATATCGTGGAAGTGAAAGTTCTGAGTGTGGATGTGAAAAAGCAACGGATTCAGCTTACAATGAAGCTATAACATTCAGGAAACAATTTTTAAAGAGAGGTCATATCCTATCATGGTTTGTGGCCTCTTTTTTGGTCACCCTGCCAGCGGATTATTGACCACTGGATTACTGTTCACAGGTTACCCTGCGAACAGTAACACCGCTGGTACAGATTCTCAACTTTTTGATATTTACAGTTGATTTCTGCATGCAAATAAGATATTCTGTCTTTAACACATATAATTCCAAATCTGATGAGTCATTCGCTCGTTTATCCACTGGAATTTTAATTGAATACAGGATCAAAAACGACTCTGTTTTCCCTGTTTTTTCGGTTGTAAAAAACTATGTTGTTTTGATATATACTAAAGGAAAGGCAGGATACTACATGGGGAACACTGACATTGTGGCAGCCCGCTGTCAGATGCCAACGAGAAAAACACTACAGAACACAGCACTATTTTTGATGATGTATTCCGGACAATTGCACAGAAAATGCCACAGCTTCTGATTCCGCTGATCAATGAAGTTTTCCACACTTCCTACAGTGAGGAGGAACCCTTTGAACAGCTGCGGAATGAACACTATGAAAATTCGGAACCGTGGTCACGGACTCCATTATCCGGATCGGCAGCCATATTTATCATCTGGGTGCCAGTCCTCAAAAAGACAAAACGATGGTCATACGCATGTTTGAATATGATATTTCAATTGCTATTGAGCACGCTTCTTTTGAATCAAATGATATCTGGGAAATTGAATTTCCGCAGTCATGTGTACTTTATATCCGCAATCACCGTTCACTTCCGGATTTTCACGAAGCGATTGTGAAGTTTGCGGACGGTCAGAAAAATTCGTTACCGCGTTCCGATCATACAGGCAAAGAAATACACGGTCGATCGGATTTTGAAAAACGGCTGCTGATTCTGCTTCCGTATCATATCTACGATATGAACACTTTTGAAGCACAACGGAACGGGATTCGAAGAAAGTGCAGCATCTGCTCGACGATTTCCGGGAGATCAACCGGAGACTTGAGCAAACATCTGAGAAGGAACAAAAAGTCACATCTTTATATGGATATGATTGTTCTGATTGAACAGATTGCAGGATTATATCATTCCAGAGGATAATGAGATCAGAAAGGATTGGGTGAGATTATGGGTGGTAAGATTTTGAAATTACGCTCTGAAGAGTTGTTGGGCTTGGAGAAGCTCGAGGGGAAGCCCGAGGGGAAGCCAGAGGCAGGCTTACCGGACTACATGAAGCCAAAATTGATGCAATTCAAAATATGATTGATCTTGGTTTGACAAAAGAACAAATTTTAAGAAAATATTCTCCAGAGGAATATGAAGAGGCGATAAATTCTATGTCGGTAAAAGCATGACATAATCCGTCTATAACTGTATTTTTCTTATTTCTATGCTATGAGATGTATTTTAATTATATCTCATAGCATTCATGAAAAGAACATTCGTTCAAATTACCATTATAATTACAATTTCATACGTTTGATCATAACTGCTTCTGTTTCTTACACTTTCCATATTGTAAAAACAGATGCTTATGATATATACTAAAGGAAAGGCAGGACATTACATGGGGAACACTGACATTTCGGTAAACACGTTACCAGATGCCAACACAGAAAACACGACAGAACACAGCACTATTTTTGATGATGTGTTCCGGACAATTGCACAAAAAGATGCCACAGCTTCTTATCCCGCTGATCAATGAAGTTTTCCACACTTCCTACAGTGAGAAGGAACCCTTTGAACAGCTACGGAATGAACACTATGAAAAATTCGGAACCGTGGTCACGGACTCCATTATCCGGATCGGCAGCCACATTTATCATCTGGAGTGCCAGTCCACCAAAAGATGAAACGATGGTCATCCGGATGTTTGAGTACGACATTTCCATTGCGCTTGAGCATGCTTCTTTTGCGAAGCATGCGATCTGGGAAATTGAATTTCCGCAGTCGTGCGTACTTTACATCCGCAATCACCGTTCACTTCCGGATTTTCACGAAGCGATTGTGAAGTTTACGGACGGTCAGAAAATTCGTTACCGCGTTCCGATCATACAGGCAAAGAAATACACGGTCGATCGGATTTTTGAGAAACGGCTACTGATTTTGCTACCGTATCATATTTTACGGTATGAGCACTTTTTGAAGCACAACGGGACGGATTTAAAGAAAGTGCAGCATCTGCTCGACGATTTCCGGGAGATCAACCGAAAGCTGGAGGAAACATCTGAGAAGGAACAAAAGTCACATCTTTATATGGATATGATTGTTCTGATTGAACAGATTGCAGATTATATCATTCCGGAGGATAATGAGATCAGGAAAGGATTGGGTGAGATTATGGGTGGTAAAATTTTAAAGTTACGGTCGGAGGAACTGTTGGAGCAGGGCGAGGCCAGAGGTAGACTTACAGGACTACGTGAAGGCAGGCTTACCGGACTACATGAAGCCAAAATTGATGCGATTCAAAATATGATTGATCTTGGTTTAACCAGAGAACAGATTTTAAGGAAATATTCTCCAGAGGAATATGAGGAGGCTTTGCGTTCTATGCCTGAAAAAAGTATAGTCAGGATCCACTCCCTGGCACATACCTAAAACCTCCTGTGTAATGCAGATATGGGCAGAACCCGGAAAATCGGGTTCTGCCCATTCGTAACTATTCACAAATCTTATATCAGTTTTTAACGTTTACACAAAACTAGTCTCATCTCTTTCGTTCTTTCCATCGTGGAATACAATAGCTTCTCCTATGTTTTTCCTTTGCTGATGCGTAAGATTGATACCACCGCCTTGCTTCATCATCAAGCACACTCTCCACTTCCTGAATATAAACTCTCTTTTCATCGGTTAACGACTGAGAATCTGCGCATTTTATTGCATTTACCCTTTGAATCTGTAACAAGCGATTACAGTTATTTCGGAATAATGACCATTTTTTTTCCACACTACGCGTCATAACAAGAAAGGATTCTATAACCACAATGGCAGCAGAAACAATTGCCAAAATTACCGGATATTTTTTCACCACGCTGATCATCTGCAAAACAGGAATACTGGCTGCAAGCGCAATTTTAATAATCGTAAACGCATAATAAAACTGCTTTACACTTCTGCGCTCTTATGTGATAATACTTGATATACGATTGCACAATTTTATCGTAATCATCCATATATCCCGGATAATAATATTGTGTTATTTCATTTTCTTTGAACTTTTCCACACTTCATTTATTCCTCTTCATTTTATCAACCATCTCATTCCAAACATCCTTATTGGATAACATCATATCTTTGTTCTCATCGAAAATTCCTCCGACATATTTTGTATACATATCCCATATAAGCTGCATATTTCTTCGGGTTGCTTCATGTTTTTGCATATTTTGAAACCCATCGCATAAGATATCCAAATTCTTCTGTTGGATGCAGCCAGTCATTTCCATCACTTCTTTTAATGAAAGCATCTTTTGTTATGTACTTTCTTCCCATATGAATATTATAAGCATTTCTCTGGCTAAACTGATAAATCCATTCTGCTGTCATCGGACGAATTATATAACACGTCTGTTTGTCTATTTGCCGATATATAAGGAATTTCTGTCACCTCAAAAGGGAAAATTCTTCTGGATATTCTGTGAAAAAGCTGCCTTGTAAATCGCTCCATGAACGCAGATAAAATTCTCTGAGTGAGTTATATTTTTTCCCAGTTGGTAATTTCTTTTCAAATTTCCAAAAACTACCCTCTTATTTTCTTTTCCCCACGAACATTAACAGCAATCTTTTGTTTTTCCAATTCTTCTCTATCCTGTAACAGTTTCCACAGAAAGTTTTCTATAATAATTCCATTCTGTATCAGATAATAGAGTACATGGTCATCTTCTTTCTCATTTATATTTTCATTAAATTTCCATTCATCCTGTTCCAGATGCATATGCTGCATAATCCATGTCTGAACATCCGTATGCTGATATGTTTTTAATTCCTCTGCTGTATAGGAACTGCGATCATTCGATGCGACCAATAATCCTCCACCTTTTTCTTTTTTTCGCTGAAAATATTCCTTATACACCTCCAGTATATTCCGCTTAATTTCCTTTATGGATATATCTGCCAAATTTAATCCCTGAGAAAATCCTTCGTTTTTCTCAGAACCGGTGCCTCCTCTAACTTTCCCTCTAACTCCCCATTTGTTGGTTCTATTTGTTCTACTTCGCGCACTGCTTCTGACAACACATCGTCTGAATTTTTTTCTTCTTAATACTAATTTGATACCCATCAATCAAATCTGTCTTGTAATCTTCCAAATTTTTTTCTATATATTCCCAAAATATATCCATATCACTATCCGGCAAATATAACATTTGCAATAAGCGCATCTTCATATCATACTCACCTGAATGCTCCAATGATGAATGGAAATATAACTGCAAATAACGAACGATATACTCCTCCAAGGAAAAATCTTCCCGAAATTCATTGCGGTGAATCTTTAAATCCCGTTTTGCCTGTAATCCCATAAAATCGAGTGAAATATCCAAAACCTCATCCAAAGCCGATAATGGATTTTCCACTCCTGTCATACGAACATTTTTATAGCAGATAGTCATCTTTCCATTGCTACCAGAAGTTCTCTTTCGAATTGTTACCAAAACTTCTTCTTCACAATCCCATGCTTTCAAATACAACTGGTTTTTGGAAACATTACTTTCATTCCACCTAGATAATATCTGATATCTTTTATCATTCCATGTCAATTCCTTAACATGGTACGGCACCTCGTTTATGTAGTATCTTTTTCTCATACCCTTGCACATATACTGCAATGGCGATCAATGGCTCTGGAATAATCTGATTCAAATAACTCAGTAACACCTTTCTCGTATAACCCTTGATATTTTCTTCATCAAATCCAACTTTATCTGCATACACATTGCTCTCAATGTTTTGCCGTTCCACTTCTACCCGATCATATCGAACTTTTTGTTTTATCATTTTGCGCAATCTCACTATTCCACCGCAAAAAAATGTCAACAGGAACTTTGATCTCTATCTTTGTACCATGATGTCCCAATTGATATTCCTCGGTGATTACTTCTCCACCTGATTTTGGTGCATTCAACGTAATTTTGCGTCCGACGGTTTCATTCTCCGTCTGCGTCATGATCGTTACCGATGAGGTCACCATAAATGCAGATTGAATTCCAATTCAAATCCACCCGTTGGCCGCATCCATCTTGGCATTTCCTGTATCATCCGGTCGTACTGCCTGCGTCCTCTCCAGCCTGTCCCAATGATAGATATGACTGCCATGCAGTCTTCTTCCATACCAATGCCGCGGTCTTCCACCGTAATTAACAGATTGTCATAATCTCCCGGAATACTTTCCACTTTCAGTTGTACTTCATAGCGATCATAGATTTCCTTTTGAAATGTCAAATGGCTGCAAATTTCCCTCTTTTGCCAGCTCCATTATTCTTTCTCCGCACAATCCCTGCATAATATCTTTCCACAACTGCATCCGTGTGGCATCCATCGCGTTCTGCAGATATTCCCGTATAAAATCCATGCGGTTCGTATAAAAATTGGCTCCTGCCAGCAAATCGGTCAGTTTTTCCTTGTCTACCTCAAAACGCTTCTGACGGCCAGATGATAGGCATGTTTTTTATTGTTGCTGTCTAACAAATACACGTGGCAGTGACTTCGCTTTTAACGTACAGCCACGCAGTAATGGAGGTGCGATTTCATTCCAGCTGTAAATCAGATCCTGCACTTCCTGTTCGATCAGGTGAAACCAGTCCTACGCACACTTACATACCTCGATCTGATCCGACTCAGCCTCTACCTGAATCTCCTCCGAGGTAATGATTATGTGACTGATTGCCTCATGTTTTAGCATATGCGTAGAACTCAGTCCCGGCATCTGCTCCATATGCTCCACGGAGTACAGTGAGAACCGATTGTTCTCTACATCCAGCACATCCCCAAGCCGAAGCAAAGCGGCTGTAAATCTTGGATAAATCAGTTCTGCTCCAATTCCTTTTTTCCCGATACCGCAATCGTTCCATGATAGCATCATATCCATCATATGTATGCAATTCCGATACCAGTGCTACAATCTCGTACAATCTTCTCGGCACTTCCGAATTATCTTCTGCAACTACACGTTCTCTTTACCTTTTACATTGCGTTTGCTGTGGTCTTCGGACATAATCCGAAACGAGCCACTTTACATATTCAACAATTCTGTTTGGCCAGCATTCTTCAAAAATATCTTTCCGGTTCTTGTCTTCTGTATGACGCATATTTGTTTTGCTGCGAAGCAGCTCATCCATTTTCTGATAATAAGAAGCTGCCTCTTTCAAATCCGGATCTTTGGATGTCAGACAAGCTAAAAGATATTCCTTAAAAATCCGGATCACTCCACAAATCATGTAATTCTTTTCCGGTCAATGCCATTCCGATGTCGTGGGAATACGCAGATTCCAGTAAAAGCCATAAATCCCCTCTGCTCAATTTTACAATGCGTTCATCTCCGATGACCAATTCGATCGTTTCAAGAATACTGACCGAATGGCTGGAGTCATGTTTACTGTAGTGTGCAAAATCATATATGATGGTATCTGTAATTTTTTACAATACTGGTCTTTGCGGTATCTCCACTCGGTAAGTACATCCAATCCCCGGTTCATATGGGCGCATGCCATCTCAAAACAATATTCTATAAAGGTATCTGCTTTGGAAAGTTTCACAAAACCACTCTCCAGACAACATTCATGCATACAGTCTGCTTTGATTGCTGCAATATATCTTTCGTTAAATCTGTCCCTCATTCCTTATTCCTCCATTATGTATGGCATACTCCTTGCAATGCGATCCAAATCCATATTTTCAAAATAACCGTATCTTACACCTTTTTTTTGTTCTTCCTGCAGGAATCCCCGCATCTGTGCTTCCCATTGCTGAATATATTGTTCTGTGTACTTTTTTTGTTTTCCTCCTCCAGTTGTTCTTCCCTGTATTCTATATAAATTTACATAATACGGAATTTCCAGATATTCTTCCTTAAATTGCTTCCATGCAGCCTGATCTTCTGTTTTCTCATATAAATACTTATACAATGCAACTGCATAAAAAGAGGATACGCGTTCCTCCGCTGATCGTTTTTCACCACCAACAATCTTTACACGTCTTTCCGTTTTCCCCGGTTCTGTTTCATATGGTTCCAAATACAAAGACAGCATAATCCGAATTCCATTTTTACAATCTCCGCTGCCGTACGTGAACATGCGGTCAATGTCTGCACCTGTGCAGCATAATGCTTCATCTTCGTTACATTTAAAGCGGCAATCATCGTGTGACACAGTTCTTCCATAGGGATTCCATCCAGATACCGTTCTCCTTCCGGTGATTCCTTACAGTTGCCACGCTCTGCGGCAATATCTAACAGATCACTTAATATCCATTTCACTCCCGGTTCCAGTTCACGAAAGCAACTCCACGTTGCTACTGCTATTTCCATATCCTAACTCCCATTCATTTTACCAACTGAAATATATGATCATATTCTCTCGTATTTCCATCCAGGTAATCCGCAAGTAAATATCTCACCTGAGCCAGTTTTTTTTCAATACTCCATATAGACCCTTCCGGTTCTGTCTGAAAAAAATCTTCAAAAAAATACAATGAATATGGATCTAATCCATACTCCAAAAACCGTTCATGATAAAAATATGTATTTAATTTTTCAATAAACGAATCATAGTATTCATAAAAATCCTTTGCTCCTGTGCGTATATATAACGCATAAATATATGGAACCACTTGTTTTGCCGTTTCTCCCAGAATTTTAACGGCATTTTCCCCGGTCGAAACCCTCGTTTTACCAATCCATTTTTCGTATCATTTACAATATAATTACGAAAGCAGCTTTCTTCCTGACACAACAAAATGATCCTTGTCACTACCAGTCTCCGTTCTTCCAGATTCATATCAGGTATTACATTCGAAAGAGAGTTTTCCATCCACTCAATTGTCAGAATATGTTCAAAATCATTATTGTCCTCAAAACGCTCCTCCGCCAGCCATTCCCGCACACAATACAAGGCTGCTTTCCAATTTTTATCAATCACTTCTTTATAAAATATGCGTTTCTTTTTTTCATATTCCGGATCAGAAGCCGCTGTTTCATGATTTCCGGATGTTCTGCAAGTTTTTTTAGTGTATCAATCAATTTCTGGGGCGAATGATGCTTCATAAATTCCCAGTCAAAATCCAATACCAAATCATTTTTTTTTATAAATTTCATTTTCTATTAAAAATTCTTCAAATTGCTTTCCGACATATAAACTGAAATATAAAATATTGGCGCGATATAATGCCCGATAGAAATTACAGTTTTTTCCATCAGTAACAGCATCTTTTCTTTCGGAAATTCGTTATTATCCTCATCAACGGGTTCTCCAAGCAGTCTGTTGATGGTCTTTTTATTTCATTTCCATAATCCGTCTGTTCATACAGGCGGCAAAACAGTTCAACCACTTGAAAAATAACTCATAGATTTTACAATTACCTGTGGCACAAACACAATTTTTATTTCATCATTTGCCGGTTCATTATATTTGCATTTTACCGTGCAATCCTCAATCTCTCCCCACAAAGACAGTTCCTGCAAACATGTAATTCCTTCAAAAAAGAAGCATTTACGTGATAACTGCCTTTTATCTGCGATATATTTTCCACAAAAAACCAATCACGCTGTTTTGCTTTTTAATTTTTCCCACATTGATGTCTGCAGTGTCACATAACGATGCGTCTTTTGATTGTCAGCACATGCACTTTCCGCTATAATCGGCAGATCAATGGTCATAGGACACAATTTTTTTGGAACAGCAACAGTTCGTACACAGAATCATTTGCCAGATCTTCCGGTGTCATCCAAAATCGAAACGCTGCATATGCACGCTGCTTATTCCAAAAATCATTTATAGCCTGCGGAAACAGTTCTTCATGTTCCGGATAAAACTTCTTAAACGCATTCCTTTTTGTAACATTGTCACTATATTTTTCCCAGAAAGACCGGTCACATTCCAATGTCAGAGGCGTCACATCTGCCCCCCAGCTTGAAAGCATAACATAATGATAAAATAAATTGTCACCACGTATCATAACATCGTCAAATAACAGGATCTGCCGGTTTTCAAATAACAATTTAACAGCCGTCGGGTTCTTATCATCTGGTACAATCCCATCCAGTATTTTTGTCATATACCGGTCACTGTAGATTTCAAATTCTCCAAACACATGCAATGGATCATTCTCTGCAAGTTCCCATTTGTGTTCTTTCATATTCATCAAAGAGCATACGAAACAGCCAATAACCTTTTCGGGTAATGGAAACGAGGATTGGAAGATTCGTATGATCTTTATCCTTTTCCTTATTTCTTTTGATATATTCATTCAGCAATTCTAAAATTGCGTTTCTTATTTTTGGATTCAATTTTACTACCACACAGATGTTTTATTTTTAGTATATGCTGCCAACACTTCATTCATACCATAAATAGGGAACCCCAAAGAGTTCCCTATTAAAATGGCATTTATGAAATTACTGTAACAGAGAAAGTACACCCTGGTTAGACTGATTTGCCTGTGCAAGCATAGACTGTCCAGCCTGTGCAAGAATATTGTTCTTGCTGTAGTTTACCATCTCTTTTTGCCATATCTGTATCACGGATACGAGACTCAGCAGAAGATGTATTCTCGGAAATGTTATCCAGGTTGTCGATGGTATGCTCTAATCTGTTCTGTACAGCACCGAGTGCGGATCTCTGGGAAGAAACCTTAGAAATTGCATCGGAAATAGCGTCGATTGCGTAGGTTGCTGCTGTACCGTTCTTGTCAGTTACGTTTAAGCCCTTGATTCCAAGGTTTGCAGAGTTCATAGTGTCGATGTCGACAGTGATCTTGTTTGTCATATCAGCATCTGCACCTACATGAAGGCTGAAACTTAATGTGTTGGCAACTTTTGCAGAACCTGTTGTAATTGTAAATACATTCTTGTTCGTAGTATCCTGAGCTACTGCTGCAGTATTTTCTGTATCACCAATATGATTTGCAGCAACAAGTTCATCTTTTGCTAATGAATAAGCTTTCTGCGGTGATAACGCTATTATCATTATCATCAACACCATCTGCTGTAGCTGCACCTGCTGCATTTTTTGCATCAGTCATAGCTGTTAAAGTGGTTGTTCCATCGGATACTTTGTCACCATCACCGATTACAATTTTTTCCTGCAGCTGCACCAGTTCCAATCTGTACATCTGCACCAGCTGCATCTTTCCATTTTTTATCTGTATCATTATAAGTGTACTCTACACCATTAACGGTAACTTTTCCGCCAGCCTTTTCCTGTCCAGTTACAATTTTCTGTGCATCTGCTGCTGTACTTCCAATTGTATAGTTCTTTCCACCGATACTTACGCTGTCTCCTACTGAAAGTTCTTTCATAGTAAATGTTGCTTTTCCAGAACCATTATCAACTAATGTTCCCTTTAATCCAGCATCATGTGCGTTGAGGTTGATCGTTTTTTCTCCATCATCACCCTTTTAACAGGTAAATTTCATTGAATTTGGTTGTCTCTGCAACACGGTCGATCTCTGTATTTAACTGGTCAATCTCATCCTGGATGGCCTTACGGTCTGTATCCTTGAGTTTGTACCGTTAGAAGCCTGAACTGCAAGCTCGTTCATACGCTGTAACATGCTGTGAACTTGTCAAAGCACCTTCAGCAGTCTGTACAGATGAAACACCATCCTGTGCATTGGAAGAAGCCTTGTCCAGTCCACGAATCTGCTTTCTCATCTTCTCAGAAATGGTAAGTCCTGCTGCGTCATCTGCTGCACGGTTGATCTTGTAACCAGAAGATAACTTCTCTGTTGACTTAGACTGTGCGCTTGTTGTAACTCCAAGCATTCTGTTTGCGTTTGCTGCCTGCATGTTGTGTTGTACTACCATACTCATAATAGAATCCTCCTTGAACTCCCGCTTTGCGGGGTATTATGTCTTTCCTCCGGAAATCCTTTTCCTGAGGTTGTTTCTTATTGCACCACGTCTGCGGTGCGTCACAAGCATCTGTGATGCTTTGCAACCTTGTATATTCTGCCGTACACCTTACGATATACCGCAATAAGCGAAGCGTCCCGGTGTGCCCCGCTTATTACCAAATGTTTGTGTGATGCTAAGCGTTAAATTTATCTTTTAAACTCTCTGCATCTTTTTTTGCTTCTGCTTTCATCCGCTCATTCCACAGAATTCGTTTAATCTCCTGCTGTGCCTCTCTGAAAATGCCAGGCTCTGCGTAATAGGTTTCCTTCTTACGTGCCGGATTTTCTTCTGTCGTGCTTCTGGCAATGTTCAATTCCGTGGCGCATCAATGAGCAGCCTTGCGTGATTTCCAGAACCACCGACATAGACCACGCGGATGTTTTCTCCGATATTTTTTACGTATTGTCCCTGTTTTAATGAAAGTTTCAGCATTTTGTTACCTCCATGTATGTATTCCATACCCTGTTTCCTCGGGTATGTCCTGCGCATTTTCTTACGCATCTGCATTTTTATAAAATGCTTCTTTTCTTTTTATTTCAAAAAATGCGACAATGTTTTATAGAATGTTGCATTTTATGTCACAAAAAGCACTTTTATTTTTGGCTTGAAAGGAGTAATTTTTATGGGAACAACACAACCGATCCGAAACCGACAGGAACTGCAGAATTTCAGCTCATACTACAAGCAGGTAAAACCGCATCTGCGAAATTATACTTTAGTTGTATTGGGATTAAACACTGCACTGAGAATCAGCGATCTATTAAATCTTCGCTGGAGAAGTGTCTATGATTTTAAAAAGAACTGTTTTCGGGATCATCTTTTGGTATGGGAACATAAAACAGGAAAAAGAAATTATATTGCGATAAACCAGAACGCGAAAAAATGCCCTGTATCTATATTTTATGGAAAAGAATCCCGATCCGGAGGAATATGTTTTCTCCAAACGGACAAACCCTTATAAAACCGCTCAGCTGTTCACAGGCTTACCGCATTATTAAAGAAGATGCCTCACATACAACCAGTGAAGAGGCGATCAGCTGTCATTCTCTCCGGAAAACCTTTGGCTACTACGCCTGGCAGGAAGGCGTCCAGCCAGCACTTTTAATGAATGTTTTTTTAACCATTCTTCGTTTCATATCACGAAACGTTACCTTGGAATTGAACAAGACGAAAAGGATCTTGTCTATCTGAATATTAATCTGTAAAACGTTCGGGGAATGCTTTGTTGCGATACCATGTACAAAGCGTTCTCTTTCATAAAATGTTTGACTTTAATCATAAAATGCGTTATTCTGTTTTCAATAAATATCTATATTCCAAATCTGATGCCAGGCCGTTGTTACCAAAAAAGGCAGCACGCAGCAATCATGGGGAGCATTTCGCTCATATATCACAATTGGAATTAAAATTTCATAAACGTGTCATAGCAGAACTGTTTCTTATTTTTTCATATTGTAAAAACAGACGTTTATGATATATACTAAAGGAAAGGCAGGATACCACATGGAGAAATCTGACATTCTGACAGCTTCACTGCCAGATGCCAACGATGAAACAACCGGATCACAGCACCATTTTTTTGATGATGTTTTCCGAACAATTGCTCAGAAAATGCCACAGCTTCTGATTCCTCTGATCAATGAAGTAT
>VOFI01003274.1_pt1 | contig 25490 bp, 34 predicted proteins | sample 5384131 | NCBI WGS metagenome assembly VOFI01 (sample SAMN12384728, study PRJNA508395) | human gut metagenome | isolation source: healthy gut H | host: Homo sapiens | reverse complement strand
TTGCTGGTCAGCAGACGCATGATAGGCGGTTGATTACCGGTACTAATGCCATATAGGAATAGGCGGACACGGCAATTGCAACCCATCAGGTTGGGGAGCCAGTTTGACGAAAGGAAAATGGTTGCCGGACCGTCTAAGCACCACCGATGATACCAATAGCACCAGCTTGTATCGGATCGAATCCGATAGCCAAAGCAGTCATGTATGCACCGAAATACCGAACCGATAGGAATCAGCAACACCGGCTCAAATTCTTTCGGGCCAGATATTGAAGAAACGCATACCGACCAGAATCATCGCCAACATGCTGAGAGCGTGGCGTTATGAAAGCCGGTATAGTCCAGAAATCGGCCAGGTTATTCTGTAAAAAACTAGCGTAAATTCTCCCATATTATTCAATGATTATAAGGTCTGTACCTTCAAGTACAGAATCTCCCTTTGTTTACATTGATGGCTGTAATCTTCCGTCTTTATCAGCATTGATATTGTTTTCCATCTTCATGGCTTCCAAAATGATAATGGTCTGTCCTTTCTTTTCACGGTATCCCCTTCTTTCACTTTTATGTCGAGGATAACGCCCGGAAGCGGAGATTTCACACCTGACTTGCCGGTAGAAGCAGCGGCCGGTTTTACTGCTGGAGGAGGGGCAGCTGGGTTGTTAGGCTGCCGGGCGAACTACCGGTTTGACTTTCAGGCTTTCGGGCTTTCTTTTTCCATTTCTACTTTATAGTGTGTACCGTTCACTTCTACATGAGCGATGTTGTCTTCAATATCTCCGATGGTCAACTTTATATACGTTACCGTTAATTTTATATTTATATTGTTTCATCGTTTTATTTTAGCTTATGGGTGACTTACTTTTTTGAGGAGTCTCACGCAACGTATAAATCTTTGAACTCCACGGTGAGTAACTGCGTTTTACACGGGTAATGGTAAGTATCGTGTCTTCCACATCGTGTACATCGCTTTGGAATTCGTGCATGGCCATTGAAATGGCAGCGAATTACTTCACCCGGTGCTTCTCCCAGTTGTTTTCTTTCTTTTTAAAGCTTCTTGTTTATCAGTAATACCTTTAGCTTTCATGGCATTGCGTTTGCTGAGGTTTCCAACCGCCAGCTTACCTATAATCTTTAAAACAGATATAAAGAAGGAGTAATCCGCAGAATACAACGCTCATGGCAGAAATAGCCATACCGATACCTACGCTGTCATGCTCTTCGAATTTTTCCATTTTGGCATTGCTGTCGATAGTCTTGTTGTTGGTGCTCGGGTTACATACTTATCTTCGCATCTCCCTTTACTTCCCATTCCGGAGTGGCATCACTGACACGGGCATAGGATTGGTTGGCTTGTAATGCATACCGGCGGGTACCACAATCTGGTCCAGTAATTTCTTGCCGGAATCGTATAAGCCGATCCAATTGGCGTTCTGGCTGTCTAACTTAAAGTTGGTATGGAAAGTACCGCGATTAGGTTCTCCATCTGCCCAAAAAGCGCGTGCTGACGAGGTTTTTACCAAAGTCAGGACATCACCTTTGGGAATGAAATAACTGGCAGTATCACCCGGCTGGCTGCTGAATTTCAGATAGCAACCTGCAAGGTCGGCGCTGCCATATGATTTGTTGAATATCTCAATCCATGCGCTGTGAACACCGTAATCATCCTGAAAGTTGCTTTCGTTGGTGATAAGCACTTCATTCAGCAACAGTTTAGAGTTTGACTCCTTTTCTCCACAAGAAGAACAAAAGCCCAACACCAGCATCAATGAAAGGAATATTCCGATTTTTGTTTTATTCATAAATTTGAGTTTTTATTTTTAATTCTCAACTGTTAATTCTCAATTCTTAAAGAGGAATATTACCATGCTTCTTAGCCGGGTTAGTCAATTTCTTGGTTTGCAACTGTTGCAGGGCACGAATGATGCGGAAACGTGTGTTACGCGGTTCGATAACATCATCAATGTAGCCATATTTAGCTGCATTATAAGGATTGGCAAACAGTTTGGTATATTCAGCTTCTTTTTCAGCCAGGAACTGAGCCGGATTTTCTTGCTCTTTAGCCTCGCGTGCATACAGAACTTCTACTGCACCTGCACCACCCATAACTGCGATTTCAGCAGTAGGCCATGCATAGTTCATGTCACCACGAAGTTGCTTACAGCTCATTACGATGTGCGAACCGCCATAGGATTTGCGTAGGGTGATAGTAACTTTAGGTACGGTAGCTTCACCGTAGGCATACAGTAATTTGGCACCGTGCAGGATAACACCGTTGTACTCCTGACCGGTTCCGGGAAGGAAGCCCGGTACATCTACCAAAGATACGATAGGAATATTGAAAGCATCGCAGAAACGGACGAAACGTGCACCCTTACGAGAAGCGTTGCTATCAAGTACACCTGCCAGATATTTGGGCTGGTTGGCTACAATGCCGACTGATTGTCCGTTGAAACGGGCAAAACCGATAATGATATTCTTGGAATAGTCTTTCTGAATTTCAAGGAACTCTCCGTTGTCAACGATAGCACCGATAACTTCGTACATATCGTAAGGCTTGTTCGGATTGTCAGGGATAATATCGTTCAGAGAATCTTCCAGACGGTCGATGGGATCTGTACAATCTGTGTAAGGAGCTTCTTCCAAATTATTTTGAGGAATGTAGCTCAGTAGCTTGCGGATAAGTGCAAGACCTTCCTCTTCGGTCTTTGCAGTGAAGTGAGTTACACCGGATTTGGTAGAGTGTACGCTTGCACCACCCAAATTTTCCTGGCTGACATCTTCTCCGGTTACGGTCTTTACCACTTTCGGACCAGTAAGGAACATGTAGGACGTTCCTTCCATCATTAGTGTAAAGTCAGTCAGGGCAGGAGAATAAACCGCACCACCGGCACAAGGACCGAAAATACCGGAAATTTGGGGAATAACGCCAGAAGCAAGAATATTGCGTTGGAAAATCTCGGCATATCCGGCTAAAGCATTGATACCTTCTTGAATACGTGCACCACCCGAGTCATTGATACCGATACAGGGAGCACCCATCTTCATTGCTTGATCCATGATTTTGCAAATCTTCAAAGACATGGTTTCCGACAATGAACCGGCAGAAACAGTGAAATCCTGTGCGAAAATGTAGACCAAGCGACCGTCGATGGTACCGCAACCGGTAACCACACCGTCGCCGGGGTAGTGTTTCTTTTCCATACCGAAATTCGTACATCTGTGCTCAACAAACATGTCCATTTCTTCGAAACTGCCTTCATCGAGTAACATTGCTATGCGCTCGCGAGCTGTATATTTACCTTTCTCATGTTGCTTTGCAATCGCTTTTTCACCACCACCGAGGCGTGCTGCAGCGCGGCGGTCAATAAGCTCTTTAATCTTTTCAAGTTGATTACTCATATTCTTTATTTATGATTTATGATTTCAGATTTATGTTTTCGGATTTATGATTTCAAACCATAAATCTTTATTCTCCTTTTTCGCAAAGTTCCGTCAATACGCCGAGTGTGGATTTTGGATGCAGGAATGCGATGTTCAGACCTTCTGCACCTTTGCGGGGAGCTTTGTCTATAAGGCGGATACCTTTTTCTTCAACTTCTGCGAGAGCGTTTGCCACTCCGTCTTCAACGGCAAATGCCAGATGATGCATGCCACCGTTACCGTTGTTCTTTTCGATGAACTTGGCAATGGTGCTTTCGGGAGAAGTGGGTTCGAGCAACTCAATTTTCACGTCACCTACTTTCAAGAAAGCGGTTCTTACCTTTTGATCTTCTACGGTTTCAATGTTGTAGCATTTTAAACCTAATACATTTTCGTAGTACGGAAGTGCTTCTTCAATGCTTTTTACAGCAATGCCTAAATGTTCAATGTGCGAAATTTTCATAACAGTTTTTATTAATGTTGGTATTCAATTCCAAATTTTTAAAATCAGCAGTACAAAGAAAGATATTTCTACTTGAATAAAGAAATTTTTCGCCAATTAATTATAAAGGTATTTCTTCTTAAAATGATTTTATAATTGAGACAACCGGTCGTTGTTTTATCTATTGATGGTACTCGTTTTTTGTTATAAAAGAGATTCAAAAGCTTTTTTTGTTATATCTTTGTCAGTAGAATTTCAATCGGACAAATATTATGTCACATTTAGCTCCCTTGATCGCCGATTTGGCATTGATACTGATTTGCGCCGGAATAATGACGCTATTATTTAAAAAACTGAAACAACCGTTAGTCTTGGGGTATGTCGTTGCAGGCTTCTTGGCCAGTCCTCACATGGCTTATACCCCTTCGGTGATGGATACGGCAAACATACAGACTTGGGCGGACATCGGCGTTATTTTCTTGCTGTTTGCTTTGGGGCTGGAGTTTAGCTTTAAGAAAATAGTCAAGGTGGGGGGAGCCGCTATAATCGCTGCTTGTACAATTATATTCTGTATGATATTGTTGGGCGTGGCAGTTGGCACGGCTTTCGGATGGAAACGGATGGACTGCATTTTCTTGGGCGGTATGATAGCCATGTCTTCCACTACTATTATCTATAAGGCATTTGATGATTTGGGTATGCGCAAGAAAAAGTTTACCGGGCTGGTGCTCAGTGTGTTGATTTTGGAAGATATTCTTGCCATTGTCCTGATGGTTATGCTGTCTACCATGGCAGTCAGTCATAATTTTGAAGGGACGGAAATGCTGGGCAGTATAGCAAAACTGTTATTCTTTCTTATATTGTGGTTTGTGGTCGGCATCTATTTGATTCCTGTTCTGTTGAAAAAATGTCGGAAGCTGATGAGTGAGGAGACTTTGCTGATTGTATCGCTCGGGCTTTGTTTCGGTATGGTTGTGCTTGCTGCCCATACGGGATTTTCAGCAGCGTTCGGCGCTTTTATCATGGGGTCTATTTTGGCTGAAACGGTAGAGGCGGAAAGTATTGAACGTCTGGTTAAGCCGGTAAAAGATTTATTCGGTGCCATATTCTTTGTATCTGTAGGTATGATGGTAGACCCTTTGATGATAGTAGAATATGCGGGTCCTATTATTGTCATTACATTGGCGGTTATTGTCGGGCAATCGTTGTTCGGTACATTGGGAGTATTGCTTGCAGGGCAGCCGCTTAAGACGGCTATGCAATGCGGATTCAGTTTGACGCAGATTGGAGAATTTGCTTTTATCATCGCTTCTTTGGGAGTGTCTTTGCATGTAACAAGTCATTTTCTGTATCCTATAGTGGTGGCTGTATCTGTCATTACTACCTTTCTTACCCCTTATATGATTCGTTTTGCAGAGCCGGCTTCCAATTTTGTCGATACGCATTTGCCGGAACGGTGGCAGAAATTTTTGCTGCATTATGCTTCCGGTTCGCAGACTGTGAATCATGAGAGTTTATGGAAGAAACTGATATTTGCTTTGTTGCGTATTACGGTGGTTTATTCCATTGTAAGTGTGGCGGTGATTGCTATCGCATTCCGCTTCCTTGTACCGTTTTTCAAGGGAAACTTGCCTGGGATTTGGGGCTCTTTATTGTCTGCTTTGGTCATTGTTCTGTTTATTTCTCCTTTTCTGCGAGCCATCATGATTAAGAAAAACCATTCGGTAGAATTCGTAACATTGTGGCGCGACAGTCGGGGAAATCGCGCTCCACTGGTAGCTACTATCGTGCTGCGAATTCTGTTGGCAGTTTCTTTTGTGATGTTTGTAATAGCCGGATTGTTTAAACTGTCGGTTGGTCTTGTCTTTGGAGTTGCGGTACTGCTGGTTATAGTGATGATACTTTCCAGGCAGTTGAAGCGGCAGTCTATAATGATTGAACGTACTTTTTTTCAGAATTTGCGGTCGCGGGATATGCGTGCGGAATATTTGGGCGAGAAGAAGCCAGAATATGCAGGCCGTCTGCTTTCGCGTGATTTGCATTTGACGGATTATGAGATTCCCGGGGAATCGGCTTGGGCAGGCAAGACGCTGGCGGAATTGAATTTTGGCAAGCGTTATGGGGTACATGTCGTTTCCATTCTTCGTGGACGCAGGCGGATAAATATTCCCGGTGCTTCTGTGCGTCTTTTTCCTTTAGATAAGATACAGGTTATTGCTACTGATGAAGAATTGAATGTGTTTGGTGAGGAAATGGATAAACTTTCAACGATAGCTGCGGACGCTGTGGAAAAAAGTGAGATGATACTGCGTCAGTTGCGTATCGATGCAAATTCTCCGTTCTTGGGTAAAACATTGAAAGATGCAGGCATACGCGAGAAATACCACTGCCTGATTGTTGGAGTGGAGCGAGGAGGGGAAACTTTGCATGCTCCTGACGTGCACGAGCCTTTTGTCGAGGAGGATGTAGTATGGATTGTCGGTGAGAATGTCGATGTGTACAAATTGGTCGGTGAAAATGATGAGAATGTCGACCTGTGATATTGAAATAACGGTTATCTTTGCTTTACGAACATAAACTTTAAAAAAGAAATATCATGAAAAGTGATCCGAAAGACTGTCTGTACTGTCAGAATAATGAAACGTTGCATAATCTGATGATTGAGATTGCGCAGCTTAGTGTGTCACGTGTCTTCCTTTTTAAGGAACAAACTTATCGCGGGCGCTGCCTTGTGGCTTACAAAGACCATGTCAATGACTTGAATGAACTAACGGATGAGGAGCGCAATGCTTTTATGGCTGATGTTGCCCGTGTGACTCGTGCCATGCAAAAAGCTTTTAATCCGGAAAAGATTAATTATGGTGCGTATTCAGACAAATTATCTCATCTTCATTTTCATTTGGCGCCGAAATATGTAGATGGTCCCGATTATGGTGGTACTTTCCGGATGAATCCGGGAAAGGTGTATCTGACGGATGTCGAATATCAGGAATTGGTTGAAGCGGTGAGAAGCAAACTTTGAAAGAGAATGAAGTATAAAGTATAAATTGGCAATGAGCATGATTTATGAATGACAAATGGTTATGTAATATCATAGCATAGCCATTTATACCTTATACTTCGTATTTTATATTTTATTTAAAATTTTGTCCATTACCCAGTTTGTCAGTGTTGCGCTTTCGCCATCGCAGTTACAGATTGATTTGCCAAGTAAATGGTCTACAACAGCTTGAATAAGCGGTTGCTGGACGTAAATGGGGTTTTCTACAGGGATTTCTTCCCTTCCTCGTTCGGTGTGTAAGGCTATGGGATCATAGGTAAATACAGAAAAGCATATCATACCTTTGTCTCCGATGATTTCGATACGGTCTTCACGTGCAGACTCATGTGCAACGAAACACCACGAGCCGCTGCCTACCAGACCGCTGTCAAATTGGAAACAGGCACTGAGGGTATCCTCTGCAGAATATAGTCCGCCACGGTTGCTCTTGTATCCGTTGGCTTCAAGAATATATCCGAACATATCTTGCAGTATGTCTATCTGGTGTGGAGCCAAATCATAAAAATAACCGCCACCGGCGATATCGGGCTGTACACGCCAGGGTAGGTTCTCCTTGTTATAGTCCAAGTCGCGAGGTGGCTGGGCAAAGCGAATTTGTATATTGATGACATTGCCGATGGCCCCTTCTTCCACCAATGACTTTACTTTCAGGAAATAAGGAAGATAACGGCGGTAATAGGCTACAAAACAAGGTATGCCGGTTTCTTGGGAAATACGGTTGATGCGGCAACACTCTTCATAAGTCACTGCCATCGGCTTTTCTATGTATACCGGTTTGCCGGCTTTCATGGACATAATGGCATATGTGGCATGGGAAGAGGGTGGGGTGGCAATATATACGGCATTTACGTCTTCATCATTAATCAGTTCCTGTGCATCATTGTACCATTTGGCAATGCCTCTTTCTTTGGCATAAGCTTTGGCTTTGGAGATATCCCGACTCATCACAGCTACCACTTCGGAGTGTTCAATTTTCTGAAAGGCAGGTCCACTTTTGTATTTGGTCACTTCTCCGCAGCCGATAAATCCCCATTTTATTATTTTCTCACTCATACTTGTATATTATTCTTCAAAGTCGAAATCAAAATCAAAGTCATCTACGAATTCAGGTGCAGTGAAGTCTTCCAGTTCACGGCGATCTTTTTTGGTGGGGCGTCCCGTTCCCTTAGCGCGGTTGATAAATCCGCTGATTTTGCTCATTTCCAACAGTTCATATTGCTCCGGGGTGGTTATGTTCTCCATCATTTCGGGAACAAGCTTGGCGCCTACACGCTTTTCAATAGTCTGTAGTACTTTGAAAGAATAGGTAACCGGCGGTTTGCGTACTTGTATTACATCTCCCGGCTTCACCATTCGAGCTGCCTTTGCAAGTGAACCATTGATACTGATACGTCCTTTTTTGCAGGCTTCGGCTGCAATTGTACGTGTTTTGAATATGCGTACAGCCCACATCCATTTGTCTATTCTTGCTTCACTCATTTTTTGTTGAACTGATTCATTGTAATGTCTATACCGGCGAGACAGAAACTTTTAATGATTTCGCCGGCTGTTTTCAGGCGTTCATCCATTGTTTTCCAGTCTTCGTCCGTAAAGTGTCCCAAAACGAAATCCACTTGTCCGCCGCGGGGAAAATCATTACCGATACCAAAACGCAGGCGGGCATAGTTTTGAGTACCTAATGTGGCCGCAATATGTTTCAGTCCGTTATGTCCCGCATCGCTTCCTTTCCCTTTCAGTCGCAGGGTGCCGAAGGGTAGTGCCAAATCATCTACTACAATCAGCACGTTTTCCAACGGAATGTTCTCTTTTTGCATCCAATAGCGTACGGCATTTCCACTCAGATTCATGAAAGTAGATGGTTTCAGCAATATCAGTTGGCGTCCTTTGACCGACATGGTAGCCGTAAAACCATAGCGTCCGTCATTAAAGGTTATTCCGGCTGCTTGAGCTAAAGCATCTACTACCATGAAGCCTATATTATGGCGGGTTTCGTGATATTCGGGACCGATATTGCCTAAACCGGCAATTAGATATTTCATTTTTATATACTTGGCTTTAGTGATAATTCAGATAAAAAGAGAGGAACGCGGATTATCGCAGTTGTCCGCGGATATGAAATCTGCGTCGTCTGCGTTAATCCGCGTTCCGGAATATCTCGTTTGCTTACTAAGAAAGCGCCGATTAGTTGTTTGCAGCAGCTGCAGCAGCACCTCTTGCGGCACGAGTCAGCTTAACAGCACATACAACGGCTTCTTTAGCATTCAACAGTTCCAAACCTTCGTAGCTTAATTCACCTACTTTTACCGTTTTGCCCAATCCCAAATGAGATACATTGACAATCAGTTTTTCAGGAATAGCGTTGTACAAAGCTTTAACTTTCAGTTTACGCATCTGCAGAGTCAGCTTACCACCGGCTTTCACACCTTCTGCCAAACCTTCCATTTGTACGGGAACTTCCATTACGATAGGTTTAGTTTCATCAATCTGATAGAAGTCAACGTGCAGGATAGTATCTTTTACCGGGTGGAATTGAATATCTTTCAAGATAGCATTTACTTTCTTGCCATCGATAATCAGGTCAACCACGTAGATGTGCGGAGTATAAACCAAATTGCGCAGACCTTCTGCCGGTACAGTGAAATGAACATTTTCACCTGCACCATAGAGTACGCAAGGTACACCGTTGTTTTTACGAATAGCTTTCAAAGCTCTTGCTTGTTCCGAAGAACGTTCTGCAATAGTTCTTGCAGTTCCTTTTACTTCAATTGATTTCATTTTAATTTCTTTTTGTGTTACTCTAAATTAAGTAGATTATTGCTTAATTCACCATCACACGATGTGGTTCACCACACGATGTTGCAAAAAAGCGGTGCAAAAGTACAGCTTCTTTTTGAATTATCAAAAGGTTTTCCTTTAAAAATCAATATCTATTTTAATTTCTCCGTCAAGCGGAGAATCTTTTTCTTTCTGTTCTTCTGCCGGCTGCACATTGTCAGGTTGTTCTTCATTGTCGTTGCGGCGCATAAAACATCCTTGCTGTTCCTGAATGAAGCCAATAGCCTGTTGCAGGCCATTCATGAATTTTTCAAAATCTTCTTTGTACAAAAAGATTTTATGTTTTTCAAAACTAACCTGTGATTCATCTCCTTCACCCGTTACTATCTTCTTGCTTTCCGTGATAGCAAGGAACATTTCGTCCTTTCTGTTTTTCTTAACGTCTAAATAATAGATGCGCTTGCCTGCTTTAATGGATTGGGAGAATACTATTTCTTTGTCGCTCACGTCCAGTCCGCTTTTCTTTTTAAAGTCTTCCATATTATAGCTATCTTGTTGTAATCGGGTTCAAAATTGACGATTTTTTTTAAACTGTCAAAAGAAAAAGCCCGGATAATGATTATCTGCATTAAAAAATGTGATTTATTTATGTAAACTCATTAAAAATATCTACTTTTGCACCTCGTTAAAACACCAGTATTTACTTTAGTTATGATAAACAGAGTTCTTATTCGTCTTAAGATTATACAGATTGTATATGCTTATTATCAGAATGGCAGTAAAAATTTAGATGCTGCGGAGAAAGAGTTGTTCTTTAGTCTCTCCAAGGCATATGACCTCTACAACTACCTGCTGATGCTGATGATAGCCTTGACGAACTACGCACAAAAGCGCATTGATGCGGCAAAAGCAAAGTTGGCTCCCACAGCCGAAGAGTTGTATCCGAACATGAAGTTTGTAGAAAACAAATTCATTTCCCAACTGGAAGTGAACAGGCAGTTGATGGACTTTATCTCCAACCAGAAACGTACATGGGAGAATGATGAAGATTTTGTTAAAGGATTATTTGAAAAGATTGTAGCGTCTGATATATATAAGGAATATATGGCTTCTTCCGAAAACTCTTACGAGGCAGATCGTGAATTATGGAGAAAGCTTTATAAGACATTCATTTTCAATAATGAGGAACTTGATATATTGCTCGAAGATCAAAGCCTTTATTGGAATGACGACAGGAAATTGTGGATACATTCGTTCTGAAAACAATCAAACGCTTTGATGAGAAGAATGGCGCGAATCAGCCGTTATTGCCTGAGTTTAAGGATGATGAAGATCAGGAGTTTGCCCGCCGTTTGTTCCGCCGTGCTATTCTGAACTGCGATTACTACCGTCATCTTATCAGCGAAAACACACGTAACTGGGATTTGGACCGTGTAGCTTTTATGGATGTAGTTATCATGCAGTGTGCATTGGCCGAAATATTGAGTTTCCCGAACATTCCCGTCAGCGTTTCGTTGAATGAGTATGTAGATATAGCCAAAGTGTACAGTACAGCCAAGAGTGGCAGTTTTGTCAATGGCACTTTGGATGGAATAGTTAAGGAATTGAAAAAAGAAGGGAAGTTGTCGAAAAACTGATACCTTTGTTGAATAATAAAAATTAAAACGGAATATTTATGAATTTGATGACAGTATTTTTCCTGCAAGCTCCTGCTGCAGGCCTGGACGGAAGCATGATGTGGATTATGTTGATAGCTATGTTCGCTATTATGTATTTCTTTATGATTCGCCCGCAAAATAAGAAGCAAAAAGAAATTGCGAATTTCCGCAAATCTCTTCAAGTGAACCAAAAGGTGATTACTGCCGGTGGCATTCATGGTATTATCAAGGAAATTAACGATAATGATGTGGTTCTTGAAATTGCTTCCAACGTTAAAATCCATATTGACAAGAATTCCATTTTTGCCGCTGCTGCTGATGCAAACAGTAGTCAGGCTTCTAAATAAGCAGATGTGAGCCTTATGTTTGATCGTAGGAACATAAGACGTATTTATTTGAATATAACCGGAAAAACAAAGGACTTTCTGCTTAGTGATAAGAGCAGAGAGTTCTTTGTTTTTTTATTTTTCTTCTTTATAGCCGGTGGTTTCTGGTTGTTGCAGACACTGAACAACGATTATGAAGCGGAATTTTCTATTCCGGTTCGTTTGCGTGGAGTGCCTAATAATACGATGATTACTTCAGAGCCGGTCTCCGAACTGCATATAAAGGTAAAGGATAAAGGTACTGTTTTGCTTAATTATATGTTGGGAAAGAGCTTCTATCCGGTTTCGCTCGACTTTTCCGATTATAAAGCTGTTGATAATCATGTACGTATTTATGCTTCTCAGTTTGAGAAAAAAGTGCTGAGTCAGTTGAATGTTTCCACCCGCTTGCTTTCTATGAAGCCAGATACCTTGGAATACATTTATGCAACGGGAATATCCAAATTGGTGCCTGTCAGATTATCGGGGACAGTGGGTGCCGGCCGTCAATATTATTTGTCGGATACGATTTTTAAACCGGACTCGGTTTTGGCTTATGCACCGGAAGGGGTATTGGATACGATAACCGCTGCCTATACCCAGCCTGTCAAACAGGAGAATGTCTCCGATACATTGCGGCAACAGGTGTCTTTGCTTGCGCGACGAGGTGTGAAGTTTGTTCCTGCCTCTATCGAGATGATACTTCCTGTGGACATTTATACGGAAAAGACGGTGGAAGTACCGTTGCACGGCGTAAACTTTCCGGCTGATAAAGTATTGCGTGCTTTTCCTTCTAAGGTTCAAGTAACTTTCCAGGTAGGGCTTAGCCGTTTCCGTGAGATAACTGCAGATGATTTTCATATCAATGTTTCTTATGAGGAACTGCTGCGTTTGGGGTCGGACAAGTATACGGTAAAATTGCGGAATATTCCCGACGGGGTGAAACAAGTGCGTTTTAATCCGGAGCAGGTCGATTTTCTTATAGAACAAATATCTCCTTCATTATGACTGTCAAGATAGGTATAACCGGTGGTATCGGCAGTGGAAAAAGTGTTGTGTCCCGACTGTTGGAGGTGATGGGAATCCCGGTCTATATTTCTGATGGGGAAACCAAACAGCTTATGATGACAGACTCTTGTATTCGCAGTGAGTTGACTGCCTTGTTGGGTGAGGAGGTGTATGCCGGTGGAGTATTGAATAAGTCTCTGCTTGCGTCTTATCTTTTCGGTAGTCCCGAGCATGCCGGGCAGATAAATGGCATTGTTCATCCGCGTGTAAAAGAGGATTTCAGGCAGTGGGTTTGTCAGCGTGCGGCATGCCGGATGGCAGGAATCGAGTCTGCTATTCTGATAGAGGCTGGATTTGCAGATGAGGTTGATGTAGTTGTTATGGTTTACGCTCCCGAGGAGATACGGGTGCAGCGTGCCATGAAGCGGGATGCTTCCTCACGTGAACTGATAGAAAAGCGCATTCGTTGTCAGATGGGCGATGAAGAAAAACGGAAACTGGCAGATTTTGTGATAGTGAATGATGGCGAAACACCGTTAATTCCGCAGGTTTTGGGCTTAATCACTTTTCTGTCTCAAAATAATACCTATCTTTGCCCACCGAAAAAATGAACTACTAATTACAAAAAAGAATATATTATGTTGAAGACTATTTTGTCTATTTCCGGTAAGCCGGGATTGTATAAACTCATCTCTCAGGGAAAGAATATGTTGATTGTGGAGTCACTTGTTGACAAGAAACGTTTTCCTGCTTATGGTAATGAAAAGATTATCTCTTTAGGAGATATTGCCATGTATACAGATACAGAAGAAGTACCTTTGAAAGATGTACTTCTCTCAATGAAGAAAAAGGAAAACGGTGCAGCCGTGGCATTGGATGTAAAAAAGGCTTCTGTGAAAGAGCTCCAAGCTTATTTGGCGGAGGTGTTGCCTAATTTTGATCGCGATCGCGTATATGTGTCTGATATTAAAAAACTGATTTCCTGGTATAATCTGTTGGTAGCAAGTGATATGACAGACTTTGAAGAAACATCTGAAACTGCTGCTGAAGAGGTTAAAGAAGAAACAGCTGAATAATTATACTTCATTCTGAGGTTAAAATAAAAAAGAGGGTATGTCAAAATAATATTGAACACATCGGGATGTGCTTTTTCTATTTCATCAAACAATACCACAGAGTATGGTTTGCGTCGGACGGCTTCTGTCAACTGACCGCCTTCATCGTAACCTACGTATCCGGGAGGCGCTCCGATCAGACGGGATACAGAGTGTTTCTCCTGATATTCGCTCATGTCGATACGCGTCATCAGACTCTCGTCATCAAACAGGTAGTCGGCCAATGCTTTGGCAAGTTCTGTCTTACCTACACCGGTAGTACCCAGGAAGATGAATGAACCTATCGGACGTTTCGGGTCCTGTAATCCGGCACGGCTACGGCGTACGGCATCGGATACGGCTGCTATGGCTTCATCCTGACCTACCACACGCAAATGTAATTCTTGCTCCAGATGAAGCAATTTGTCACGTTCACTTTGCAGCATCTTGTTGACCGGTATCCCTGTCCACCGTGAAACAACATCGGCAATGTCCTCAGCGGTAACTTCTTCCTTTATCATGGCACTGTCACCCTGCTTGTGTTTCAGGTCTTCTTGAATATCCTTGATCTCGTTCTCTAAAGCCTGTAATTTTCCATAACGGATTTCGGCTACTTTACCGTAATCTCCCTCACGTTCCGCTTTCTCGGCTTCGAATTTCAATTGTTCTATTTCCTGCTTGTTTTGCTGAATCTTGTTGACCAGTTCCTTTTCACTCTGCCATTTGGCTTTGTAAGAGGTTTCCTGTTCTTTCAGTTCGGCAATCTCTTTATTCAGTTGTTGTAATTTCGGCTCGTCTTTTTTCACGTTTGATGGCCTCACGTTCAATTTCCAGTTGTTTCAGGTGACGTGAGATTTCATCCAGTTCTTCAGGCACGGAATCACGTTCCATACGCAATTTGGCAGCAGCTTCATCCATCAGGTCAATAGCCTTGTCCGGAAGGAAACGTTCGGTAATGTAACGGTTACTCAATTCTACAGCGGCAATGATGGCTTCATCTTTGATACGTACCTTGTGATGGTTTTCGTAACGTTCTTTCAATCCACGGAGAATGGAGATGGTGCTCAGCGTGTCCGGTTCGGCTACCATAACGGTTTGGAACCGGCGTTCCAATGCCTTGTCCTTTTCGAAGTACTTCTGATATTCGTCCAAAGTAGTGGCTCCGATGCTGCGGAGCTCACCACGGGCCAAGGCGGGTTTTAATATATTGGCGGCATCCATGGCACCTTCACCTTTACCGGCTCCGACCAAGGTATGGATTTCATCGATAAACAGGATGATGCTGCCTTCGGCTTTGATTACTTCATTGACGACGGCTTTCAGACGTTCTTCAAATTCACCTTTGTATTTGGCTCCTGCAACCAGTGCGCCCATATCCAATGAGTAAGATTTGTTTGTTCTTCAGAGTTGTCGGGTACATCACCTCGGATGATACGGTGTGCCAAGCCTTCTACAATGGCTGTCTTACCTGTACCCGGCTCACCTATCAATATAGGATTGTTCTTGGTACGGCGGCTTAATATTTGTAATACCCTACGTATTTCTTCATCACGCCCGATAACCGGATCAAGTTTTCCGCTGCGGGCAGCCTCGTTCAGATTAATGGCATACTTTTCCAATGACTGGTAAGTGTCCTCGCTGGATTGCGAAGTAACCTTTTCGCCTTTCCGTAATTCATTGATTGCATTGCGCAGGTCTTTCTCCGTCATTCCGGCATCTTTCAGGATGGTGGAAGCGGTACTTTTTACAGTGAGCAAAGCAAGCAACATCGGTTCCAGTGAAACGAACTCATCGCCCATTTCTTTGGAATATTGGGTTGCCTTCTGAAAAATTTCATTAGTCTCACGACTCAGGTAGGGTTCTCCACCCGATACTTTGGGCAGGGAGTCAATCTGCTTATCAAGTACGAGTGCGATTTGCTGCCCGTTCATGCCTAACTTCTGGAAGATGAAATTGGTAACGTTTTCGCCCACTTTCATCACGCTTTGAAGCAAGTGTACAGGTTCGATGGCTTGCTGCCCCCGTGCTTGCGTCAAGTTCACGGCTTCTTGTACGGCTTCTTGAGCTTTGATAGTAAATTGGTTAAAGTTCATATTTAGTTCTCCTTTCTATTTTTATCAGCTTCATAACACTTTAAAAGGCGCAAAAGATTTGCCAGCAGCCAAAATGAGACAAAATTTCAGTTAATAGAAGAAAATGAATGTCAAATTGGCTGATTTGCGACAAATACCTTTTATCTACAAAACTTTTTGTATCTTTACTCCCTCAATAAATAAATGAGTAATATGGAAAATACCCAAATAAAACTTTCCGAAACGGTAATGGTGATTGATGTTGCCTACCTGAATTTTGTTATAAACGATTTGAGGAAGTATTTTGAACCGTTGCTGGGAGGTGCTTTACAAACAGTGGATCTGGCGCTTTTTACCATGTATCTGGCTATGGATGCCGGATTGAAAGGGAGTGACAATGATGTGCAGGTACTTCTCGTATATGATAAGCAGTCCGGAAAGCTGGAGCACTGCCTGCCATCTGATTTGAAGAACGATTTGGATGGAGTAGCGTTTAAGGCTTCTTTGGGTGAGTTCAGTTTTATGGCTGTGCCTTCAGAGGGTTTTGTGTCTCGTGGAGACTTGTATCTTGATTTGTTGCAGATAGTATTGAATGCCGCCGAAGTGAAGAAGCTGATTGTTGTTCCTTTTAATGAGGAGTATGGTAAAGAGGTTGAGAACGTTTTGAGGGAATGTGCATTGGAAAATGCCGGACATAAAGAAGCGGCAAAAGACATTGTTTATTTCTGTATGGAGGAGCCTGCTGCTCCGGCTGTATGCCGTTGGGAGATGTGCTGGGGTATCTGTTGATGTCAGTGTTGGGTATCAGGAGTGAAGATTTGCAGAATAGTTAATCAATTTAATTCATTGTGCTGTGAGCGATTTTCGTTTAAAGGTATTCCGGTCTGTTGCGAAGAATCTGAGTTTTACGAAGGCTTCGCAAGAATTGTTTGTCAGCCAGCCTGCTATTACCAAACATATACAAGAGTTGGAAGCTGCTTATCAGACACGTTTGTTCGACCGGCAGGGTAGCAGAATTTCGTTGACGGAGTCGGGCAATTTGCTCTTGGAACATTGCGAGCGGATTTTGGAAGACTATAAACGGTTAGAGTACGAAATGCACTTGTTGCATAATGAATATACAGGCGGTTTGAAGCTGGAGGCCAGCACTACCATTGCCCAATATGTGTTACCTCCTTTACTTGCCAGCTTTATCGGTAAGTTTCCACAAGTCAGCCTGTCATTGTTGAATGGTAATTCCAGAGAGATAGAGGCCGCTTTGCAGGAACATCGCATTGATTTGGGCTTTGTCGAAGGAGTATTCAGGTTGCCTAATATTAGATATACTACTTTTTTGGAAGATGAGCTGGTGGCAGTGGTGCGTACAGGCAGTAAATTGGCTGTGGGAGAGGAGATAACTCCTGATGAATTGTTCCATTTGCCTTTGGTGCTTCGCGAAAGAGGTTCGGGGACATTGGATGTTTTTGAGCGTGCCTTGCAGCAACATAATATAAAGTTATCCTCTTTACAGGTTTTGATGTATCTGGGAAGCACGGAAAGTATCAAATTGTTTTTGGAACATACCGATTGTCTGGGCATTGTTTCTGTTCGTTCCATTACGCGCGAATTGTATTCTGGACAGTTGCGTGTCGTTGAGATTAAGGGAATGCCTATGTTACGCGATTTTAGTTTTGCACAGCCTCAGGGGCAAGAAAGCGGTTTGGCGCAAGTATTCATGCAATTTGCCATGCATAATAACCATAAGTTATAGCACATAAGCAGAAACAATTGGCATGATTGAGAAAAGAAGCCTACCTTTGCGGTCGAAAACAAATTAATAAAAATAAAAAAGTATGGCTTCAACTCGAACATTGACGAAAAGCATCAATATGTCTTTTCTGCAAAACAACAACAAAATTATTTACGTTTCACTTCTTGTCATTCTTTCTTTTTTCTTGTTTCTCGATTATATTCCGGGATGCATGCTTATTCCGCATGGGTTACTCCACCGGTAGCTTTATTTCTTGGTTTGGCATTTGCTTTGTTATGCGGACAGGCACATCCTAAGTTTAATAAGAAAATATCCAAATATTTGTTGCAGTATTCTGTGGTGGGTCTGGGTTTCGGTATGAATTTGCAGGCTTCGCTTGCTTCCGGTAAGGAAGGTATGGAGTTTACGGTTATCTCTGTGGTAGGTACATTACTTATCGGCTGGGTTATCGGTCGTAAGTTTCTGAAAGTAGATCGTGACACTTCTTATCTGATCAGCTCCGGTACGGCTATTTGCGGTGGTAGCGCTATCGCGGCGGTAGGTCCTGTGTTGAAGGCAAAAGACAGTGAAATGTCTGTGGCTTTGGGTACGATTTTTATTTTGAATGCGATTGCATTGTTCATATTTCCTGTGATAGGTCATGCCTTGAATATGAGCCAGCATGAGTTCGGTACATGGGCTGCCATTGCCATTCATGACACCAGTTCGGTAGTTGGTGCGGGTGCTGCCTATGGTGAGGAGGCATTGCGGGTAGCTACTACTATCAAGCTGACCCGTGCACTTTGGATTATTCCGTTGGCAATTGCTACTTCATTTATTTTCAAAAGTAAAGGGCAGAAAATCAGTATACCCTGGTTTATCTTCTTCTTTGTTTTGGCAATGATTGTCAATACCTATGTCTTGAATCTTTCCGAGACAGGGGCTTTAATTGGTGCGGGAATCAATAGTATTGCCCGTAAGACATTGACAATAACCCTGTTCTTTATCGGAGCTTCCCTTTCCCGTGATGTCCTGAAAGCAGTAGGTATCAAACCGCTTGTACAGGGTATTCTGCTTTGGGTAGTTATCAGTGTCAGTACCCTGGCTTATATTTATTGGTCTTGATATAAGGCTGCAACGGCTTGAGGATTCAGTATGGTATATTCTTTCTGCATTCTCAGTACATTTTCGTCAGTTGCATATACAAATACACATCTCGCTATCGCCGGGATGTGTATTTCTTTTATACACCCTTCCCAGCATCGCCGAACCGAAACCAATGGGACGTAGGTAATAAAACCTTGCTGTTCCAGTTTCTTTTTGGTATTCAGTTCGGTGTGTGGGTTGGTCAATACGATAAACCACGAATGTGGCTTATCTAAGTGATGGATGATATATTGAAAAGTCATAGTTAGTTGTCTTTTGTTACTGTAAAATTGAAAGTGTGGAAAAATTGCGGTTTATTACCGACTGTCATTGGAAAAACGATGGTGACTGAAGTTCTTCCGTTTTTTCTGAATTTCTTTTTGTGATATATTTTGCTGATACCTTTTTCCGTAATTAAGTTGGTTGCTGTAATTGTGCGGTTTATTTCCTGGTTGTGTTTGATGGTTTCCAAAGGAGCTTCGTCAGTTGTAAAAGGGTAGAGGCTGATGCCTGACGCCCTTCCGTTAACAATGAAACCGGCTTGTTTCCAGTTTAGCCATACGGTTTCATCGGTGTTGTTTTTGATGATGACTTTCCATGCATTGCTGTTCGGAATGAATTGATAAATAATTCCCTCTTTGTTATATTCCAGTTTCCCTTGATGGTTTTCATATGATTTGAATGAAATGCGGCAGTTTTCGTTGTCGATGTATTGTGCATGTGATAAGGTGGGAAACAGGAATGACAATAAAACAATGAGATGAGGTATCCGTTTGTATTTTCGGCTGTCAAAGTAAGTCTGCATAAGGATGGCTGATATACAGACCGGGATTGTAATGAGAATGCAACTACTCAATGTCATGGCATTATATGTATTATCTTTTTATTTATATGAATACGCGGCAAAAATATCATAAATTAATTGATAAAACAAATAAATTATGGATTAAAACGAACTTATATACAGACAAATTATTATTCAAGTAGTTTTAGTGTGGCTAATTAATTCGTATCTTCATTGAAATGGAAAAGAGTAATATATATATTGGCGAGGTTATCAGGAGTGTTATGGCTGATAACCAGATTACTAAGGCTGAACTTGCAAGAAGATTGGGTGTTAGACCTCAAAGTGTCGATTATATGTTGACACGGAAAAGTATTGATACGGATACGTTATACAACGTTTCAAGAGCATTGAATTATGACTTTGCTATGCTATACTCTTTACATGAAGGACAGACAAATTGTGATATACAAGAATCCTCATATAATGTCGCTACCGCTAAGGTGTTGGTGGAGTTGGAATTAAAACCGGAGGATTTGGCAAAATTGAACTTGAAAAGGAGAATCTCTGATGTGTTGAAATGATTCGTAGGTATATTTATAAATTTGTTTTTAGAAAGAATTTATTGGCTTTGATATAAAGCTGTAACGGTTTGCAGAGATAAGGCGGTATATTCCTTTTGCATCTCTTGCATTTCTTCCTTGGTTGCATATACAAATACACATCTTGCTATTGTCGGGATGTGTATTTCTTTTATACATCCGGCCCAACTGCGCCGAACTGAAATCGTTGGAACATAAGTGATAAACCCTTGTTGTTCCAGTTTCTTTTGGATATTGAGTTCGGCGTGTGGGGCGGTCAGTACAATACACCACAAATGCGGTTCATGCAAGTGGTTGATAATATATTGGAAAGTCATAGTTAGTTAGCTGTTACAATAAAATTGAATATATGGAAAAACTGCGGTTTATTGCCGATACCGATTGGCAAAGCAATGTTGACGGACGTCCGTCCATTTCTCTTCAGATTGTGTTTACTATATATTTTATTAACCTTTTTCCCTTTTATTAAGTTGGATGCAGTAACGGTTCGGGTTATTTCAGATTTTTCTTTGATAACATCCGTAGGGGGATCATCGGATGTAAAAGGATACAAACTGATTCCGGAAGCTTTTCCATTAATGATAAAACTGCCTTTTTCCCAATTTATCCGTGCATTCTTGTTCGTATTGTTTTTGATGGTTATTTTCCACGCATTGCTTTCCGGCGTAAAACGGTAAATTATTCCGTCTTGGGTATATTCCAATTTTCCCGCCTGGTTTGCATGCGATGAAAATGAAATTTTGCATTGCGTTTTGTCCATATATTGTGCATACGACAATACCGGATAAAAAAGAAGTATCAGGAGTATGAAATGATTCTTGCGTTTATATTTCCAATAATTGAAATATAGCCATAGAATGATAGCCAGTAGACATACCGGTATCGCAATAAGAATGTACGTTATTAATGCCATACACTATTTATGATTTTTTGTTTGTTGCGTGGCAAAAATATTATAAAATAATTGATAAAACAACAATATTGTAAAAATAAATATATAAATAACTGTTAATGCGAAGTGTATAAGATAATTGATTGCAGACGATTGGTTATGGATTATACGTTTCCGGCTTTTATATTACATATCTTTGTAAATGTATGATTTCTGCTGATTTCTGAACATTTTCTTCTTTGTTCTATTATCATTTCGTGTATTTTTGTATTTGTAAAAGAGGTGATAGTCATCTGTCAATATACGGATAGCGTGTGAAACTAGTAACATAAACACCTCACCTTAGCTCTTCAAATTGCAGGAGTTTGCTCCCTAAATCTTAGAACTTTAGTATGTTATGCTGTGGCATTTCAGTTGTTAAGGTGTGGTGTTTGGGGTGTTAAGGTGGGGGCTTTTGATAACAAAAAATGTTTTGTAAGATGAATAGTTTCATTTTATGGATTTTTCCGATGATGGTATCTTTTATGAGGATATTATTTTTTTGAATGAGGATAGATAACAAGAAGAACGAATATGAACCATTTGTCATTAATTGCTTGATATTGTGAATATCTGTGTCTAAAGCATATTATAAACAAACCAGTTCTTTGTGTCTTAAAATCCAAACTTTTAACCTTTCAGTTAAGGATTACTTCTCTTTTTTCAATTCCTCGAAAATGAGTCCTTCCAGTTCCTCCGCCAGTTCCGGGTTATCGAGAATAACCTGTTTGGCGGCATCGCGTCCTTGTGCGATTTTAGTATCATTATAACTGAACCAGGAACCACTTTTCTTGATGATGCCCAGTTCCGCACCCAAATCGATGATTTCTCCAGCACGTGAGATGCCTTCACCGAACATGATGTCGAATTCTGCACGACGGAAAGGAGGAGCTACCTTGTTCTTTACAACTTTCACTTTGGTCTGCTTGCCGATAACCTCCTCGCCATTCTTGATGGCTTGGCCACCACGGATGTCAAGACGTACGGAAGCATAGAACTTCAATGCGTTACCGCCGGTGGTCGTTTCAGGATTACCGAACATTACGCCGATTTTTTCACGGAGCTGGTTGATGAAGATACAAGTTGTACGGGTTTTGCTAACGGCAGATGTCAGCTTACGCAGAGCCTGTGACATCAGACGTGCCTGCAAACCTACCTTGTTGTCGCCCATATCGCCTTCGATTTCGGCTTTCGGTGTCAGAGCGGCTACGGAGTCTACAACGATGATGTCAATAGCGGAAGAACGAATCAGTTGCTCTGCAATTTCCAATGCCTGCTCGCCGTTGTCCGGTTGTGAAATCAAGAGGTTATCCACATCTACACCCAATTTGGCTGCATAGAAGCGGTCGAAAGCGTGTTCCGCATCGATGAATGCTGCGATGCCGCCTGCCTTTTGTGCTTCGGCGATGGCATGGATTGCCAGCGTGGTCTTACCGGAAGATTCCGGACCGTAGATTTCAATGATACGTCCGCGGGGGTAACCGCCTACACCCAATGCTACGTTCAGTCCGATGGAACCGGTAGGGATTACTTCTACTTGTTCGACGCTTTCGTCGCCCATTTTCATGATAGAACCCTTGCCGAAACTTTTTTCTATCTTATCCATGGCAGCTTGCAGCGCCTTTAGTTTTTCGCTGCCTGCCATGTTATTTCCGTTTTCAAAATTAAGTTCGTCTTTCTTTGCCATTATTTTAGTGATTAATGATTAGTGTTTAGTGATTAATTATCAATCACTGTTACAGGATTTGTGCGGCGTGGTCTTTAGTCTTTACTTCCTTAGGGGTGATGATACGCTCAATCACTCCTTCCTCATTGATGATGAAGGTGGTGCGGAAAGTACCCATATATTTACGTCCGTACATGCTCTTTTCACCCCATACGCCGAATTGCTCCACCAGCTTCTTGTCTGTGTCTGCAATAAGGGTAAGGGTAGGTTGTTCTTTTCGATGAATTTCTGGTGAGACTTCTCGTTGTCTACGCTGACTCCGATAACTTCGTAGCCGGCCTTACGCAGGTCGGTATAGTTGTCGCGCAGGTTGCAGGCTTGTGCCGTACAACCTGAAGTTGAGTCTTTGGGATAAAAATAGAGCACTATTTTTTTCCCTTTATAATCGCTCAGACGAATTTCTTCGCCTTTTTCATTGATACCCAGTATTTCGGGCGCTTTATCTCCGATATTCACGTAATTCAGTGTTTAGGGGTTGATGATTGGTAATAAATGATTAATCGCTAATTTAAACTTCCAAGTTTCCGTCGATTACTTCATGCCAGGGTAGTCCTTGCTTGTTAAGCTGTTCCATGAACGGATCGGGATCGAACTCCTCTACGTTCCATACACCCGGTCTCTTCCACAGACCTTTGAGGAACATCATGGCGCCAATCATGGCAGGAACACCGGTTGTGTAGCTCACACCCTGCATGCCTGTTTCCTTGTAAGCTTCTTGGTGGCTGCAATTGTTATATATATAATAGGTGTGTTCTTTGCCGTCTTTCAAGCCGCGGATACGGCAACCGATAGAGGTTTCGCCTTCGTAATTCTCGCCCAAATCCTGCGGGTTGGGGAGTACGGCTTTCAGGAATTGCAGCGGAACAATCTTCATGCCGTTATATTCCACTTCGTCTATGCGTGCCATGCCGATGTTCTGGATAACACGCAGGTGGGTCAGATATTCTTGTCCGAACGTCATCCAGAAGCGTGCACGCTTGATGGTGGGGAAATTCTTCACCAGAGACTCCAGTTCTTCGTGATAAAGAAGATAGGAGTCGCGCGGACCGATATTGGGGTAGGTGAGTGCTTTGTGGATTTCCAACGGTTTGGTGGTTACCCATTCGCCGTTTTCGTAATAACGTCCGTTTTGGGTAATTTCGCGGATGTTGATTTCCGGATTGAAGTTGGTAGCAAATGCTTTGTGATGATTTCCTGCATTGCAGTCCACAATGTCCAGGTATTGGATTTCGTCAAAATGATGCTTGGCTGCATAGGCGGTATATATGCCGCTTACACCCGGGTCGAAACCACAGCCGAGGATGGCTGTCAGTCCGGCATCTTCAAAGCGTTTTTTGTATGCCCATTGCCAGCTGTATTCGAAGTGAGCGACGTCTTTCGGTTCGTAATTGGCTGTATCCAGATAATTTACTCCCGCTTTTCAGACAGGCTTCCATGATAGTAAGGTCCTGATAGGGGAGAGCTACGTTTATGACGATTTCGGGTTTGAAACTGTTGAAGAGCGCCACCAGTTCGTCTACATTGTCTGCATCTACCTGAGCGGTTTTGATGTTAGGGTTGCCGATTGCTTTTACAACAGCGTCGCATTTGGATTTGGTGCGGCTGGCAATCATGATTTCTGTAAACACATCCGGATTTTGAGCTACTTTGTGCGCAACAACGGTACCTACACCGCCTGCACCGATAATAAGAACTTTACCCATTTTTCTACTTACAAAAGTTTTAAATATGATTATTTTTATAACTCCGGTCTATGAACATGGCAACAATCTCCCGGCTGCAAAATATTGTAATCAGGGCAAAGCATATCCCGCAGCCAACGGCTGTCTTTAAGGCAAGCAGATACGTCTTGCGTACGCGCAACGTTTCGTTAAGCCCATAGTTGAAACTGATAATAGGCTGTGCAGACTGCGCAATGGCATTGTATACCATAAATATGATAGGAAAGAAGTAGCAGGCGATGCTGAAGGCCGCCACACCGTCTTCTTTCAGATAATGGATGAATACAAGATTGCCTACAAACATCATGCAGGCAATAGCCACTTCACACAGAAAGGCAGATGAGCCCAGCCGGCACATATACCCTACATTGCGCTTCATCAGCTTCATGCTGTTACGGCTGAACTTCACCGGATAGAAACGCAGCGCACAGTTGCGCCGTGAAAGATAGATGATAATCATTAACGCTCCTACCGTTGTTCCTATGGCACTTGCGAAGTGCCGCACCGAACATTCCCCAGCCGAAAGGGAAGATAAACAGATAATCGAGTATGATGTTCAGAACGGAGGCAACTATATTGCAGAACATGGCGAAGTTGGGCGAACCGTCCAGTCGCAGGAAAAACATGCCCGAATTAAGCAGGGCCGTAAAAGCGGAAAAAGGTACAAACCAGCACATATATTCTACAGCCAAAGGTTTGAGCCGTTCCGAACTGCCTAACAGATGTACCACTTGCGGTGCAAACAGGCAAAATAGGGTAGAAGTGCACATCAGCAGCAGGGAGGATACCACTATGGATTGCGTAATGTTGATACGTGCCGTTTTGGGCTTATTGTGTGACAAGTGGATGGAAGCCACCACAGATGCTCCTACGCCGAACATCAGACCGATGCCGGTGGAGAACAACCATAGCGGTGCCACGATATTGACGGCGGCAAGGGCATCGCTGCCTATACCT